>OOBR01000877.1_pt1 | contig 22274 bp, 11 predicted proteins | sample 1671281 | NCBI WGS metagenome assembly OOBR01 (sample SAMN06348140, study PRJEB24527) | human gut metagenome | biome: human gut; feature: ankylosing spondylitis patient; material: feces | host: Homo sapiens | place: China | collected 2015-10
GCCGCACCTCGCTCGCCGTATCGGCACTTAGAATTATGCGGTATTGCCTTAATCTAACCGCGGGTTGCAAAAACGGGCACTCCATGCCGTGCGGCATCTCTTCGTTGCTGTTATAGCTTCTATTATATCATATGCTTCGCGCGTGTCAACGGATATTTTGACGAATATTATGCAGGCATCTCTTCGTTGCTGTTCACGCATTTTCTCTGCCGCTTTTCCTTTCCATCCTTCTTCACTTCATCCAGGCATTCCCGCTCACCTATTATCCCAAGGTCTATCTGAAATCAAAAAACGCCGGATATTTCCATTTCTCAGCTGCACCCCAACAAAAAAGCAGCGGCCAGCAATCTGCCAGCCGCTGCTTACCTTATTATTATAGCGCTCCCGGATGTTCCGCTCCGCTTCATCTCAATTACTCTTCGCTGTCATCCGGGATATCTTCCTCAAAAGCATCCATCCAGCTTTCGTTGTGCCACTTATCTTTTTCACCTTTTTCCTTGGCGGCAACCTTCTGCCGTTGTGCCTGGTCGTTCATTATGGTGCCGATCGGGTTCAGCGCGCGTTCTTCAATAATGTGGTAAAACAGCCCCATCGGGTTATTCACGTTGGGGTCCTTGGCGGCCTTTGCCCAAAACACATCAAAGTCCAGTTCATGCGCCATAGCTTCCATCAATGGGGTCAGGCTGCCATACTTTTCAATCACTTCATTCATGCAGGCCAGGTAATGCAGCCGCATTTCGTCTTTCAGCCCATTGCGCAGGCTGGAAGGCGATGGCACGCACCGCGCTGCCAGGTGGCGGTAAATTTCGTGGTAAGCGCCGCGCTGGCCGCTCGTCAACGTCTTTTCCAGGTATCCATCATCTACAAACTTTGCAAACTCTTTTCGCATATCCTGCCGTTTTACAATCGTTTCGGGAATCAGCTCTACCTTGGGCGGCTCCGGCTCCGGCATCGTTTGCTGCACCGGCTCGTCCATCACATGGTACTCCGCTTCCAACAGCTCCTCTTTGGGTTCTGCTGCCGGCTTTGCCTTGCGGAAAATATAAATGCGATAGTTATCCATATCCTCGCGCAGCACCTTGTTCAGGTACCGCGCCGGGCTGCGCATCGTCTGCGACCGGGGAATGATCTCCTGTGCATAACGGGGTGCCACACCGGCCAGCCAACTGGTCAGCCCGCCGCAATCCAGGATGATGGCATTCATCTTTCCAAACACCGTTTTGTTGCCGCCGTCCTGCTCGCCATCGCCTGCCTGGATGGTGCAGCAGGCATCTGCCAACACATCAATGATCACTTCCACCGCGTGCAGCTCTTCGGGCGTAATCTCCGCGCGCAGCTGATCCATGCGCGCTTTCACAACAATTTCCTCCCGCAGCTCGGTGCGGTGGCGTCCAAAGGAATAGGGGATCGTTGTTTCCGGTGCCGAAACATAATCAAAGGTGATCACGCTGGGGTCATCCAGCAGCGAATCCTCAATTGCCACGGTGGGGCGGCCCTTCTTTTTGCTCTTTTTGCGCACTGTGCTGTTAATGCTGTCCAAGTTGGCCTGTGCAGCGGCATCATCCACCGGGTCAATCGTTACCACCAGCGAAAGAACCTTCTGCCCCTTTTTTTCGTACACATTGTAATTAAAAATAATATCCGTCTTTTCGTTAATTTCCGCCTTTGCCTTTTCCAGTGCCAGGCGGCGGAAATCCGACCATCGGTTGGCCGTATACGAAAGCTGTTCATACAGCATGCTCAGGTTCCATACCAGCGGTTCCCCGGCCGCTTTCTTTTTCAGGTACAGGCTCTGGTAGCTCTTGCACAGCTCGTAAATGCGGATGGAATAGGTGGACCGCATCAGCATGGTGTAGGTCACATCCATGGTGGTATACAGGGTTTTCAGCTGCACCAGGTGCGGTTTCAGCACCGGATCCAGCGTGATGGTCATGCGCGCGCGGCCCTCATCAATGCGCACTTTATCGATCCAGCGGAATGTTTCCACCGTGGAAGTTCCGTTATTCTTGATCCACTGGATGGGCGCGTTGGCCAGCTCCTCAATATTTTTGCGCACCTGCTTGTACAGCGCCCCGCTGTGCGGGTCCATGCCGGTCATCTTGATAAAATCATAAATGCTCAGCTCATAAGAGGGCAGGTCCGTATCCTCCGGCTTAATCATCGAAAAAATATGCAGCATCAGGCGCTGCTGGCTCAGCGTCAGGTTGTTGCGCGTCATCTGTACAAGGTCATTGGATTTGCGAACGATGGTCTGGTCCCCGCGTTCTTCAAACGTAACGACAAACGGATCATCTTTTTTCTGTTTACTTGCCGCCATAAGCAGGGGCCTCCTATATCGGTTGCTGTATCCCGGGTGGTCACGCACATCATGCTAAACATTATAGCACATCCTGTTGTCCGGCGCAAGAATTGCAAATTTACACAGGGTTTCATCGCCATTACCCTGTGCAAAATGCAACACCCGCGTTGTGGTTTGCCATACATCCTGTGGGGGCTGCAGCCCGGGTGCAGGTTACACAGGGTTTCTTGTGCTTTTCTGTCCTGTTGTTTCAGAGTTCTGTAACCTGATGGAATGGCAACACCAATTTTTTCCCGTTCTCCCCCATCTCCCGGCTTACCTCTGGTTGTTATTATGGCTTAGATGTTTAGTTCTATATTAGTAATAGGTAGAGCCTGTGTAATTTAACAACGCAAACCTGTGTGTTCAACCAACTGCAGCCTGTGCATTCCACCACCATTTTCCTGTGCGGAAAGCAACCTGCGTAAAGTTGCAAATAAGCCAAAAACAGCCAAACCTGTGTAAATTGCAACACGGGGAACGGGCCTATCCTGTGTGGTTTTCCAACAGGTACGCGGGTCACGGCGGGGCAGGGGGAACGGGAATACCCTGTGTAAAATTGCAACTGTTCCGGGGCTAACCTGTGCGCTTTTCCAACGGTAAGCGGCATAGGGAAACAAGGCAATCCTGTGCGTTTTTCCAACACGTTTCGGGAATGTTCGGCACAGAATGTGGGCAATACCCTGTGCAAAATTGCAACAGCTCACAGCTGCTTCAAATAGATCAGTTGCAAATTTACACAGGGTAGCACCCCTATATTATAAGGTAAGTGCCGCACAGAATGGCGCGTGAGGGGTTGCAGTTTACACAGGATAGATTGAAAGCTGGGAGCTGGGATCTATCTGAAACGTCAAAAAGCTCGTCTGTTTCAGGGCAATACCGCATAATTCTAAGTGCCGCAGCTGCCGGAGCGGTGCTTAAGCCGCAAGGCGGGAATTGTGCGGTGTTGCCTCAGTAAACGCAGCCGGATTTTGTGCTTGCGAAAGATCCGCTATTTTCGTTGCTCTCAGATGCACCTCAGGAGCTGGCGCAAATAGAAATCGGCAAGGGGGAACCGGGAATCAGGGGCGGGGCAGGGGGGACAAAAAAGCGAATGGCATATCTGCAGCAAACCCGCACCCCGTTGTAAAGGGAGAACGGCGTCCCGTTGGCGGGCGTGCAATCCACCAAACACACACCCGCCGCCGCAAACACCGCAAACCGTTTGCAGGGGCGCGGTGTACCCATCGCGCCGCAAAAAAACGGGAACCGTGCGCCGCAAACCTGCCATCCCTCCCACAAGGCGCCCACCCAGCCGCCAGGCCCCGCCGCAAACAGGCGCATGCGAAACAAATAATTGCGCAAAAACAGGGAAATGTAGCAAAAAAGGCGAATTTTGCTGCAAAGTTGCGCTCTGTGTGCGCAGAGGATCATAAACGCGCGGTCAAAGTATATAAAAGGGACCGCTGCCAAAAAGAAAATCAGGAATAAATTATACAAAGGCTTTGAATACATTGTATAATTGGAGGAAAACGCAATCAGTAAAAGTGCCGAAAAACAGGAATTTACGTGGATTGTATTGCCTTTCTGGTGTAAAGGTGCTATATTTTAACAATAAAAAGTAAATGCGCAATGAGAAAACTCGATGCGGTTTTTTTTGAAAACAACATGGCAACGGTTGCGCAAGTAAAAGAAGCTGGCTTCTTTTACTGTTCCACAGGGATCCCCTGTGGAACAATGTGCTTCCATCAAGCCAGCGCGAAAGGCGGGTGAGCAGATTGAATAGAACAGGAAACAACACAACAGGTTGGGCGCGCCGGCTGACAGCGCTGCTTATCACCGCTTGCCTGGTTATGGCAATGGCCCTGCCTGTATACGCCGAGGTGGATCTTCTGCCCGACGCACCTGACGAAGTAGAGCTGCTGGAGGATGAGCCGGGAACGGCCTCCGGGGAGGATACCGCTCCGCCGGAGCAGAACGCCGCCACCCCGGAACCGGAACAAAGCGCCGAGCCGGAGCAGCCCGCCCCGACCGAAACGCCGGAGCCCACGGCAGAACCCGCCCTGACCCCGGAACCGGCAGCCACCGCAACGGCCACCCCTGTGCCGACCGTGACCCCCACCGCCACCCCGGAACCGACCGAACAGCCGCAGAAGATGTACGCCGCAAAAAGCGTGGATAACGTGCAGGCAGCTAGTGAGCAGGCAAACGGTAGTTTTGTGCTTTACTTTATGGCACCAAGCAGTTGGGGAACACTGGCGGATGGACAAGAAGTATGGTGTTATGGTGAGAAACAGAGCCCGAAAGATGGCAACGCGACATTTGATAAGAAAGTGGATGGAACAGAAACAGGCGTAGTAAGCGGAACAAAGCGGGCTGTATATAAAATTACATTAACAGCGATTGCAGATGATAAAAATTCAGATTGCCCGTATGGAGGATTTTATAATCTTCGTTTTTATGTAAAAGATGTAAGTGGGAAAGTTAGCTATGTTATTAAAGATGGTTGGCAAAACATAGATGAGTACAAAGGCAAATGCTATGACGGTGAAAACGGAAAATGGACAGATTTTGTGGCATACGACCCGAACAACCATTTGTCGTTTGCCGGAAATAAGATGGTCTTTGAGAACCTTAGCGATTCCAATTTAGCAAATGTAACAGCAGTTTTTTATGAAAAAGATGGTGATACATTAAAAGAAGTCAAAACGGTAACGATTGACAATGTGGCTGCAGGAAAAAAGCAGAAATTTGAAATTCCTAATGTTGAATGCTCGTATGTTCAGTTCTTTGCGGATGACAAACGAACGCAGTTAAGCGTGGTCTATAATTTCTATGACCAGGAAACAGAGAATGCTTTCCAATATGATGCAAGTGGTAAGTACTGCTATACTTATAAGGCAGAGAACACAGGTTCCTGGGGAACCCCGCAAGGCAAGCAAGACAAGCAAGTTGTTTACTTCGATGCAACTTTCTCCTGGCTTTCTTATGAGAATGAAAAAAATGAAACACATAATGGCGCGATTGGATGTGGCATGCCGACGAACGACGGTAAGCTTTGGTGCTATCTGACGGGCGATGGTAAGGCTCCTATAACAAAACAGGAGATGAAGCGACTAAAGGACACCAACATCTGGTATTACGAAGTGCCGGAAGGTTATACAAAAATCCGTTTTGCTTCTTGGGCAGTTGAGAACGAGAAAGCAGCCGATAACGGTGATGGTACGGTCATGATGGACATCCCAGCCGACCTTTCCGAACCGTGTTTCTTTGCGGATGCCAGCGATGATGTAATTTATAACGGTGGCATCCGCGGAGGCTACTGGGCTGAAAAAGGTACCCCGCGTGATGCCAAAGAAGGCAAGAAACTGACGGATGATGTTGTAGATATTAGTAAGGCAACATTCAAAGAAGAAGCAAATACCAAGTATGTATCCAGCACATTGTATGACTATTATACAGACTATGAACTAAATGGGAATAATAGAGATAAGTATAATAGTGAATATTATACACCGGGAAAAGGAGGCGGCTTTGCAAGTCAAAGAAGCTGGGTCGTGTTCCGCCAATTTGACAGAGCATTAAGTGATTATTACAGTAACTGCAATGCGCAATATCCGATTTATACCGGTCATTTCCAACCTACTTATTTAGACTGGGGAATTAAGTTTGAAACGATCAGCAGCGAATTGAATCTTTTTGGATTTAATTTACGAAGATTCATGGCAATCAATAACTCCACAATCAATGAAGATGGAAGTGGTACACGTTATGACTATGCCTACCAAGGCCTGGTCCAAGATCATACCTCCACAAGTGATGCAACAGGTGAACCGCTGCTGAAGGATACAAAGGAGGATACAAAAGTAGTAGAACCGCACTTCAACAAAGAGTTCCTGAGCGGCACCAACAGCAAAAATGCAAAGCTTGGCGATGTGTACAATAATGTTGCGTTCCCCTTTACCAAGAAACAGATTTTTGATGAGGATAAGGGCGTTGATTACTGGTACTTTGACAGCCAGGATACGACCCTGTACTTGAAGCAGGATTCCGATACAAAGCAATATTTCCTGAAATCAAGCACAGAGAACCGAGAACGGTCACGCAATCTTGATTCTGACTCCGCACAAAAAACAATAACTAAAAATGGACAGAACGTCAGTTCCTATGGCTACTTCCCGTTCAACGAAACCGCAACTGTGGGCCGGGCTTCTACCTACAATTACGGCTTTGGCACCAAGCTGCAGATGGATTTTACCCTGACGGATGACGGCATGGTGGAAGCAGACAAGGCAGATGGAAAAACCAGCATCAAGTTCTTCTTCTCCGGTGACGATGACGTTTGGGTATTCATTGATGGCCAGCTGGCGCTTGACGTTGGCGGTGCCCATGGTAAGGTTTCCGGCCTGCTGGAATTTGGCAAGAAAGAGGAAGAAGGAAAGGAAAAAAATAGTGTAACAGCCTATGTCAGTAAGGTCAAAAAAGGCGGAACGCCAGAAAGTAACCAAAATGGAAGTCCTGCCAAGACCGTAAAATATAATGGCGAGGACATCAATTTCTACGCGCAAGGCACTACTCTTACATTCGACAAAGGCCAAAAGCACACCCTTACCATGTACTACATGGAACGCGGTATGTGGGAGTCCAACATGGCGGTGGCGTTCAACTTCCCGGATAATAACGAGCTGCAGGTTCAAAAAGAAGTCGATCTGACCAACGTTACTGATGATGACTTCAAAAAATGCTTTACAGGCCAGAAAATCTTCAACTTCACCATCCAGAACCAGGCAACCCATTATGGAAAAACAGATGCCGCTGAACCGGATCCAAGCGATACCGAAGTGGTGAATTTGACTGCGACTGGTAACATGATTGAACCCGCAACCCCAGGAAAGAAAGATGACTACATTTTCGAGTTGGTTAAAAACCCCTGGCCAGATCCCAAGCCGGATTCCGGGCAAGATCCCGGGCAAGATACCGGGCAAAATACCGAACAGGTCCTTCACTGGTACGCACGCTATACGGATACGCAAAGTGCAGCGCGTGAGAAACGTCGTGGCATCCTGACGCTGGGAAACCCCATCAATATCGAAAACATGCGCTTCCTTACGTTCCAGGTTTACGTTGGTTCAAATGATGGTGGTGGAGGTGACCTTTCCCTCAACAACCTGTATCTGGAACTGCTGGATGATCAGAACCCCGCCGTCCAAAAAGGCAGCCTTGACACATCAGGCATTAACGGCGCAACGTATGGCTCGGTCGAAGTGAAGCCAGACCAATGGGTCACCGTAAAGCTGGACCTGCACAAGATGAAAGAGAAGGGCAAATTTAGCGGCAATGTTACAACCATCCGCGTGGGCGATAACTATAGCCGCAACATCTATTTCAGGAACTTTACCTTCATTCCCAAAGCGGTGCCAAGTAAGATGACCGGCTTTACAACCGATCAGGAGAAAATCCCGGATTACGGCTCCGCCAAAAGCGGTAATTTGGAAAACGCCAAATACGCACAGTACACCTCCACCGAGGACACAGACACCCAGTTGGTGGACGGTGACGGACGCTTTGTTCTGGAAGCTGGAGAAACCGTTACCTTCAGCGACCAGTTCCGCCGCGGCAGCTACATTTCGCTCAAAGAGGAATTGAACCAAAACCTGTACGACACCAAATGGACCGTGTACGAGAACGGGCAGAAGGTTACTTCGATGGAAGGAGGTAAGAGCGTAAGTCTTTCTGATCCAACACCTCCGTTAATCGAGCAGAATGGAAGCGGCCCCGATGATGGCCGAACGGAAAATATTACGGATAAGACGGAACAAGAAAGCGGCGGTGTTCAAAACAATTATAACGGAAAGAAGCCCACTACCGCCAACACCATCGTCTTCCGCTCCTATAAGGACCCGGACGAAACAAGCTCCACGCTGACAAAGCTAAAGGTAGAATACGTCAACACCGTCAAAACCGGCGGGCTGAAAATCCAAAAGAAGGCCGCAGATGGTGAGGATGAGAACATTAAAGGCATCTACACCTTCAAAGTTACCTTTAGTGATGTTGGCGGTGCTGGTCTGGAAAAAAAGCCCATCGAAAAACCCGTTACGATTGATATGAGCCAGGGCAACACCGGAACCATCACCGGCATCCCCGTTGGCACCCGCTATACCATCCAGGAAATCGGAAGCACCGATGGTGCCAAACTGCAAAGCGTAACCGTTCCGGATGGTCAATACGCCCATGTGATCGACAACACCATGGTGGAAGGCGAGATTAAGGAGGCAGGCACCTCCCCAATTACCGCAATCTTTACCAACACCCAGCGCACACTGATCAACATTGAGTTCAACAAGCTCTGGGAAGGTACGGACAATCTTAGCACTGCGAACCGGCCGGAACAAATCTACATCCAGCTCCAGCGCCGCCTGGCAAGTGAAAAAAACTGGACACCGGTAAGGTACCCGGCTGACAGCACGCAAGACTATGTTACCATTATCCCCAAAGATTACGGCTGGCTGTATCACTTTAACAACCTGGATCAGTACCCAATTAACGGCAGCGCGGATAATAACTATATTTACCGCATTGTGGAAGGTACGGTGGACGATAAAGGCAACTTTATCGCGGCAGACAAAACCATTACGATTAAGGGCAATACGTATGGTGTAACGGTAACGGCTGAAGCAACACCAAAAAGCGAAAAGGACAGCGCGGGCAGCTCAACAGGCAATACAGCCACACCAAACAGCGAAACGGACAGCGAAACCGGCGCAACTACAACGCCAGCCACAGTAACCCCCGATGGAACCATCACCGGCGGCAGCGGCAAGATTGTGCTGACCAACACGCTGCAGAACCCGAAGTTTGTACTGAATATCATCAAGAAGGACGCGGAAAAAGGCGAAAATGGCGAAGACGTGCTCTTGAGTGATGTTGAGTTCAAGCTGGAAAAGCTGGTCGAAACAACAACCGAAGGAAAAACGCAGTGGGTAGTAGATGAAAACTACCCATTCGATAGCACAAACAAAGGTTCCATTACCGGTACAACCGGAACGGACGGCAAGATAATCTCGAACCCGTTCACAAATCTGAAACCCGGTACATACCGCCTGACGGAAACCAAGGCACATCCGGGGTACAACCTGTTGGCACAGCCAATTGAGATCAAATTTACCCAAGACGGCAAGTGTTATATTGATGGGGAGAAAATTACGGACACAAAAACGTTTGTGCAGTCCGGCAACACCTACACCATGAACCTTACCGTTCTGAACCGTAAAACGCCTGAGCTGCCCCACACGGGTGCAGACGCGCCAAGCCTGTGGCTGCTGATCGGCATGCCGCTGGCGGTGGCAGGGCTGTTGATATTCACATTCCGCTACAACAGGAAAGGGGGCCGGCGACATTAACCATCCCCCGGAAACCCAGCAACCCCCAGGGTACAGGGCCTGCCCGCCAGTGCGCGCCCGTTTTACGGCAGGGCGCAGCCATAAGCCGGGGTATAACTGAAAAGCTGAAAATATCGCCTGTTTCTATAAGCGCAGCCGGATTTTGCGCTAAGGCTTAAAAAGCCTTGGGATCCGGAAAGGATTCCGGTGGCTCTTTGCCTTACATCCTGCTTGTGGCTGCGAAATATCCGTTATTTCCTTTGTTTTCAGATGCACCTTAAGCCAAGTGGGCAAGCGGCCCGGTTTTCCCTTCCTTTTTTCTTTACGGCACAGTGCGGGCGGCGCGGCAGCGTTTCCCCGCTGCAGCGCCCCGCACTGCACGCCGTGCTGATGCAGAACCCTTAAGCCGGGCGGCTTTGCCGCCCATCCGATGATGACTTTTTTTAAGAGAAGAGGTACTGAAATGAAAAAAGCAAAACGTTTTCTCACAGGCCTGTTGAGCGCCGCCCTGGCCCTCAGCCTGTGCGCCATGCCAGCAATGGCAGCGGAGGGTACCACAAATGTGGATACCTCAAAGGTGAATGCCCCCCAAAAGACCACGAGCGTAATTGATACCACGAAAAAAGGCTCTATTACCATTTACAAATATCTTCACGCAGAAGATGGGCAAACGACTACTCCTACAGGTGAAAAACAGGACACACCGAATAACAACAGTCCGCTTCCCGGCGCAGGTTTCACGATTTATAAGGTGAAAAATGAAGCGTGGCTGGAAACCTATTACAACGGAAAGGAACAGACCTCTGACGATTATAAAATGCCGGTAATTAATGATTTCTTTGAGAAAGATGCGACTGGCAAGGTTAAAAGCTATGAGGCCAAAGATTTGACGGAGAGCACTAAGAATGCTCAGGTTGGAGCAGAAACTTTTACAAAAAATGATGGCAGTGCTCAGTTTACAAACTTGGATTTGGGCTTGTATTTGGTTGTTGAAACAACTCGGCCGCAGGCTGTTGTTAAGGCGGTAACGCCGTTCCTGATTTCCATTCCTATGACCCGCGTAAAAACGGATAACGGGGATGCAAATCAGCTGAAAGAATGGCTTTATGATGTTGTTGTTTATCCGAAAAACAGCACCTCCAGAGGCGAAGTAATTATTGATAAAAAGGGCGTTGTTGGTGATAAAAATGCTACTGAAAAAGAAGCACTCAACAATGTAACCTTTGATTTGGAACGGTTGGACGATTCCCAAAATCCGGCAGTATGGGTGAAAGAAAAGACTGGTTTGGTAACTGGTACTGCTGCCGGAGAAGTTACGGCAGTTGCTGGTCAGATTAAAGTTACTGGTTTGAATACGGGCTCCTATCGTTTTGTTGAAACGGCCAATGATAACAAGAATTATATTGTAGACGAGAGCAAGTATTACTATTTTAATATTGATGATAAAGGCGATGTCGTTATTCCGGACGAACACAAAAACGACGCAGACTATGATAATGAAAGCGGCACTTTGATTATTTACAACTACAAGCCGGATCTCAATAAGGAAGTATTAAAGCGCGGCGGCGATAAAGAGGATCCTAATGATTGGGTAGAAGCAACTGATTATAAAGCAGGTGCAACGATTCCTTACAAGGTAACTGTAACGGTTCCTGCAAATATTACAAAGCTTGGCACGTTCAAGGTAACAGATACCCCGACTCATCAGACGGATAACATTGATGCTGATAAGATTCATGTATACCACAATGATGATAAGGAAATTGATAGCAGCAATTATATCGTAGCTCGCGATAACACCAACAAGGGCTTTGTTCTTACTTTTAAAAATCCGGGTGAAGCTTTGGCAAGTGACGCAGGAAAGACTATCACCATTAGATATAAAGCAACCCTGGATGATGATGCAGTGACCACGATTGAGGGCAACCCCAATACTGTAGAACTTGAATACACCAACAGAATTGGTTCTGATGGTCAACCTGTTGACAGCTCGACTGATAAAATCCATGATGATGCCATTGTTTATACGTTTGCAGTTAACATTGTAAAGACGGCTGCCGATAAGAACACTCCCTTGTCTGGCGTTGAATTCGACTTGTACGAAGAAGTTGCTGAAAAGACCGAAGGTGCAGTGCCGGGCAGCACGATTGGCATGACCGGTGAAAATGCAGAAAGATATTATAAGCTGGTCAAACATTTAACAACTGATGGATACGGCAAAGTTTCTGCGAGTGGCCTTGAAAAGGGAACCTATTATCTGGTTGAGACTAAGACCGCTGAAGGATATAACTTGCTGAAAGAGCCTGTGAAAGTTGACCTGAACTTTGTGTATAGTGAGACTTGGGATGAACGCAAGGAGTATGTCGAAGGTGCGCTTGTAAAGCATGATGTTGATTACAATCGTCAGAATGCTTTCGAGAAAGGTACTACTAATGCAACAGAGTTGACCAGTGGTTCGATTACCGCAAATATCATTAACCGCAAGGGCTTCGACCTGCCCACCACCGGTGGTTTCGGCACCCTGCTGTTCAGCGGCATTGGCGTGCTGCTGGTTGTGGCCGGTGTTGGCGTGCTGCTGAGCCTGAAAAAGAAGAACCGCGCCTGATGCGCCCGCCGCAAGGCAAAACAATGTTACAATTCACCAATAGGGTATAGAGGGATAATCCATCATACACAGGGGGAGGGCCGGATTTGGCCCTCCCCCTATGGTGGGTTATTGGGGAATAAATTTTTTTGGGTGTACATGGCCGTTGTTCGGTTGATTTTTAGGCCCTGCGTGTGGAACCACCCCACGGGCGTCAGGTTTGTGGCGGGGAACCACCCCTCAAGGGGTGCCACCGCAAACATAAGGTAAGATATTGGCGCCCCTTGAGGGGAGCTGTCACCGAAGGTGACTGAGGGGTGGTTCCCCGTGCAGAACCTAAAAATAAATAGGGCAAGGCCCGTCAACGGGCCGATGGCGAGCATCGGCCCCTACAAATGATTTGCAACGTTTGCGGCGCGGGGTGGATGGGCGGCAATTATTAGGCCCGTCAAACGGGGCGTCGGGGACGCCGCCCCCTACATGCAGGGCGAGGTTTATTACAATTTTGTGGTGTGCAACGCCGTAAGGCCCTACAGATTATTTTATTGTTATTCACTACCCTAAAAACCACCCCCAACCCAATATCTCCTGAGCGGCGCAATGCGCCGCGGTCCACCACAATGATTCATTATTCTTTATTATTTATTCTTTTGCCTACTTCCAATTCCTAATTCCTAATTTCTAATTGCATCAGTTCCCAACTTCAACCCTCTCACGGAAAGGTTCGCGGTGACGCTATGGATACCACAACAAAACTAAAAGTCGGCTTTGCGGCCTTGATGATCCTGTCCGGCATTGGGGTGGCATCGTACCCGGTTATCAGCAACGCGGTGGCGCAGCGCCACGCCAGCGAAGCGATCCAAAATTACGATGATACCGTAAAAAGCATGGATACCGAAAAACTGGACGCCGCCAAGGAGGCCGCCCGCCGCTATAACCAGCAGCTGGACAGCGCCGTGGAGCGCGATGCCGCAGGCGAAGCGGAGGATACCGGCACCAGCTATGTGGACCTTGTGGATGTGGGCGAAAGCCTGGGGTATATCACCATCCCGAAAATTGACGTCAACCTGCCTATTTACGAAGGCACCAGCGATGATGTGCTGCAAAAGGGCGTCGGCCATCTGGAAGGCTCCAGCTACCCACTTGGCGGCGAAAGCACCCACAGCGTGCTGACCGGCCACCGCGGCCTGCCCGAAGCCGTGCTGTTCACCGACCTGGACAAGCTGGAAGAGGGCGACTGTTTCTACCTGCATATTCTGGATGAAACGCTGGCGTACCAGGTGGATCAAATCAAAGTGGTGGAACCGGAGCACACCGAGGATCTGGAAATCACCGCGGGGCAGGATTACTGCACCCTTGTTACCTGCACGCCGTATGCCATCAACACCCACCGCATGCTTGTGCGCGGCACCCGCATCCCTTATAATGGAGAGGAAGAAACCAACACCCCGCAGGCCGTGCAGTATCAGGCGCTGCGCACCGGAACGGTGGTCAAGCGCGTGGTGGATGCCTGGCCGTGGATCGCGGTAACGGGCAGCATTGTGATCGGCGGCGAAGCGCTGCTGCTGCTTTTGCTGCTGCACCGCTGCAAAAAGCGCGAGGAGGATGACTAAATGGGACGGCTGATTGCTAAAATTCTGGCCTGGCTGGCCATTTTGCTGGGGCTGGCGCTGTTGATACAGCCCACCGCCGCCCAGTGGTGGACCAGCACCCGCAACGCCAAAACCGCTGCGCAGTTTGCGGCCCGCGCCGAAGCCCAGCCCACCGCCCCCGCGGCGGAGGAAACCACAGCCGAACCCCCGGAGCCGGAACGCGCCTACCCTGAACTGTACGCCGCGATGCAGGACTATAACGCGGAAATTTACGCCGGGGGCCAAAGCGGCCTGACCGACCCGTTCGCCTATGAGGAAGCCCCGCTGGACCTTGCTGCCTATGGCTATGACGATGATGTGCTGGCTGTGCTGTGGATCCCGCGCCTGAACCTGGAGCTGCCCGTTTACCTGGGCGCCAGCCGCGAAAACCTGGCCAAAGGCGCGGCGCTGCTGGGCCAGACCTCGATGCCGCTGGGCGGCGAAAACACCAACACCGTGATTGCCGCCCACCGCGGCTATTATGGCGCGGAAATGCTGCGCAACGTGCAGCAGATCCAGGTGGGGGACAAGATCCAGCTGACCACCCCGTGGGAAACGCTGATTTACCGCGTGAGCGAGCTGAAAATTATTGACCCCAGCGATATCAACGCCGTGCTGATCCAGCCGGGGCGGGACCTGCTGACCCTTTCCACCTGCCACCCCTACACCCGCAACAGCCAGCGCTACCTGGTAATTGCGGAGCACGACACCGCCGCTGCGGACACCACCAAAGAGGAGGATTTGCAGGAAAGCGCCGCTACCTGGGACGAAACGCCGCGCCAGGTGACCGTGGAGGATGCCGGCGGCAGCTCCATTGCCGAAGTGGCCCCCCAGGCCCTGACCCCATTGCCGGGGGAGGGCAGCGCGGAATCCGAGGGGAGCGCGATCTCCAATACCATGATCTGGCTGGAAAACAACGCACTGTGGGCCGGGCTGGTGGTTATTGCCGCCGCCGTTGGCATTATGGTGATATGGAAAAAACACCGGGAGGATTAACCATGCAGTACACACAGCAGGCCGCCGCCGTTACGGCCGAAGTAAACAAGGCCGTGCAGGGCAAACAGCAAACGGTAAACACCATCTGGATGGCCATGCTGGCGGGCGGCCATGTGCTGATTGAGGATATTCCCGGCGTGGGCAAAACCACGCTGGCGCTGGCCTTTGCCCGCGCGCTGGACCTGAAAGAAAGCCGCGTGCAGTTTACGCCGGATGTTCTGCCGTCCGATTTGGTGGGATTTTCGGTCTACCAGAAAGAGACCGGCAAGTTTGTGTACCACGCCGGTGCGGTGATGTGCAACCTGTTTTTGGGCGATGAGATCAACCGTACCTCCTCCCGCACGCAGTCGGCTTTGTTGGAAGTGATGGAAGAAGGCACGGTGACGGTGGACGGCGTCACCCGCCCGGTGCCCGCACCCTTTACCGTAATTGCAACCGAGAACCCCATCGGCGCCGCCGGCACGCAGATGCTGCCGCAGTCTCAGCTGGACCGTTTCATGGTCTGCGCCGTAATGGGCTACCCCGATGAGGAAGCGGAGCTGGCAATTTTGGCCGGGCAGAGCAAAGGCCGCCTGCTGGACCGTGTGCGCCCCGTTGCCGGTCAGGCAGATCTGCTTGCCATGCAGCAGGAGGTCAGCACGGTATTTGTGCATGAGCTGATGTACCGCTACATTGTGGCGCTGGCCCAGGCCAGCCGTAAGGACCCGCGCCTGGCCGTGGGGTTAAGCCCCCGTGCCACCCTGGCGCTGGCCAGCATGACGCGCGCGGCGGCGTACCTGGCGGGGCGGGATTTTGTTGCCCCGCAGGATGTGACCGCTGTGTTTGATGCGGTTGCCCGCCACCGCCTGGTGCTGAACGACCAGGCCCGCGCAGGCGGCGAAACGGTGGACAGCGTAATGCAGGACCTGCTGCGCACCGTGCCGCGCCCCCGCCCAGAAAAGGCTGACCGCCATGGCAGGTAAGCTGGGCCGGGCGCTGGTGCTTTTGGTGCTGCTGGCTGCGGCGCTCATCACCCAGGCACCGCTGGCGGTGTTCCTGTTAGCGTTTGCGCTGGTGCTTCTGGTGCTGCTGCGGCTGGACGCCGCCTATCTGCGCAGGCAGGTAACGGCAGAGCTGCTGGTGCCGGACAAACCCGTGATACAGGGCGAAGATTTTACCCTGACGGTTCGGCTGCGCAACCGCAGCCGGTTGCCCATCCCTGCGCTTGTGGTGCTGCTGAACGCCGCCGATGAATGGGGCGGCGGGCAGATCACCCTGCGCTGCGCCGCCATGCTGGGCGGCAAGGAGAGCGCCGAACAGCGCATTACCCTAAACGCAGGCAAAAGCGGCGTGTGGAGCATTGCGGTGCGGGGCATCACCCTGCGGGATCACCTGGGGGTGTTCACCGCGGCATGCCCGGCTGCCGTGCAAAGCCGGAGCATCTGTGTGCTGCCCGCTGCCGCGGCTGGCAAAGCCAAAGCGGAAACCGCCCCCGATGAGGACGGCGATGAAGCCGACACCCGTGCCGCCCTGGGCGGCAGCTATGAGCTGCGGGAGTACCGGGACGGGGACACCATCAAGCAGGTACACTGGAAGCTGAGCGCCAAGCTGGACCGCCTGATGGTGCGCGAACCGCTGACCGCCCTGCGCGCTGCCCTGACCCCCGGTGGGGACCTGGACGGAGCGGAGGAATGGGGGGATTTTCCCCAACAGGCGGCGAAGCACCGCAAAAACCCGCCCAAGCGCAAAAAAGAACGTACTGCCCTGAGCCGGCGCGGCGCTGCCGACCCCGGCAGTGGGCTGAAGTTTGTGGACCGTGTGCTGGTGAGCACCCAGCGCCCCGCAGCGCACCCCGCGTTGTGGCTGGCGGCAGATGCCGCGCTGCTGCTGGCGCTCACCTTTGGTTTGCTGCTGGTGCTTTCCACCGGGTTCGGCATTGCGGTGCCGTTGTGGGTGTGGCCCGCGGCAGCCGCTTTCTGCGCCGGGTGGGCGCTGTTCCTGCGTGCGCCGCAAGCCCTGCGCCGCTGGGGGCTGCTGGCGGGGGTGATTGTGTATCTTGTGGTGTTGTTCATCTGCCAGCGGAACTTTTTGGCCGGGGCGCAGCAGTGCGCCGGGAACATTGCCCAAAGCCTGAACGCCCGCCTTGGCAGCGCGCTGCCGGTGGCCCAGGGCGGCAGTGCGGCGCAGCTGGGGCTGTTTTTGCTGCTGGCCGCCCTGCCCGTTACCGGGGCGCTGGCCGCTGCGGCCCTGCGCCGTGCGGATGCCCTGCTGCTGGATCTAATGCTGCTGCCCGTTGTTGTGCTGCTGGCGCTGGCCGGGGCCGCGCCTGCTGTGCCCGCCTGCCTGCTGCTTTTGGCCGGTTGGATGGGGGCGTGGGCGGCTTCCTGCTCGGTGCAGCGGCGGGCCCTGTGGGGCAGGCGCGATACCGAAAACTACCGCCAGAACCTTTGCCGCCATTATAACATCCAAAAGTCTGCCGCGCTGGCGGCGGGCGGGCTTTGCCTTGCGCTGGCGCTGCCCTGTTGGTGGCTGCTGCGCCCGGCGCTGGGGGTTCCCCTTGGCTGGCTGCAGCCCGCGGCCCAGCGGGTGGAATCCGCCGCGCTGAGCACCGCCATTACCTGGCTGCCGCGGGTCAGCGGCGGCAGGCTGAACATTCAGGTAGAAGCCGCTGCCGGTGGTGTGGCGGATGGCGCCTTGAGCCAGGGCGGGGGTATCCAGGTCAGCGGAGTGACGGATCTGGCCCTGACCGCCAGCGACAAACCCGAAGAAACCGTATACCTGCGGGGATTTATCGGCGGCAGTTATGACGGCACCACCTGGCAGGCCCCTGATGCCGATGCCTTTGACAGCGCCGCTATGAACTGGAAAACCGAGGATAATGCCCGGCTGACCATTGCAAGCCTGCCGTTTTTGCGCACCGCCTATGACGGCACCGCCCAGCCCCAGACGCTGACGGTGGAGCGCATCCACGCCGATACCCAGTACACCTATGCACCGTACAACGCCTACTGGGGCGATTATTACACCATCCAGGGCGATGGCGCCGCCGCGGGCCAGACCGCGCAGGACGATGTGTTCCTGTATTACCCGCGGGATACCGCCCAAACCCAGCTGGAAGCCCGCGCCGATGCCGACCCCAGCGTGCTGGACCGGATGGAAGCATCCTATGCCGCTTACGCCGCCAGCCGCTACACCGCCGTGCCGGACGGCTATGACGAGCTGCAAACCCTGTGCGATGAAGCCAAAAAGGACCAGAAGCTGACCAAAGCTGCGGACATTGGCGATTACATCCGCGCCTATCTAAACACCAACTACCAGTATAACGCCAGCGCTCCCCAGCCGCCGGAGGGGGCCGACCCCATCCGTTACTTTTTAACGGAATCCAAACAGGGGTACAGTGTGCAGTTTGCTTCGGCGGCGGTGGTTATGTTCGGGCTGCCTGCGCGCTATGTGGTGGGCTATGCCGCGCCGCAAAGCCTGTTTACCCAACAGGAGGACGGCAGCTGGCACGCCATTTTGCAGGACGATAACGCCCACGCCTGGGCGGAGGTGTACATTTCTGGCCAGGGCTGGACCCCCATGGAGATGACCCCCGGCGTGCTGGTCAGTGCCCAACAGGCCGACCTGCGCACCGACCCGCTGCCCGAAACTCAAGGTCAAGACACTGCCCCCGCAGCAGGGGAGAGCAGCGCAAACGAACCCGCAGCCACCATCGTGCCCCGCAGCAGGCTGGTTTTGGCGGCGTTGCTGGGGGGCTGCCTGTTGGCTGCTGTGGTGCTGCTGGTGCTGGCCCGCCGCCATGCCATGGGGTATGGCCGGGGCAGCTGCAACGCGCGGGTGCTGGCCGTGTTTGGCAGCATCTACCGCCTTTTGGTGCGCCGCGGCCTGCCGCCGGATACACCATCCGATGCGCCGGAGTTTGCCGCATTTTTGCAAAGTTGTGTCCCCGCCCTTGAACCCCAGGATGCCGAGGCTCTGCTGGCATTGGCCCAAGCCGCCCAATTTGGCGCAGGTACGATGACTGAGCAGGATACGGACAAAATGAGAAAACTTTACCAGGTTATAAAACACACTGGAAAACGGAAACAGAGCCAGAAATCGGTTGAAAAACAGAGCCAGGAATGATATAATGACCCCGTACTGGGGTAGCGTGTTCTTTGCTTTCTTTGCACAGGGGGCTACCATGATCCAGAAAAATGTGGTATAATATGTTAAGCCTATTAACCAAGTAGGGAATGGCCGGGGTGGGGGACTGGTTTCTGGAACAGTACCCTGGGAACTGCCCGTGGGGCGGAAAACCGGCAAGGACAGAAAGAAGATCTTATAGAAGCAAACGTTAACAGGAGTAAACCCATGCCGCGCCGTAAACAGACAGAAGGAGAAAAAAAATTGACATCAGCCAGATGGCTGAAGACCTTGGCGTGTCCAAGACCACGGTATCCCGTGCCCTTTCGGGCAATGGCCGTGTCAGCGAAGCGACCCGCGCTCGCGTGGTCCAGTACGCCAAAGAGAAAAACTATGTGCCCAATATGCTGGCACGCGGGTTGGTAACCCAGCAGTCTTATAATATCTCACTGGTGTTCTCGCGCCAGTTCGGCAACCTTGCCGCACCATTTTTGCGCAAAACCGTCAGCGCCGTGTACGATATTGCCACCCGCAATGATTACGATGTGCTGATGACGATGGTGGGCGAGCAGGAAACAAGCCCGATGCAGCGTCTACTGGTCAACCGCAAGATTGATGGCGTGATTCTGGCCCGCACGCTGGAGCGTGATCCGCTGATCCCCATGCTGCAAAAAAGCGGCATCCCCTTTGTTGCCATTGGCCGCCCGGCTGACCTGGATGTCATCTCGGTGGACCATGATCAGGTGGGCGGCTGCCGCGAGCTGGTCAGCCTGCTGCTGATGAAGGGCCTGCACCGCATTGCTTTGCTGGGCGGATCCATGCTGTACACCGTCAACCAGTCCCGCCTGGAAGGCTATAAGCAGGCGCATGACCGCGCCTGCTGCAAGATTGATGAGAGCCTGCTGTTTTTGGAGCTGGAAAGCGACGATCTACGCACCAGCGCTGTGGAGCTCGCGGTACAGCGTGGGGCGGACTGCATCCTGTGCATGGATGACCAGGTTGCCCTGCTGGCTTTGAGCACCCTGAGACAGCTGAACCTGCGCGTGCCGCAGGATATCCGTCTTGCCTCCCTGTATGACGACGAAGCGCTGCAGGGGTGTACGCCACAGATCACGGCGGTCTCTTTTGATGCCGAACAGCTGGGCCGCCGTACCGCACAGCAGCTGCTTTCCCTCATCCGCCACCAGCCGGTGGAAACCCGCACCCTGCTGGGGTACCAGGTGGGGTTGCGCTTATCGACCCAGACCTGAGAGAAAAGTAGAAAATTATAAATCAACTGCCCGTACACGGTATGATAAGCCGTTGTGCGGGCAGTTTTTTCGATAAGGGGTTTTGAAAAAATATAGCGGTCACATAGTATCCCAGCGCCGCAGCGTCAAGCACAACAGGGCAGGGACATAGAAAAACAGGAGGCAACAAGTATGAAGTGCATGGATAAACATGAATTTGAGCAGCAGAATGTTTTTGGCACCGGTGCCGCAAACACCGCTTATGCCAAGTTTTTCATTGGCCAGTCGTTCCTGAACCCGCTGACCGACCCTAAAACCGGCCTGTTTTTGGCCAACGTTACCTTTGAGCCCGGCTGCCGCAACAACTGGCATATCCACCACGCGGCCAAGGGCGGCGGCCAGCTGCTGGTTTGCACCGCAGGCGAAGGCTGGTACCAGGAAGAGGGCAAACCTGCCGTCAGCCTGACCCCCGGCACCGTGATCAACATCCCGGCCAACGTCAAGCACTGGCACGGTGCCAAGGCCGACAGCTGGTTCAGCCACATTGCTGTGGAAGTTCCCGGCAAAGATTGCAGCAACGAATGGTGTGAGCCCGTTACCGACGAAGAGTACGCCAAACTGAACGGATGAGCAGCCGCTAATAAAGGCAACACCGCACAATTCCCGCCTTACGGCTTAAGCACCGCTCCGACGGCTGCGGCACGGCATCTGCGTTGCCAAAATGCTCGATAATACACAAAGTATTATCTGCGCTTTTGGCCTAGCAGCTGCCGCACCTCGCTCGCCGTATCGGCACTTAGAATTATGCGGTATTGCCTAAAAAATAAAATCCAGCCGGCACGACCCGACAAAGAGCAGTGGGTAGTGCCGGGTTTACTTTTGGATGCTTTTTTGTCTACAGGTTCTTGCGCCGGGGCGGGCAATCTGCTACACTGAAAAAAATGTTATGTACAGGAGGCTGCAATCATGTATTATCTGGGTGTGGACCTTGGGGGAACCAATATCAAAGCTGCGCTTGTGGATGCAGACGGTGCTATTATAAAGGAAGCGAGCACCCCAACCAAACTGCCGCGCCCGGCCGAGGCCGTGTGCGATGATATTGCAGCCCTCTGCAATCAGCTGGCACAGGGCCAGCAGGTAGCGGGCATTGGCGTTGGCTGCCCCGGCACGGTGGATGGCGGCCTCGTGCGCTACTCCAACAATTTGGACTGGCATGATTTTGCCATGGGGGATTATCTGCGCGCCAAAACCGGCCTGCCGGTTGCTCTTGCCAATGATGCCAACGCCGCCGCTTTGGGCGAAGCACTGGCGGGCTGCGCCAAAGGGGCCGAAAGCGCGGTGATCATTACGCTGGGTACCGGCGTGGGCGGCGGTGTGGTGCTGGGCGGCAGGCTGCTGACCGGTTACACCGGCGCGGCAGCGGAGCCGGGGCACATGGTGATTCTGGACACCCCGGATGCCCCGCGCTGCACCTGTGGCCGCCCCGGCTGCCTGGAAAGCCTGGCCAGTGCCACCGCCCTGATCCGCATGACCAAAGAAGCCATGGCAGCCCACCCCGAAAGCACCCTGCATGGCATAGCCGCCCAAAGCGGCGGGGTAAATGGCCGCACCGCCTTTGATGCCGCCGCCCAGGGCGATGCCGCAGGCAAAGCCGTGGTGGAACAGTACATTCATTACCTTGCGGTGGGCGTTGCCAACATGATCAACATCTTCTTCCCGGAAGTGATCGGTCTGTCCGGCGGGGTGGCCAACCAGGGGGAGAACCTGCTGGCTCCCCTGCGCGCCGCGGTGGGACCAATGGTTTTTGGCAATGCTTACGCCCAAAAGCACACCCGCATTACCACCTGCGCCCTCGGCTACCGCGCCGGGGTGATTGGAGCAGCGCTGCTGGCCAAAAACCAGGGATGATGCCTTTGGCGGGATAAAAAAGAGAAGATAAAGGCAATACCGCACAATTCCCGCCTTACGGCTTAAGCACTGCTCCGGCGGCTGCGGCACGGCATCTGCGTTGCCAAAATGCTCGATAATGTCGGG
>OOBR01000880.1_pt1 | contig 22131 bp, 19 predicted proteins | sample 1671281 | NCBI WGS metagenome assembly OOBR01 (sample SAMN06348140, study PRJEB24527) | human gut metagenome | biome: human gut; feature: ankylosing spondylitis patient; material: feces | host: Homo sapiens | place: China | collected 2015-10
TGATGAAGTGCAGAAAGCAGGATGGGATGTCGGTGTTGCATGGCAGGATGGAAGAATGTTTTTGCACCCATGCTCAATCAGAATGAATCTGGCACTGCCGCTTAGCAGAGTAAAAGAGGCGTTTGAGAGACTGGATAAATATGTGTTTAACAGAATCAAGTAAGTCCCCTGCGGAGGTTGCGAAGAGCAATAAGCAGAGTGTATCCGGATGAAGACAGGAAGCTGATAAAATCAGAGGAGTAAATCAAATCATAAAGCTAAATTACAAAGCCATGTTCATAAGCAGAAAAACTGTCAGAACATAGCTTTACAGAAAGAGGAATACAAAATGATAAAAGCAGTAATCTTTGACATTGATAATACATTGTATGATTATGATAAAAACCATATTTACGGTATGAAAGCGTTGGCGGATTATTGTGAGAGTGCGTTTGGGGTATCTGGGGAAGAGATGAAACGATGCTATAAGGAAGCGCAGAGAATTATGCTGGACAGAATCCGGACGGATACGGCGGCTATTCACAGTCGTCTGCTTCGAATGCAGATTATGTTGGAATTATGGGAAAAGCCGTTGTTTCCACATGCTTTAAATATGTACCATGCATACTGGGATACACTGATCCGACAGGCACAGCCATCACCAGGGGTTCAGAAATTTATGCAGGAACTGAAAAAGCGGGGAATACGTATTGGAATTGGTACGGATATGACTGCTTATGTTCAGTATAAAAAATTAAGTGCTTTGGGGTTGTATTCTTATATTGACTTTATTGTAACCAGTGAGGAAGCCGGTGCTGAGAAACCGGATCCACATTTATTTGATATCTGTGTGGAAAAAACCGGATTTTCTGCGAATGAATGTGCATTTATCGGTGACAGTCTGAAAAAAGATGTGGAAGGTTCCACAAAATGTGGACTGAGAGGAATCTGGTATACACAGGGAAAAGAGCCGGAAATCGAAGCAAAATTCCCGGTGATAAAATCATTTGAAAATGTGAATATTGAGGAACTTCTGAAATAATCATAAGAAAATCTTAAGAATTTGTCCCTTTCATATTAAGATACTTTGATTATTCTAATAACAGAAAAACATAAAAGATGTTTAAAAACCGGAAATTTAATTGCAGGACTTTTAAAAGTTATGGAAATTGAGACGGGGATTTGAAAAGAGGGAGGTGTATGAAGTGGCGAATATTCTGGTCTGCGATGACGATAAGGACATCGTGGAGGCAATCAGCATTTACCTGGAACAGGAAGGATATACGATTTTCAAGGCGTATGATGGCCTGGAGGCAATTAATGTGTTGCGAAGTCAGAAAGTAGATCTGCTGATTATAGATATCATGATGCCGAAACTTGATGGAATCAGGGCTACTTTGAAGATAAGAGAGGAGAATCCGCTTCCGATCATTATTCTTTCTGCGAAGTCAGAAGATGCGGATAAGATTCTGGGATTAAATGTAGGTGCTGATGATTATGTGACCAAACCGTTTAATCCGCTGGAACTGGTAGCGCGAGTGAAATCACAGCTTCGAAGATATACAAGACTGGGAGCAGCAGTGTCACAGGAGAGCGCTCATGTTTATGAAACCGGAGGGTTAAGTGTCAATGATGATCTGAAAGAGGTCCGGGTAGATGGAGAATTGGTAAAACTGACGCCGATTGAGTACAACATTTTGCTTTTACTGATGAAGAATCAGGGCAGAGTTTTCTCTATTAACCAGATTTATGAAAATATCTGGAACGAGGAAGCCGTGGCGGCAGATAATACGGTAGCGGTGCATATCCGGCATATCAGAGAGAAGATTGAAATTAATCCGAGAGAGCCAAGATACCTGAAAGTTGTGTGGGGACTTGGATATAAAGTAGAGAAGATATCGTAAAAAATGACATTAGTCAGTTAACAGTTATTTTTGGCGAATAAATTATCATTATCGTTGTATGACAGCAAGATAAATGAGTGGATAAGAATAAAAAGGAAAGGGACAAAACAATGAAAGGAAAGAGATATAGAAGTAATTTTGCCAAGACAGTCTGGATCGTGATTGCACATCTGGCTGCGGTTGCAGCAGCAGTCTGCATGGTAGCTTTTGTCGCACTCTATGAGAAAGGAATCCGTCTGGATGACAGAAATAAAAATTATATTGAATCAGAGGAATTTAACAATGAACTGCGTCAAAAAGGAACGGATATTATCGGTGGTTTATCTGTACAGGAGGATATAAATTTTCTTAAAAACGCAGGTTCATCAGCAGTGATTGATCTTTTTGAATTTAAGGAGAAAGGTAACTCACGGGATGCCATTAAAGAGCTCTCGATGAAGGATGTTTCTGGTCTTGCATATTCTGTAAATGATATTCTGGAATGGGCGAAGGACTGGGATGGAAGCGAGGCATATTATGATAATGGAAATATCATTCAGTGCCGGACAACTGATGGAACCAGTCATTGCTTTTATCTTGATGATTTCAAAAAGAGGATAGCAGAGGGAACCCTGAAAATTGATTATAATAAAGATTACTTTGATTTAGATGCAGATGAATTCTGGGACAAAACAGATGCTCAGAAAGTGGATGTGGCATATGATCTGGTTTATTGGAATTCAGATGAGAGCCAGAATATTGGAAGTGTCACGGATGTTACGACCGGGGTGGAATACTCAGAGACTTATTTCCTTTCAGTGAATGGACTTGCAGAGAAATTTGCACCGCAGGGAGCGGATAATCTTCTGGATGCAGTAAATTCCAGTGAGGAATGGAGTGGAAGTCCTCGGGGAGCTTACGATGAACTGGCTAATCTTCTGGATTGTATCAGTTCCGTACAAAATGATGCCAAAACTTATGAATATACAGTTGCACAGGACAATTCTTTTCAGCCCACAGGGGAATGTGAAGAAGGGAGTAGTAACCTCACATATCTTTTCGCGGATAAAAAAGCAAAGACAGTCTATACAAATAAAGAGGCATACGGTAATTACACACAGCTGGAGCAGAACCTTGAGAAGATACTTAAGGAGCATACATTTGCGGTTGTTTACCCGGATTTAAGTGAATGTGTTACAGATATTCCAAATATCAGCCTGCAGGTATGGAATCATACGATTAAACAGAGTCTTGACACAGAAGATTTTGTTTTTGCAGTCAATGTAGACACTGAATTTCCGATAGCAGATTCCATTGCGTCTGATGCAGAGACTTTTGAAAAATATGCAAATTTGATGCTGCCGGTATTGCTTGGAACTATTCTTAGTTGTGTGATCTGGCTGATCAGTATGATCTGGCTGACAGTGGCAGCAGGAAGAAAACCGGAAGATGAAGAAATCCATCTGAACAGTTTTGACAGATGGTATACAGAAATCGCGGCGGGAGTTGTGACGGGGGTATGGCTTGTTGGTTTTATGGGAATGGTAACAGTGATTGCAAACTCACTGATCGGGACTTTCAACAATATGCAGATTCTGATAATTTCACTGGTAATATGCGGAATTTATACAATGGCATGGTTTCTGACAGGATATCTCAGCCTGGTAAGAAGAATCAAGGCAGGTACGTTCTGGAAAAACAGTTTGCTTAGAAGAATTTTGAAATGGATTGGAAAATGCAATAGAAAGATCGTAGATTTTATTGGCAGCTTTTCTCGAAATACATCAGAAAAAATAAAAGTTCTGTTTGGTATTGGCGGATTTGTGTTTTTACAGTTTTTGCTTATGCTTTTTATGATAAATGCGTCAGGAGTATTTGCGTTGGTGCTGATCGTGGCAGAGGTAGCGGCAATCGTTTATGCAGTTCGTAAAGTGGATGGTCTGGATCTTATTATGGACGGACTGAAGAAAATCAGTGGCGGAGAATTGCAGTATAAGATTAAAACAGAACAGCTTACCGGAAAATACAAAGTAATGGCTGAATATATCAATAATATCGGTGACGGTCTGGATGCTGCGGTGGAGAACAGCCTGAAGAAAGAACGAATGCAGACAGAACTGATCACAAATGTTTCCCATGATCTGAAAACGCCGTTGACATCTATTATTAATTATGTAGATTTACTGAAGCGTGAGAATCTGACAGACCCGAAAGTACAGGAATATTTGCGTATTCTGGATGAGAAATCCCAGAGACTGAAGGTGTTAACTGAGGATGTGGTGGAAGCGTCCAAGGCAAGCACCGGGAATATCAAATTTGAGATGAACGACATTGATTTCGTGGAAATGGTACAGCAGGTTATCGGAGAATTCGAAGAGAAGTTTCAGGAAAAGAACCTTACCATGATGGTGCATTTTACAGATGAGCCGTCCATAATCTACGCAGACGGACAGAAAATGTGGAGGGTCCTGGAGAATGTATTTGGTAACGTTGTGAAGTATGCAATGGAAGGAACCAGAGTATATGCGGAAATCAGTAACAGCAATAAGAAGGTGGTCTTTTCCTTGAAAAATATTTCTGCACAGCCACTGAACTTCTCGGCAGATGAACTGACGGAGAGATTTATCCGTGGAGATGTTGCCAGAAATACAGAAGGAAGCGGACTCGGTCTTTCCATCGCCAAGAGCCTGACGGAATTGCAGGGTGGAGAATTTAAGTTGTATCTGGATGGAGATCTGTTTAAGGTAATGATTACGTTTGCTGCGAATATGTCGAAAAAATAGTATGGTAAGTATGGAAATGGTCTGATAAAATAGAGATATAGTTTTTGTGTAAGGCCATAAGTATCTTTACGGGAACAAACAATTTTGTTTCCGATACAATTACCGCCGCAAGGTTTAATGAATACTTTGGCTTTACGCAGAAGGATGTTGACCAGCTTTTAATAGATGCGGATGTTTCGGAAAAAACGGAGCAGGTCAAAGTATGGTATGATGGATATCATTTTGGAAAAACGGATGTATATTGTCCCTGGGATGTGATGAACTATTTGCGGGATCTTCAGGAGAATCCAGATGCAAAGCCGACAGGATACTGGAAAAATACCAGTGATGTTGTGGTATTGGACTCAAGAAATGGCAGGGTAGCTGTTTTTGAGGCGAAATACTCTAAGACTTTGGAACATATGGAATCAGATTGCGAGAAAGCTGTCCGACAGATAAATGATAGAATGTATGCAGAAGAGTTTGCGGATAATTATGATGAAGTGTTCTGCTACGGAATTTCCTTCTATAAAAAAGATGTATTGTGTTAAGAAAGTAATAGAAAGCAGGAAGTTGTTGAGGTGTGTTATACCCAAAAGCTTCCTGCTTGTTTTTTTTGATGTTGTAATATTTTAATTAGTATTAAAATTCTGGTAAGAAAAATGCTCAGTCTTGCGAAATATGGTGATACATAGCATAATAAGTAATGATAAAAATATAGTAACTGTTCAGTACCTTCACAGTTACGAGTCAAAATCCATTAAAAATCGCCTTCGGCGATGGGATTTTGACTTGTATGTCTCAGGATTTTGGCATGTTCATGCCAAAACACCTCGCGGGATAGTAGACTGCTGAATAGTTACAAAATATATTCATATACAGAGAGGAAAAGCGGATGAACTACAGTTTTAACAGCAGAGTCAGATACAGTGAGACAGGTGAAGATGGCAGACTGACATTGCCGGGAGTTTTGAATTATTTTCAGGATTGTTGTACGTTCCATGCGGAGTCGATTGGGCTGGGAGGAGATGTGCTGAAGGCGAGAAACAGAGCGTGGGTGCTTTCTTCCTGGCAGGTAGTAGTAGGTGAGTATGCCAAAATGGGAAAGGAAATCAAGATCACGACGATACCATATGAATTTAAAGGATTTATGGGTATGCGTAATTTTATTATACAGGATTCTGAGGGAAGAAAACTTGCGTGGGCAAATTCCAACTGGACACATCTTGATATCAGCACGGGACTTCCTGCCAGACTGACTCCGGCAGATACAGATAATTATGTACTTGGTGAAAAGATGGAAATGGATTATGCACCAAGAAAAATCAAACTTCCGGAGGATATGATTGCGCAGGAAGCTTTCACGGTACAAAAACATCATCTGGACACAAACCATCATGTAAACAATTGCCAGTATGTATGCATGGCAGAAGATTTCCTTCCGGAAAGTTTCAAAATATACCAGATGCGCGCAGAATATAAAATGCAGGCAAAGCTTGGAGATGTAATTTGCCCGAAGGTAAAAACGGAAACAGATAAAGTGGTTGTATCTCTGGATAATATAGAAGGAAAAGCTTATGCGATAGTAGAATTCCTGAAAAAAGAGGGAGATATTTAAGCGAAAAATGTCTGTAATTATTCACTGATTTATTGATGATGACAGATCTGAGAAGTTACTGTTATCTGTAAAAGTCCTTATAGGGATAGGGATATAGATGATAGATATACAGAAATGCAAAAAAATTGTGAGACATTACAACACATAACTAAAAATAAGGAAAAAAGTTTCATACACAACTGACAAATATATTCCAGAATCCACATGTGGTTTCGTGAGAGTTTTTTTGAATAAATTGTTTACAAACCACACAAAACAATATATACTAAAGCGGTAAACAACAAGAAACAACGAATTGTTAAAAATAAACAACATAAAACCACAAAAATGGAGGATATATATTATGAAAATTCTGGAATCTAAATTTGTACAGGGCTTTATTAAAATGGCCAATGACGGTTATCAGCAGGGCTGGCATGAGAGAAATGGTGGAAACTTAAGCTATCGTCTGAAACCGGAAGAAGTTGAGATGATCAAACCTCGTCTGAATGCACCTGGAGAATGGACACCGATCGGAGTAGAGGTTCCGGGACTGGCCGAAGAGTTTTTCCTTGTGACAGGAAGCGGTAAATATTTCAGAAACATTATCGTGGATCCTGAGGTATGTCTGGCAATCATTGAACTGGATGAGACAGGAACGAACTACAGAATCCGCTGGGGACTCGTCGAAGGTGGCAGACCTACCAGCGAACTTCCGACTCATTTGATGAACCATGAAGTAAAGAAGAAACTGACAAATGGAAAACATCGTGTTATTTATCATGCACACACAACAAATACGATTGCACTGACATTTGTTCTTCCGCTGGATGACAAGATCTTTACCAGAGAATTATGGGAATCTGCTACAGAATGCCCGGTTGTTTTCCCGGATGGAGTTGGAGTTGTCGGCTGGATGGTACCAGGCGGAAGAGAAATCGCTGTAAAGACAGCAGAACTGATGAAGAAATATGATGTTGTCATCTGGGCACATCATGGTATGTTCTGCTCCGGTGAAGACTTTGACCTTACATTTGGTCTGCTTCACACAGTAGAGAAATCCGCAGAGATTCTTGTAAAGATCCTGTCTATGACACCAAACAAACTTCAGACAATCACACCGGATAACTTCCGTGCACTTGCAAAAGACTTCAAAGTAAGCCTGCCGGAAGAATTCCTGTATGAAAAATAATTAACATACAAGTTGGTACATGTACCGTACAAGTGTTATAATACAGATATTAATAAGGGATTTTCCGGATGGGATATGCAAAACCGGAATATCTGAAAGATACTGCAATTAATATCTGAAAAGCAAAAGGAGAGGTACGAATTATGCTGGAAAAATTAAAAGAGGAAGTTTACAAAGCAAACATGGATCTTCCGAAATACGGACTTGTTACATTTACATGGGGTAATGTCAGCGGAATTGACAGAGAATCAGGACTTTTTGTTATCAAACCAAGTGGAGTAGATTATGATTTACTGACGCCGGACGATATGGTTGTTGTTGACCTGAACGGAAATAAAGTTGAGGGAAAATATAATCCATCTTCTGATACAGCAACTCATGTAGAACTGTACAAAGCATTCCCGAATATCGGAGGCGTTGTTCATACACATTCTTCATGGGCAACAAGCTGGGCACAGGCAGGAAGAGGAATTCCTTGCTATGGAACAACTCATGCAGATTATATGTACGGAGAAATCCCATGTGCACGTTGTCTGGAAGGCAAAGAATTTGATGAATACGAGAAGAACACAGGACTTCTGATCGTTGATATGTTCAAAGACAAAGATTACGAAGCAGTACCAGCTGTACTTTGCAAAAACCATGGACCATTTGCATGGGGCAAAGATGCTCACGAAGCAGTACATAACGCAGTTGTTCTTGAAGAAGTTGCCAAGATGGCGGCACGCTGCGAGATGATCAACCCACAGGTAAAACCTGCTCCACAGGATCTGCAGGATAAACATTACTTCAGAAAACATGGTGCAAATGCGTACTATGGACAGGGTAACAAATAAGAAAATATTTATATAAGATAAACTATCATAAAAACTTCTGAAAAGAGTATAAAAGTTACTGTTCACTCCGTGCCCGGTAACATACAATTCTTTTCAGAAGTTTTTTTGTGACAGCGCATTGTGCCGCCTTTATTATTTGTGTTATACTGAAATGCAAAGCTATAGCAATTCCAGTATTTTATGGAACTGCTATAATGTCAGAGGATATAATTATAGCAGGTCAGGAAATAATTGACCTGCTTCTAAAGCATGATAGAAGGACAAAAAATACTGGCATGAGATATCAGAAAAACAAAAAAGCAAGCAAAAACGAAATGGAGATTATATGATAGAGTTAGGAAAAAAACAGAAATTAACAGTAGTGAAATCCGTAGATTTTGGTGTGTATCTGGCGGAAGATATGCACGCAGATGCAAAGAACAGAGTACTTCTTCCATCTAAACAGGTTCCGGAGGGAACAAAAGAGGGAGATAGTATTGAAGTGTTTATCTATAAGGATTCTCAGGACCGTCTGATCGCAACAACCAAAGAACCGAAACTTCAGGTAGGACAGACCGCAGTTCTAAAGGTATCTCAGGTAACGAGAATCGGCGCATTTCTTGACTGGGGGCTGGAGAAAGACCTTCTGCTTCCATATCATGAGCAGACTTTGAAGGTAAGAGAAGGCGAAGATGTACTGGTAGCTCTCTATATTGATAAGAGCAGCCGTCTCTGTGCAACGATGAAAGTGTATCATTATCTTTCTACCAGAACTCCTTACGTAGTCGGAGATATGGTTAAAGGCCGTGTGTATGAGATCAGCGACAGATTCGGTGTGTTTGTAGCAGTCGATGATAAATATTCCGCGCTGATCCCGGCAAGAGAGGCGAAAGGAAAATACCGTCCGGGTAAGATTCTTGAACTGCGTGTCAGCGAAGTAAAAGAAGATGGGAAAATGAACGTCACAGACCGTCAGAAAGCATATCTGCAGATCAATGAAGATGCAGAAAATGTACTTGAAGTAATCAATGAATTTGCGGGAGTTCTTCCTTTTGATGACAAGGCATCACCGGAGGTCATTCAGAGGGAATTTGGACTGAGCAAAGGTGCGTTCAAACGTGCAATCGGTCATCTGATGAAAGAAGGCAAAGTAGAAATCAAAGATAAGAGAATCTATGCGAAATAAGATTTTAGCAGTTGTTTAGTTAACCGTGAGAATGCTGAACAGATGCAATTATTTATAAGGATAGAATACGTAAACTGTATAGTCTGGCAGAGATAGTTCTGCCGGACAAATTTCTTTATAGAAATATTATTTTAACCGGATAAACTGTAAAACAGCTATTCGGTGTAGAGCTATGTAGCGAAAGCAGATGAGTCTATCTGCTTGGTTTGGTAAAACAGAACAGGAGAGAACAAAAATTGGAGTTTACACATCTTCACGTCCATACAGAGTACAGTCTGCTGGATGGTTCTAATAAAATAAAAGAATATGTAGCCCGTATCAAAGAACTTGGGATGGACAGTGCGGCGATCACAGATCATGGAGTTATGTATGGTGTGATTGATTTTTATCGTGCAGCGAGGGCCGAGGGAATCAATCCGATCTTAGGGTGTGAGGTATATGTGGCCCCGGGTTCCAGATTTGATCGTGAAGCGGGAAGCGGCGAGGACAGATATTACCATCTGGTTCTTCTTGCTGAGAATAATCAGGGTTATGCAAATCTGATGAAGATTGTTTCTAAAGGATTTACAGAGGGCTTTTATTATAAGCCGCGAGTAGATTTGGCTGTATTAAAAGAATATCATGAGGGAATTATTGCACTAAGTGCCTGCCTTGCCGGTGAGGTTGCCAGATATCTCCAGAGAGGAATGTATGAGGATGCAAAGGCAGCAGCCCTGCGTTATCAGGACATTTTCGGAAAAGGAAATTTCTTTCTGGAATTACAGGATCATGGAATTCCGGCGCAGCAGGTAGTGAATCAGGAACTGCTTCGCATGCACGAAGAGACAGGTATCGATCTTGTTGCAACAAACGATGTGCATTATACAAAAGCAGAGGATGCAGCACCACATGATATTTTGCTTTGCCTGCAGACAAACAAGAAGCTGGCAGATGAGGACAGAATGCGTTATGAGGGTGGACAGTATTACGTAAAATCTCCTGAGGAAATGGCGCAGCTTTTTCCATATGCATTAGAGGCACTGGAGAATACACATAAGATCGCGCAGAGATGTCATGTAGAAATTGAGTTTGGTGTGACCAAGCTGCCGCGTTTCGATGTTCCGGATGGTTTTACCTCATGGGAATATCTGAATAAGTTATGTTTTGAAGGACTGGAGGAACGTTATCATCCGGTCACAGAAGAATTAAAATCTCGACTGAACTATGAGCTATCTACTATCAAAAATATGGGCTACGTAGATTACTTCCTTATAGTATGGGATTTCATCAAATATGCACGCGACCATGACATCATGGTAGGACCGGGACGAGGTTCTGCGGCGGGAAGTCTCGTAGCTTATACGTTAGGTATCACACAGCTTGAACCAATCCGATATGATCTGCTCTTTGAGCGGTTCCTGAATCCGGAACGAGTATCCATGCCTGATATTGACGTTGATTTCTGCTTCGAAAGAAGACAGGAGGTTATTGAATATGTACGTCGCAAATATGGCGATGACTGCGTGGTTCAGATCGTTACCTTTGGTACTTTGGCGGCCCGCGGTGTTATCCGCGATGTCGGACGTGTGCTGGATATGCCTTATGCACAGGTAGATTCCATTGCAAAAATGATTCCTCAGGAATTAAACATTACCATTGATAAAGCCCTGACCATGAATCCTGAACTGAAGAAAGCGTATACAGAACAGGATGATGTTCATTATCTGATTGATATGGCAAGACGTCTGGAAGGTCTTCCGAGACATACTTCCATGCATGCGGCAGGTGTCGTAATCAGCCAGAAAGATGTATCCGAATATGTACCTCTTTCCAGGGCACAGGATGGTTCGATTGTTACCCAGTTTACCATGACGACACTGGAAGAACTGGGACTTCTGAAAATGGACTTCCTGGGACTGCGTACACTGACAGTTATCCAGAATGCAGCGAAATTAATCCAGAAGGATACGGGCGTTACACTGGATATGCAGAAAATTGACTATGATGATAAGAAAGTTCTTGATTCTCTTGGCACTGGCCGTTCAGATGGTGTGTTCCAGCTTGAAAGTGCGGGAATGAAGAACTTCATGAAAGAATTGAAACCGCAGAGCCTTGAAGATGTAATCGCGGGAATTTCCCTGTACCGTCCGGGCCCGATGGATTTCATTCCTCAGTATATCCGGGGCAAAAACCGTCCGGACACGATTCGTTATGACTGCCCGCAGCTGGAGCCGATTTTGCAGCCTACTTATGGATGTATCGTATATCAGGAGCAGGTTATGCAGATCGTGCGTAACCTGGCCGGTTATACTTTGGGCCGAAGCGACCTGGTACGTCGAGCAATGTCCAAAAAGAAGGCCTCTGTCATGGAAAAAGAGCGCCAGAACTTCGTTTATGGAAATGAAGCAGAGGGAGTTCCGGGATGTATTGCAAATGGAATCGACGAGGCGACAGCGAATAAAATCTATGATGAAATGATAGATTTTGCAAAGTATGCATTTAATAAATCTCATGCGGCGGCTTATGCAGTTGTTTCCTATCAGACAGCGTATCTGAAATACTATTATCCGGTAGAATTTATGGCGGCGCTTATGACATCAGTCATTGATTTTCCAAATAAGGTTGCAGAATATATTCTGGTGTGCAGACAGATGGGAATTAAGATCCTGCCGCCGGATGTCAACTGCGGAATGTATGGATTCTCAGTAGATAACGGAGCTATCAGATATGGACTGTCTGCAATCAAGAGCGTCGGCCGTCCTGTTATTGAGAGCCTGGTAAGTGAGCGTGAGCAGAACGGGGAGTATCGTTCCCTGAAAGATTTCATGGAGCGAAATACGCAGCAGATGAATAAACGTGCTGTAGAGAACTTTATAAAAGCAGGAGCGTTGGACTGTCTGGAGGGTAACCGCCGTCAGAAGATGATGGTTTACCAGCAGATTTCAGATAGTATCAGCCAGGACAGAAAGAATTCTCTGGTCGGACAGATGAGTCTTTTTGATCTGGTCAGTGAAGAGGATAAAAAAGAATTCGAGATCCGCATGCCGAATGTGGAGGAATTCGGAAAAGAAGAACTTCTTGGATATGAGAAAGAAGTTCTGGGAATTTATCTGAGTGGTCATCCGCTGGAGAATTACCGGGCAATGATGGAGAAAACGATCTCCGCAAAAACTTCTGATTTCCAGCAGGATGAGGAGACGAATCTTCCAAAAGTCATGGACGGTCAGAAAGTGATCATCGGTGGAATGATTACGGATAAAACAATCAAATATACAAAGAATAACAAGGTCATGGCATTTCTTACAGTGGAAGATCTTGTCGGAACGGTAGAAGTAGTTGTTTTTCCACGTGATTATGAGAAAAGCCAGCAGTTTCTGAATGAAGATGCGAGGGTATTTATCCAGGGAAGAGTATCCGCGGAGGACGATCGAGCCAGTAAACTGATCCTTGAAAAGATCCGTCCGTTTGACAATATGCCAAGAGAGATCTGGATCCAGTTTGATAATAAAGAAGTGTATGCACAGCGTTCACAGGAACTGCTTGAAGACCTCAGACGCTCCCCTGGTGACAGTGCCGTTGTAATCTATCTGAAAGATGTAAAGGCCATAAAAAAGCTTCCGGTTGGTTATCATGCACAAATACAGGATTCATGGATGAATTACATGTACGAAAAATATGGTCAAACCAATGTTAAAGTTGTAGAAAGAGGATTGAAAAACTTATAAAAATGCGCTAAACTATACCCGAATATGTGTATAGTAAAAATGAGATAGATTCATAAGATGGAGGAAGAAAAAATGGCAGAAAAGAAGATAAAAACCATTGGTGTCCTCACCAGTGGTGGTGACGCACCTGGAATGAACGCTGCAATCCGTGCGGTAGTCAGAAGAGGCTTAAGCCAGGGACTGAGTGTAAAAGGTATTTTGAAAGGATATGATGGACTGTTAAATGAAGAGATCATTGACATGAGTGCCAAAGACGTTTCTGATACAATTGAGCGTGGCGGTACAATCCTTTACACAGCACGTTGCGCAGAGTTCCGTACAGAAGAAGGACAGAAGCGTGGTGCAGAGATCTGTAAGAAACATGGTATCGACGGACTTGTTGTTATCGGTGGTGACGGATCTTTCGCAGGTGCTCAGAAGCTTGCAAATCTTGGTATCAACACAATTGGTCTTCCTGGAACAATTGACCTTGATATCGCATGTACAGAATACACGATCGGGTTTGATACAGCTGTAAATACGGCAATGGAAGCAATCGATAAAGTACGTGATACTTCTACTTCTCATGAGAGATGCAGTATCATCGAGGTTATGGGACGTGGTGCCGGATACCTTGCTCTGTGGTGTGGTATTGCCAATGGTGCAGAGGATGTTCTGATTCCTGAGAAATATGATTATAATGAGCAGAAGCTGATCAACAACATCATCGAGAGCCGTAAGAAAGGCAAAAAACATCATATCATCATCAATGCAGAAGGTATCGGTCATTCAGAAGCAATGGCAAAACGTATCGAAGCTGCTACCGGTATTGAGACACGTGCTACAATCCTTGGACATATGCAGCGTGGTGGAAGCCCGACATGTAAGGACCGTGTATACGCATCTATGATGGGTGCTCTGGCTGTAGATCTTCTTGTTGCCGGTAAGAGCTGTCGTGTAGTTGGATATCGTCATGGCGAATTCGTAGACTTCGATATCAACGAAGCACTTGCTATGCAGAAAGGTATTTCCGATTATCAGTGGGAAGTATGCCAGTCACTTTCTCATAACTATGATAAAAACAACAAATAACAAATGAATAAAAGGATGCAGTTATATAACAGACTGCATAAATTAAATACTGCTCAGATAATTACCCTCGGTTTTGCGGGGGTGATTATCTTAGGGGGATTGCTTCTGTGGCTGCCGTTTTGTACGGCGCCCGGATACCATACTTCTTTTACAGATGCCATGTTTACGGCAACTACAAGTGTCTGCGTGACAGGACTTGTGACCGTTGTTACGGCAACGCAATGGACATTGATCGGCAAGATCATCATTCTTGTTCTGATCCAGATCGGAGGTGTGGGACTGATTTCTCTGGGCAGTATTATTTTTATAAGTCTGCGTAAAAAAATATCGCTGAGAAATCGCCGCATTATCCAGGAGTCCTATAACATGGATAGAATGAGCGGAATGGTGAATTTGGTAAGAAAAGTGTTACTTTGTGTACTGGGTGCCGAGGGAATCGGGGCTGTTTGTTATTCGTTCCGATTTATTCCTCAGTTCGGTCCGGTAAAGGGAATCGGCTATTCTGTTTTTACGGCAGTGTCAGCATTCTGTAATGCCGGAATTGATTTGATTGGTGAGGATAGTCTGGCACCGTATGTTGCGGATCCGGTGGTGAATTTTACAACGATCGGACTGGTTATCATGTCAGGACTTGGATTTGTCGTATGGTGGGATATCTGGGATAAGATCAAACAGGTTGTCAGGGGGAAACTTCCTCTGAACAGGGCATTTAAAACACTTCGCCTTCACAGCAAGATGGTATTGGTTATGACTGTTTCGCTGATTGTCGGAGGAACGGTGCTGATCTTTCTGTTTGAACATGGAAATATATACAGTATTGGAGCTTATTCCACCGGGACGAAATGGATGGCTTCTTTATTCCAGTCAGTAACGACAAGAACTGCAGGATTTTTTACGGTAGGGCAGGACAGATTTTCCAATGCAACGTATCTGTTATGTCTGGTATTGATGTTGATTGGCGGTTCACCGATGGGAACAGCCGGCGGAATTAAGACCACTACTGTAGCGGTTCTTCTTCTGGGTCTGAAATCAAATCTTCAGGGAAAGAAGGATGTAGAAGTACACCACAGAAGAATCAGAGACAGCTATATCCGTTCTGCTATTGTAGTAACGGGAATGGCATTTGGAGTACTGATTGTCATGAGTATTCTGCTATGTGCGGTTATGCCGAAAACAGCAGTGCAGGATGTTGTTTATGAGATCACTTCAGCAGTTGCGACGGTAGGCCTGACCAGAGGCCTGACACCACAGTTGAATGCAATTGGTAAATGGATTGTGATTCTGACCATGTATCTTGGAAGAATCGGTCCGCTGACTCTGGGAACAGCAGTGACGGTACGTGCGCAGAAGATGCCATCAGATTCTCATCTTGCGGCTGAGGATATTATGATTGGATAATTGGATTAGAAGGAGAAATTGGGAAGAAATGAAGAACAAATCTTATGCAGTGATCGGTCTTGGCCAGTTTGGAATGACCGTAGCGCTCACGCTGGCAGAGGCAAACTGTGATGTGCTTGCCATTGATGACAAAGATGACAATGTGCAGGATATTGCAGAGAAAGTTTCATATGCTGTCAAAGCAGATGTACGTGATCCGGGTGTTCTGGAGTCACTTGGCGTACAGAATGCAGATGTTGCAGTCATTGCGGTAGCTGAAAATATGGAAGCCAGTATCACTGCCACCATGCAGGTGAAAGAACTTGGCGTTCCTTTTGTAATGGCGAAAGCAATGAATTCTCTTCACGGAAGAATCCTTGAGAAGATCGGAGCGGATAAGGTCATCTATCCGGAACACTCTATGGGAGTCCGTGTGGCAAGAAATTTACTCTCCAGTGGCTTTATCGATATGTTCGAACTTTCTTCCGATTTCAGCATGGCGGAATTTAAGATTCCACAGGAATGGATAGGAAAAACACTCCGGGATCTGAAAATCAGGGAGAAATATCATATTAATCTGATCGGGCTGAAACAGGGTGAGCGGATTAATATGAATGTGCAGCCGGATAAAGTACTTCCGGCAGACTGTACGATAGTGGCTGCAGGAGCAAACAGTGACCTGAATAAGGTTTCGGGAAATTGAGGATAATATATGATCACCAGTGTAAATAATGGACAGGTAAAAAATATCATACAATTAAACCAGAAGACAAAAGCCCGCAGAGAACAAGGGCTTTTTGTTGCAGAAGGAAGAAAAATGTTTGGCGAGGCACCAAGGGAATGGGTTTCTAAAGTGTATGTGTCAGAGACACTTACCGGCGATACAGGACTGATGGTCCAGGTGGAGAAACTTCCATATGAAATAGTTGCAGATTCTGTTTTCCGTCAGATGAGCGATACACAGACTCCACAGGGAATCCTTACTGTGTTGAAAAAACCCTCCTATACAATAGAGGATATTCTTGGCGGAGAGAACTCGCTGGTCATGATCCTGGAGGATCTGCAGGATCCGGGAAATGCAGGAACGATTCTCCGTACAGGCGAGGGTGCCGGAGTAAGTGGAATCCTTCTGACAAAGACTTGCGTGGATATCACTAACCCGAAAGTTATACGATCTACGATGGGCTCTGTCTACAGAATGCCTTTTCTATATGTAGAAAGTGTGGTATCATTAACACAGGAACTGAAAGACAGAAATATCCGCACTTTTGCGGCACATCTGCATGGAAAGAACTCTTATGATCAGGAATCCTACACAGGAGGAACTGCGTTCCTGATCGGCAATGAGGGAAAAGGTCTGACAGATGAGGCTGCGGAGAGTGCAGATTGTCTGATCAGGATTCCTATGTGTGGAAAAGTAGAATCCCTGAATGCCGCCATGGCATCTGGAATTCTCATGTATGAGGCTGCACGTCAGAGAAGGTGAAAGAATAGCTATTCTGGCAGCGATATTTGTCTGTTGAGATACTGTACCAGAATAGTTGCTTTGACTGATGTCAGCACATATCAGAAAGGGGGAGTTTCATGCAGCCTTTGATCTGGCTTGGATTTCTTGCATTATTGCTTGTGATAGAAGCAATCACAGCAGGCCTCACCACCATCTGGTTTGCCGGAGGCGCATTGGTCGCAGCTATTGCGTGTTATGCAGGGGCGAACCTGACTGTACAGATACTGTGTTTTTTGTGCGTTTCTCTGGTACTTTTGATTTTTACCAGACCTTTGGCCATGAAGTACTTCAACAAAGAAACCACACAGACCAATGTAAACAGTCTGATTGGAAAGAAAGCAGTTGTGATTCAGGACATTGACAATCTGGCACAGACAGGTCAGGTTCGTATCAATGACATTGAATGGACTGCACGTTCTGCCGATGACGAAAAAATCGGCAAAGACACCGTCGTGACGATTCAGGAGATCCGCGGTGTGAAACTCATTGTAAAACAAAATAAGGAGGATTAGTTATGGGCGTGGTTTTTCTGATAGTCATTATCATTATCGCAGTATGGGTACTTGCATCCTGCATCCGCATCGTGCCACAGGCATATGCAGTGATTCTGGAACGCCTTGGCGCTTATCAGGCAACCTGGAGCACCGGAATTCATTTCAAGATTCCGTTCATTGAACGAGTAGCAAGAAAGGTAAATCTGAAGGAACAGGTAGTGGATTTTCCACCGCAGCCGGTTATTACAAAGGATAACGTAACCATGCAGATCGATACAGTTGTATTCTTCCAGATCACAGATCCGAAGCTTTACACCTATGGAGTAGAGAATCCAATCATGGCCATCGAGAATCTGTCCGCAACAACCTTAAGAAATATTATCGGTGACATGGAACTGGATGAGACACTGACATCCCGTGAAACTATCAACACCAAGATGAGAGCTTCTCTTGATGAAGCAACTGATCCATGGGGAATTAAGGTTAACCGTGTGGAATTAAAGAATATCATTCCTCCGGCAGCCATCCAGGATGCGATGGAGAAACAGATGAAAGCCGAGCGTGAACGTCGTGAGGCAATCCTGATCGCAGAAGGTCAGAAGAAATCTACGATCCTTGTAGCAGAAGGTAAAAAACAGTCCGCAATTCTGGACGCAGAAGCTGAGAAACAGGCAGCGATCCTTCGTGCCGAAGCGCAGAAAGAGCGTATGATCAAGGAAGCGGAAGGTCAGGCTGAGGCAGTTCTGAAGGTACAGAATGCCAACGCAGAAGGTATCCGCATGATCAGAGAAGCGGGAGCAGATGAAGCAGTTCTGACATTGAAGAGTCTGGAAGCCTTTGCTAAAGCAGCAGATGGAAAAGCAACCAAGATCATTATTCCGTCAGATATTCAGGGAATCGCCGGTCTGGCAAGTTCTTTGAAAGAGATCGTAACTGATCCGAAGTCTGAGACTGATAAATAATAATTTATAAAGTGGATTATTAATGAAGCAGATAGAGATTTTCGTTATTGTTTACTCTGTTTTCAATAATGAGATATCTGCTTCATTACATAGGAATAAAAGGACATAAATGTTACTGTACACGAAGTGAACAGTAACAAATAAATGACATCGGGGAGAGAATTATCATGAATTTAAAAGGAAGAAATTTTCTGACACTGAAAGATTTTACACCAGAAGAGATCACATATCTCATTGATTTATCCGCAGAACTTAAAGCAAAGAAAAAAGCCGGAGAGCTTCATGAATATTACAAGGGCAAAAACATTGCGCTGATTTTTGAAAAAACAAGTACAAGAACCCGCTGCTCTTTCGAAGTAGCTGCTCATGACCTTGGAATGGGAAGTACATATCTGGATCCTACAGGTTCTCAGATCGGTAAGAAAGAAAGCATTGCAGATACAGCAAGAGTTCTGGGAAGAATGTATGATGGTATCGAATATCGTGGATTTGGTCAGGAAGTTGTAGAAGAACTTGCAAAACATGCAGGTGTTCCGGTATGGAACGGTCTGACAAACGAATACCATCCGACACAGATGATCGCAGATATGCTGACAATCCGTGAACATTTCGGTGATTTAAAAGGCCGCAAACTGGTATATATGGGCGATGCCCGTTACAACATGGGTAACTCTCTGATGATTGCCTGCACAAAACTTGGTATGCATTTCGTAGCCTGCACAACTAAGAAATATTTCCCGAATGCAGAGCTTGTTGCTCAGTGTGAGGAATATGCAAAAGCATCCGGCGGAAGCATCACTCTTACAGAAGATGTTCAGACAGGAACAAAAGACGCCGATGTTATCTATACAGATGTATGGGTATCCATGGGTGAGCCGGACGAAGTATGGACAGAGAGAATCCATGATCTGACACCTTATAAAGTAACAAAAGATGTTATGAAGAACGCAGGAGAGAAAGCAATCTTCCTTCACTGCCTGCCGGCATTCCATGATCTTAAGACAAAGATTGGCAAGGAAATGGGAGAGAGATTTAACCTGACGGATATGGAAGTAACAGACGAAGTATTTGAGTCTGAACAGTCCAAAGTATTTGACGAGGCAGAAAACCGTATGCATACCATCAAAGCAGTTATGGTAGCAACATTAGGAGAGCCGGAGAACAAATAATGGCACAGAATGATCTGTATAATGAAGAAACAATTTCAAAGGCAATAAATACAAAATGGGCGGGCAAAACCGTCCATTTTGCAAAAGAAACAGATTCTACGAATTCATGGATCAAGCGCCTTGCAAAAGAAGGTGCAGAGCATGGAACACTGGCAGTTGCAGAATTTCAGTCAGCAGGCAGAGGCCGTTTTGACAGAAAATGGGAAGCGCCGGAAGGAAGTTCTATTATGATGACTTTGCTTCTCAGACCGGAATTTTCTCCGCAGTATGCGTCTATGCTGACGCTGGTTATGGGACTTGCAGTGGCACAGGCGGTAGAAGAACTGGGCTTTGAGGTAAGTATCAAGTGGCCGAACGATGTGGTCATATCCAGAAAAAAGATCTGCGGAATCCTGACGGAAATGGGAACAAATGGAGTGAAGATCAATTATGTCCTCATCGGAGTGGGAATCAATGTAAATCTTAAAGAATTTCCGGAAGAAATGCAGGATAAGGCGACATCATTGATCCTTGAAAGTGGTCAGGAGTACGACAGAAATCAGGTAATCTCGCAGGTGATGAAATACTTTGAGATTAACTATGAGAAATTTGTGCAGACCTGTGATTTCACACATCTCCTGGAAGATTACCATAAGATTCTGGCAAACCTGAACCAGCCGGTAAGAGTGCTGGATGGAAGCAAGAGTTTTGAAGGAATCTGCAGAGGAATCGATGAAAAGGGTGAACTGCTTGTGGAGAAGCAGGATAAAGAAATCACAAAAGTCAGCGCGGGAGAAGTTTCAGTGCGCGGGCTTTACAGTTATGTGTAATAAAGAAGTGATATAGCGAAAGAGGGAAATAGTAATATATGTATCAGAACAACATTACTCTCTGCGGCGCAAGCGCCTACGAGAAGAAATTTTATTTTAACCAGGACTTCAATGCACTTCCGGATCATGTAAAGAAAGAACTGCAGATCATGTGCGTTCTTTATACAGAAGATGTAGGCGGAATCCTGACATTGGAATTTGACGAAAATGGAAGACTCCAGTTCAAGACAGAGGCACTGGAGGCAGATGCCCGCTATGATGAAATCGGAAGCGGACTGAAAATCAAGCAGATTCAGCAGGAGAAGAAAGAACTTCTGGAATCCCTGGAAATGTATTACAAAGTATTCTTCCTGGGAGACATTCCTGAAGAAGAACTGAAGAAAACACCGGGCAGTGAGGAATAAATTCATGCAAGGGACAGATAGAATGGAAAGCATGAAAGAGAATCCTGCGCGGACAGGTAGCAGACTGGTGGGGGCAGATGGGAAACCAATCCAGATGCAATGGAAAATCGGTAACGTCCAGATTGACAATCCATTTGTGCTGGCACCGATGGCCGGAGTGACGGATCTGCCGTTTCGAACTCTGTGCAAGGAGCAGGGAGCGGGGCTGATCTGTATGGAAATGATCAGCGCCAAGGCAATTTCTTTCCATAATAAAAACACTTACGCATTGATGGAAATTGACCCTTGTGAGCACCCGGTTTCCATGCAGCTTTTTGGCAGTGAACCAGACCTCATGGCGGAGGTGGCGAAATCTATTGAGGACAGAGAGTTTGACATTCTGGATATCAATATGGGATGCCCGGTGCCAAAGGTTGTAAACAATGGCGAGGGTTCTGCATTGTTGAAAACCCCGGATTTGATTGAAGAGATTGTCCGAAAAGTGTCATCTGCTATTAAAAAGCCTGTAACTGTCAAAGTGCGTATTGGCTTTGAAAATGAACCGATAGATATCGTGGAAATCGCAAAACGTATTGAGGATGCGGGTGCGGCAGCACTTGCCGTACATGGCCGTACCAGACAGCAATATTATTCAGGTACCGCAGACTGGGATACCATCCGCAGAGTAAAAGAAGCAATCACGATTCCGGTGGTCGGAAATGGGGATGTAGATTCTCCGCTGAAGGCAGAAGCTTTGATAAAACAGACTGGCTGCGATGCGGTCATGATCGGACGTGCAGTGAGAGGAAATCCATGGCTGTTCAGGGAACTGAATCACTACTTCCAGACAGGAGAACTGCTGGGACGCCCGTCGGCAGAGGAAATCTGTGAGATGGTCCTGCGACATGCGAGAAAGCAGATAGAGCTAAAAGGTGAGTTTGTAGGAATTCGTGAGATGCGCAAACATGTCGCCTGGTATACCGCAGGAATGCGTCACAGCGCCGGACTTCGAAGAGAGTCAAATACGATTGAGAGCTACGAAGCATTGGAACAGCTTTTGTCCAGATTGGGATAAAATGAAAGCCGTGCCAGCCGATGAAACGGTGTTTTTTTGATGATGGAAAATGATAGAAAATCAGGTATATGATTTAATCAAAAGGCGCCGGGAATGCTTGACAATCCGGGCGCTTTTTTGTATAATACAGAAATTGTGAATATCCTAGAATAAGTCTGCCCTTTTT
>OOBR01000882.1_pt1 | contig 22076 bp, 18 predicted proteins | sample 1671281 | NCBI WGS metagenome assembly OOBR01 (sample SAMN06348140, study PRJEB24527) | human gut metagenome | biome: human gut; feature: ankylosing spondylitis patient; material: feces | host: Homo sapiens | place: China | collected 2015-10
CAGACTGCAAAAATCACTACCAGACTCCACTTCGTCCCCGCAAGTGCGATCTGATCCCTGCTTCCCCAGAATGCCGTGATCAGGATTGCGATCCCTGCTGATGCGATCATCGCCACAACGGCAGGTCTTAAAGACCCCAGCACGCCTTGCAGTACCTCCATACTGCGATATTTTAAATAAAGTTTTGCAATGACAGTTACGATAATACATGAGGGCAGAATGCATCCAAATGTTGCCGCCAGCGCACCCGGTATTCCCGCAATCTTGATTCCGACAAAGGTTGCCGAATTTACCGCGATCGGTCCCGGTGTCATCTGGGAAATTGTAATAAGATCCGTAAATTCCGACATACTAAGCCAATGATGTCCCGTCACAATCTGTCCCTGTATCAAGGGCATCGCCGCATAACCGCCGCCAAAGCTGAACAGTCCAATCTGAAGGAAGCTAAAAAATAATTTCAAATAAATCATTTCTCTTCACTTCCTTTCTTCGTGATCTTTTTCTCAATTAATGCGCGGAGTACTCCGACAATTCCACAGATCAGAATCACATAGACTACATTTACCTCAAATATGCAGGAAGCTATAAATGCCCCAACCATAAGTACGTATGACAAAGCATCTTTCTTCTTCACGATTCCGGCACCCATGTCATATGTCACAGATGCGATCACGGCACCCACTCCGGCCTGCATTCCTTCGAGCATTAAGCTGATGATCTGGTTACTTCGAAATGCCTGATAACCGGCAGAAAGTATCGATATAATAAGAAATGGTGGGATTACTGTCCCGGCAATTGCTGTCAGAATCCCCGCAATTCCAGCCAGTTTATATCCGATCACGATTGCTCCGTTCACTGCGATTGCTCCCGGTGCCGACTGCGCGATCGCCACAAGATCCAGCATCTCCTCTTCTTCGATCCAATGATATTCATCTACGAACTTTTTCTTCATCAGGCTGACGATCACATAACCTCCACCAAATGTGAACGCGCTTAAGTAAAAGGTTGACCAGAAAATCTTCCACAGCCTTTTCTCTTGATCTTTATCTGATTTTTTGTCTTGCTTCTTTTCTTCTTTCCCGCTTTGTTGTTTCTGGTTCTCTTCCATATATATTGTCCTCGTATATTGTGATATTCTTTCTCTTGTAGTCTATCGCAATTAAATTGATTCTGCAATCTCCTTGATTTTTTTCACATTATATTTTCCTTTTTGAAACCTTAATTTTATCTGAATTTCCCCTATTTGAAAAGTAATTATGATACAATGAGAACAGTAATATTTATCATAAAGGAGATTGAACTTGAGAAAGCCATTTTTTCGATTATCTTGTGCCGTTCTCCTGTGTTGCTGCCTGACCGGATGCGGTAGCATACAGCACAAATCCAGTACGGACACGGCGCAGGCGCAGGGTACTAAGGCACCACCCAAGACAGCGGATGATTTTTCTATCTCCTCAGATTCTGAAAATGAAACTGTAGATGAACCTTCTTCTGCTGATGCCGCCAACGCATCTGTTTCTGAATCCGCAACTCAGCAGGAACCACTGACCGGCGCAGCGGCTCTTTACAGCAATGGACAGGAGATCAGCTTTGATTCTTCCTGGCAGTATGCAGACTTTTCTGCGATTAATTCTGGAACAGCTACTATTTATCTTGCAGATTCTAACCGTAAGGATATCGTCATTGGCGTGAATGCCGGGCATGGAACTTCTGGTGGTTCTTCTGTAAAGACGAAGTGTCACCCAGATGGTTCTGCAAAGACAACCGGCGGAAGCACTGCTCAGGGTGCAACTTATGCGACTGCTGTTTCCGGTGGAATGACATTTAACGATGGAACTGCTGAAAGCACTGTTACACTTCAGATAGCTCAGATTCTGAAAGATAAGCTGCTTGCTCAAGGATATGATGTCCTTATGGTGAGAAATAGCGACGATGTCCAACTTGATAATGTTGCCCGCACCGTGCTCTGCAACAATGTAGCTGACTGTCACATCTCACTCCACTGGGATGGAGACGGATTGGGATATGACAAAGGCTGTTTCTACATTTCTGTACCAGATGGCCTGAAAAGTATGGAACCTGTCGCTTCCCACTGGCAGGAACATGATGCACTTGGAGCATCTCTTGTAGAAGGACTTCGTACGGAGGGAATGACCATTTATCAAAACGGTTCTATGAATATCGACCTGACGCAGACTTCTTATAGTACGATTCCGTCTGTTGATATGGAACTTGGAAATGCAAGCTCTGACCACAGTGATTCCACACTAAACAGTCTGGCTGATGGTCTAACTGCCGGAGTCAATGCTTATTTTGGAAATTAGAATTCTTATTGTGATATTTATTTTATTTTTTAAGGAGGAGTTTTATGGAGCCACTCATTCGTGTTAAAAATATGTACAAGATTTACAACCCTGGAGAAAATGAAGTCCGCGCGCTGGATGATGTTTCTCTTGAGATCAACCAGGGGGAATTTATTGCCATTGTCGGGCATTCCGGTTCTGGTAAATCTACATTTATGAATATGCTCGGCTGTCTTGACACACCTGATTCCGGGGAATATTTTCTGGACGGAAAAGATGTCGCCAATCTCTCAGACAATGAACTGTCTGATATCCGCAATCACAAGATTGGCTTCATCTTTCAGGGATTCAATCTGATCCCAAACCTGGATGCGCTTGGAAATGTAGAACTTCCGCTGATCTACCGTGGACTTGGAAAACAACAGAGAAAAGAGATTGCAGGGGAAGCGCTGTCGAAAGTTGGATTGGAAAATCGTATGGATCACAGACCGAACCAGCTCTCCGGTGGACAGCAGCAGCGTGTTGCTGTAGCCAGAGCAATTGCCGCGCAGCCGCCGATCATCCTTGCTGATGAGCCGACCGGTAACCTGGACAGTAAGTCGACTATCGAGATCATGAATATTCTGAAAGACCTTCATGAATCTGGAAGAACAGTTATTATTATTACACATGATGATGAAATTGCCAATCAGGTAGACCGCGTTGTCCGCATTATGGATGGAAAGATTGTGAGTGATAGTGTAAATCAGTAACAATTTAAATGCTTACCCGCACTTAAAGAGAGGGGGCAGTACTTCACGATTTCTCAATCGTTGAATCACTGCCCTCTTTCTATGTTTCTTATTAGATACTTCTTACTGGAATTCTAATTACTTCTATTCACTTTTTATTCAACTGATACAAGCTCAATCTTGAAGTTCAGTTCTTTTCCTGCCATCTCATGGTTTGCATCGAAAGTAATTGTTGTCTCTTCCTTAGCTGTTACCTTTACCGGGAATGGCTGTCCATACTGATTGGACAGATACAGCTGCTGTCCTACTTCAAGATCCTCAGATCCCGGAAGCTCTGCGATCTCTACTGTAAAGATAGCTTCCGGATTCGGCATTCCGTAAGCTTCTTCCGGCATCAGATGGATGTCTACTACCTGACCAACTTCCATATCAGCTACTGCTGCGTCAAATCCTTTGATCATCTGTCCTACACCACATACAAACTCAAGCGGCTCTCCACGGTCATAAGAAGAATCAAATTGAGTTCCGTCATTGAATGTTCCTTTGTAATGTGTACGGCATTTCTTTCCAACATTCTTTCCTTCCATTGTAGTGTGTGATCCGCATCCGCCACCGCAGCTGCTTCCACAAGAATGTCCCTCTTCATGATCTCCGCAGGAATGTCCTTCCTCATGGTGATGATGATCACAAGTAGCTCCTTTGGATGTAAGCTCGCCTTTCAGGTATGCCTCTACTGCCTGGTCTGCATCTCCCTGAGCACCTGAACATAATTCAACGCCGGCCTCTGCAAGTGCTGTCTGAGCTCCGCCACCAATTCCACCACAGATCAGAACATCTACGTTCTGTCCTGCAAGCAGTCCTGCCAGTGCTCCGTGTCCTTCCCCATTAGAACCGATCACTTCACTGGAAACCACCTTATTATCTTCCACTTCATACACTTTGAAAGTCTCTGTCTTTCCAAAATGCTGGAAAATATTTCCGTTGTCATAAGTTACTGCAATTTTCATTGTAAAATCCTCCGTTTCAAAATTCCCTGTCAGACTAGTATAATCCATTACGCAGGTAAAAGCAACCTTTGTGTAGATGCGAAGTTGCTCCTTGTAGTAAGCAGTATTATTGACACAATCTTCATGAGACACTATACTTGTTATAAAACTTACTTCAAACCATCAGAAAGTGAACACAACCATGGAATATGAACACATTACCCACTCCTTTGAACCAATATATAATGAAGACTCCGAGATTCTGATTCTTGGAACTCTTCCTTCTGTAAAATCACGGGAAAATAATTTCTACTACGGACATAAACAAAATCGATTCTGGAAATTGTTGGCGAAACTTTGTGAGGAGGAAACTCCGCAGACAGTTGAAGAGAAAACGGCCATGTTGCTCCGCCACCATATCGCCATCTGGGATGTTATTCAAAGCTGTGACATCAAAGGCTCCAGTGACAGCAGCATCAAGAATGTGACACCAACTGATTTGAAACAAATCTTAGATCATTGTCAGATTCGACAAATCTATGCAAATGGAAATAAAGCCGGAGCTCTTTATAAGAAATATCAGCAGCCGCTGACCGAAAGAGACATCCTTGTGCTTCCTTCCACCAGCCCGGCCAATGCCGCCTGGTCACTGGATCGTTTGTATGAAAAATGGAGTGAGATACTGAGGTGAATTATATTGCCTCAGTTCTCACTCCATTTTTATTCGAATAAATTACTATTTCAAACAACTTAGATTATTCACTAACCTGTTCTCTTCTCTGCTCAAACACTGCTGCCAGTCTCGGCAGAATCCTATTGCATGCCATCGTGTATGCCGCGCCAAATACATTTGCCCCAATACGAAGCGCTACCGCATACGGCATCCCAAACAAGCCGGATGCAATCGACAATGCACCAAATGTATTAAATGCTGTCTGCCATGCATACCCTGCAGAATATCCGACTCCAATTCCTCCTATCATTCCGATGTATGGATACATAGACTCCGGAAGCACCAGATACAAGATAACAAATAACAGACATCCTACTATATTAAATGCAGCTCTCTTACCTGCTCGCTCTCCACAGTCATCCGGAAATGGGAGACAAACAGACATGCTTGCGATTCCCGCCCACATTGCTCTTGGAAGTCCAAGCAATGACATGAACAACATTGCGCTGGAAACAACCAGTGAAAGACGAATATACCATCTGTTTCTTGCGGAGTTAATATCGAACTCGCGGAACAAATCAAGAAATGATCTTCGATACGGTCTGTTCTTCTGATTCTTATAGAAAATCGCCATACACAATACCATTCCAACCAAAAGGCCAGCCACACGATACAAGTACTCCTGTCCGGTCACATCATATCCCTGAAGAAGAAGATATCCAAGAACAAATGTAGAATGATTGTACATAATCACATTGTGACATCCCAGAATCATAAGAAGCAAAATGCATACTACATTAATAAAGAATGCCGGAACCGGTGACACCATATTCGAAAGCTTCGGTCCTGCAATCAATATTCCAAAGATTCCGACGATGGAGGCCAATCCGTGCGTTGTACGAATTCCAAAATCTGCCTGTCGAAGAACAAGCACCGCAAGAAGCACTGTAACGCCTACTACACTGTTGTTATTCCCTGTGAAATGACTGTATAAGGAAACCACTGCCACACAAAACGCCATTACAAGATAGACCTTAAAATTATAAATAAGAATGTGTCTACGTCTTTCCTTCTTGTCTTCTGTCGCTTTGATCAGCTGCTTAGATGCAACTGAACTAAGCTGTAACTCCTGATAAAATGTCATATATCTCTTCCTCCCACTGTTATTTTTCTTCAAAATATCAACGAGAAACTATAATACAAATCCATCACGGAGTCAATAAAAACTTTATTAAAATTTTCTGATAAATCGAAATTATTCAAACAATATATAGAATTTATTTTTTAGGCTTTACAAACCGTTCGCTCTATGATAAGATAGTTTGTGTCGAGCGGAAGTGGCGGAATGGCAGACGCGCTAGATTCAGGTTCTAGTGGGAGTTTTATCCTGTGGGAGTTCAAGTCTCCTCTTCCGCATGGTTGAAAAGTACGAGAAAGCCTTATTTTATAAGGATTTCTCGTCTTTTTTTGTTATCTGAAATTTGCCCATTTTTGGTTACCTCTGGTTACCTCTGTTATTTTTTCTCTCCCATTCGGGAAATCAATCACATTTTTACGGTTATAATTCTTATCCAATGCACGATCCAGCTGACTGACAATCTCTTCAGGACGTTTTCTGTCATAACAATAATTGTTATAAGTTGTTCTTTCATTCTCATGTCCAATGATCTTTCTGACTGTATTAATATTGATTCCTTCGTCAATCATCGATGAGATCACCGTCTTTCTCACTTTATGAGGACTTCTGTATGGAATATCAAGATACTTACAGTATTTTCTCAAACGACATGCGATTGCATTTTCCGTAATTCTCTTTCCCTGATTTATAAATAAATAAGAACCTGAGCAGCCATTTCTCTCATTCGCAGCCATTGCAAGTTTAATGACCAGCTTCGCTTTTTCAATCAAAGGAATTTCCCTGTCACCGGCATCTGTCTTTGTATGTTCCACAACTTCTCTAGATGTTTTTCTAAATTTCCCATCCGGTCCCTCTGTATAGCAGCTTGTTTCCATATGTTGGATATGAATATGATCCCGGCTCACGTCACTCTCTTTCAGTGCAACCAGTTCTCCCGGACGAACCCCTAGATAAAACTGAAGGATCACTGCTAACGATGTTGTGTTATCCGGATTTTCTTCATACTCTTTCCATGCCTCTTCTATGATTAGCGGCTGTTCGTTTTCCAAATAAACTTGCGTCTCATCTGATTTCTTCTTTTCCTTACGAAACATCTTTGCATTAATCTTGACCTGTGCAAATGGATTGGAATTGATAAAACCTCTGTCAATCGCATACTCCATGCAATGCCTCATGATAAATGACATTGTATAATACTGTTTTTTAGTCATGTGATTTGTTTTTATCATTCCATGAGCCCACTCATCCAACATCAACTTATTGAATTTCTTCAAGGGTATTGTTGCAATTTTAGTTCCTTCGTAAAATCTCGACCATTCTGTAGAATAACGTTTTACCGATGCCGACTTCAAAGTATGAAGCTGAAAATATTGTAACCACATCGGATAGACTGTCGTAAGTGTAATCTCATCCTCTGCATTCTCTTCACAGTAAGTATTTACGATCAGATTTTCCAGTTCCTTTTGTGTACTTCTTTTGACTAATCGCCTATGATCTGCTTTCGTCTCATCATAAAAATGTGTATACCACTTTCCATCCTTTCCTTGCCATATTTTATATTTGTGCGCTTTTAAAATATCTCTTCTTCTCATCATAGCCATTTTCTTCCGCACATCATCTAATGTTATAATACCATTACCGATTGCTTCAGACAATAACTCTTTCACATCCATTTCGTCATATCCCAAAGCTTGCATCACCCCTTTTTAATTTTTTTCTGTCAGTTTTACCGATGGCTGATTCTCAAAGGCAAGATTTTAAGGCCTTCATATATAGAAACGTTTCAAGGGGCTTATACAACCATCGATACTGAAGTTTCAAAAAAACAGGTGATAAGAATCTGACGGTGATACTATGATAATTCTTTGATTAGAAAATACAACGATAACTTTTAGGGCAAGATGCGCCCTTGAGTAACTCTAATTTCCTTTTGGAAATCAGGCTACCTGGCAATCTTGATGGGGATTTCGCTCCCCATTCCCTCGAATCTGTATATAACTGTTAAACATAAGTGATGTTTACGCCATCTAACATATACCCAAATAGATTATTCCAAAAATTAGGGAATTTTGAAAATATAGATGGAACGCATCTGCCTACGTGAAATTAATTCTACGCTAAAAGTATAATTTCAAAAAAACGCCTCCCGGCTATTTCAACCGAGAGGCAATTTCTAAAAGAAGGGATGAAAGAAAACTAACTATTCAACTTTTTCTTGTAATATATAAATTCTTGATTCAAAATCAGTGCATGGCGTTACATTTCCCGGAACTTGCCCTGCTGTTACATCTGTCGTGATCAGTCCCCAATTCATCAACTCATCTCCATAATTCTCTGTATTTGCTGATAAATTCTTATAAAGTTTATTTGGATCAAGTCCCTGCAGCTTTATTCTGCTGTATGGCATATTCACACCATTTAATACACGGTAATATCCTACAAGTGCTGTTGTTTTCTCTTCATTGACTACCATCCAAATAGTTTCATTTCCTTCAAATGGACTTTTCAATCTATAAAATGTTCCAAACTGTATCAACTGACGATACTTTTTCATAAATAGGATTTGTGCCTTTACCTCTTCAATTTCAAAATCAGATAATTTATTCAAATCCAACTCGTAACCAAATGTTCCAAAATAGGCTACATTTGCTCTTGTATGTAACGGTGTATTTCGAAAAACCTGATGATTCGGTATTACAGAAACATGACTTCCCATACTACTGATTGGATAACACATCGACGTTCCATATTGAATTTTCAGTCTTTCAATTGCATCAGAATCATCGCTTGTCCATCCTTGTGGTGCATAATAAAGCATTCCCGGATCAAAGCGTCCTCCCCCACTTGCACAAGACTCAAATAAGATTTTTGGAAATTCAGAGGTTAATCTTTCATACAGGTCATACACTCCAAGTATATAACGATGGAAGATTTCTCCCTGCCGTTCTGCTGGATAAGCAATACTATAACATTCTGTAATACTTCTGTTCATATCCCATTTTATGTATGAGATTTTTGCTTTTGAAAGAATCTTTGAAATCATCGTATAAATATAATCAACAATCTCTTTTCTTGAAAAATCTAATACATATTGATTACGTCCATGTGAATTCGTTCTTCCTGGTGTTTGTACAATCCAATCCGGATGTTGACGATACAGATCTGAATCCTTATTCACCATCTCTGGTTCGATCCATAAACCAAATTGCATACCAAGATTTTCTATACGCTCTGCAAGACCTTCAATTCCATTCGGAAGTAACTCTTTGTTTACTATCCAATCTCCCAAACCAGCTCGATCGTTTCTACGTTTACCAAACCATCCATCATCGAGAACAAATAATTCAATGCCACATTCTTTTGCTTTCTCTGCAATTTTTACCAACCGTTCTTCAGTAAAATCAAAATACGTTGCTTCCCAATTATTATTCAATATTGGTCTTACACGATCACGCCAATATCCTCGCGCAAGACGTTTTGCATATAATTTATGGAAGTTCTGACTCATCTCATTAAGTCCATTATCCGAATAAAGCATCACCGCTTCCGGTGTCTGAAAACTGTCTCCTGATTCTAATTTCCAGTCAAATCCATTTGGATTAATCCCTACTGTAATTCGTGTCACATCATGTGTATCTACTTCTGCCTGGATTCTAAAATTCCCACTATAAATGAAACTAAATCCGATTGCCTCTCCCATAGATTCATCTGTATTTTTTCTTTTAAGAACCATAAACGGATTCTGTTCATGTGAAGAATTTCCACGCATACTATCAATTGCTGTGATTCCCTGTTCCAAAGTCCTCATCTTCACATGTCGCTCTCTGGCCCATGCACCAGACAGTTGCATCCAAACATAATCTTTATCCGGAAGATCCAAATTCAAACTCATTGCTGTAAGCAAATGTACCGGCATTTCTCCCGTATTTTTTATACGGACACTTCTTGCAATTGCACCGTATTCAGAAAAAATAGTATACAGCAACTCCACTACAACCCCTGTAAGAGAATCTTTCAAAAAGATCCTAAGTGTCATTGCTTCTTCTTCAGACTCTGCGTAAATAGCTGGAAGTCCTTGAAGTTTTGGCTTTCCTGGTACAATCTCATATCCATTATATTTAAAATCTGAGATTCTGCTTCCATTTTTCTGTAATATTTCAATTGCAGAATGACGATAGTCCGTTGTCCCATATACCGGATATTCCTGTCGAATATGCTCCAATGAAAAACTTTTGTCCCCTTCATATACATAGGAGGTCATCGGACGTTCTATTTTCTCCACCAGATAAGAAAAATTCTTCTTATCATGGATTTTCTTTCCGTAATAAATCTGTCCCATATGTCCGTTTTCTAATACGCACATAATATAGCTTATCTGATCATTATATAAATGAAATGTCTTTGTCTCTTTATGAAATACAATATTTCTCATATATATTTTCCCTTGTTATTGGTATTTTGCAACAATCTTCTGCATTAAATCCCATTTCTTTTCCATGTCTGTAACAAGCTTAAATTGTGTTCGACATCTATCAAGATTATGGTCTTCTCTATGAATCTTAAAATAATGATCTCCTTCCAGATAATCCGTCAGGAATCGTATTCCGCATTCAAAAGTCATCACCTTAGCTCCCATTGGCAAAAGTTCTATTTCTTTTGTTGTCAATTGTTCTCTACATTCTTCAAGAAAACCTTTCGTATAAAGTTCAAATAACTCCATACTACAAGTAACCTTCTCTAAATCTTTTTCATCCTCTGCTGCTGTACTCGCACCAAAGCGAATAGAATCGCCAAAATCATTCATCGCCAGTCCTGGCATAATCGTATCTAAATCTATTACACAGAGTCCTTTTCCTGTAGCGTAATCTATCATAATATTATTTAACTTTGTATCATTATGTGTTACTCGTAATGGGATCTCACCTTTTGCCAATAGTTTTCCAAAAACACTTGATATTTCTTCACGCTCAAGGACAAACCGAATCTCCTTTTGTACTTTTGCTGCACGGCCAAAGCTATCTTTTTCAACAGCCTCCTTAAATGCAATCAATCTAGATTCTGTATCATGAAATCCCTTAATTGTTTCATTCAGTGCTTCTGCTGGATAATTTGACAATAATTTTTGAAAATGTCCAAATGCTACTGCGCTTTCATAAAAATCTTTCGGATTTTCTACAAGATCATAGCTTGTTGCATCTGTGATATACTTATAAGATCTCCAGTACTCTCCTTTGGAATCCACAAAATAATATTTTTCATCTTTTGCCGGAATCAAATTTAATGTTTCTCTCTCTGGATCTCCTCCATTTTTCTTTATTATTTTCTTTAAGTATGTTGTGACGCCTTCAATATTCTGCATTAATTCAACTGGGTTAGTAAAAATCTCCTGATTCACTCTTTGCAAAATCACTCTTATTGATCCCATTTTTCCAATCTCATACGTCAACAAATAAGTGTCATTGATATGTCCACTTCCATAGGGCTTGATACTAATAAGATTACCTTCAAACTGAAATCCATTAATTGCTTCTTTCAACTGTTCTTCTGATACTCTATTCATCACTTACTCCCTTCCCATAAATGCTGAGGATAAATCCCTTCATCATTTTATAGTTTTCAATTTCTATTTTGTCTCGTAGGCGCTGTATTCTTCAAAATCAATCACAGTTTTTCTAATTCTGGCTTCTTCAGCTGCAAGAGCCATCAAATGACTTGCCACAGAAACTGACGCATCTGTTTTTCCTGTTTTTCCTTCTCCAACCATACGAACAAACTCGCGCATCATACTCATATCACTTCCGCTATGTCCCTTTGAAGGTGTATGAAGTTGAATCAAATCATTTGTTCCACTTACAAAATCTATGATTTCTATTGTTCCTGCCTCCATATCACCTTTTAATTCGCCTTTAGTTCCCATAATTCGAATTCTTCTTGCGCACTGGTTTGTAAACGCTGTCATCAAAAATGAAGCTGTAACTTGATTTTCAAATTCGATATCTACTGTCTGATGATCCACAACTGTATTATCAGAATGGAACACGCATCTTCCATAAGGTCCTTTCTTTAACTCCTTTAGGACATGTTCTGAATCTGCCTGATCAGTTACTGCATATACAAGTCCGTCTTCCACAGCTTTCGGATGTTCTAAGTAAAAACGTGGTGCATAAAACGGACATTTATCTCTATGTTCACATCCGTCCATGCAATATCTCGGTGCATTTACAGGTGCATTTTCTTCTGTAAAATATGTAAGTTCTCCAAAAGAACTGATTTTTTTACACTTACTATCAGCTAACCATAACATAATATCCATATCATGACAGCATTTCTGCAATATCATTGGACTTGATTCTTCTTTATTTCTCCAATTTCCTCTCACAAAGCTATGTGCATGATGCCAATATCCTACTTCCTCAATATGCTGAATTGACATCATTCTTCCAATTCTTTCCTCGTCTAAAATTTCTTTTATTTTTGAGAAAAAAGGTGAGTAGCGCAAAACATGACATACCGATAATATTCGATTATATTTCTTTGCCATTGCTCCCATTTTTACAATTTCGTCTTTATTTGGAGACATCGGTTTTTCACATAAAACATGATATCCTTTTTGCAATGCCATAGTAACCGGTTCATAGTGCATTTTATCCTGTGTACAAATCATAGCACAATCTGCAATTTTGTCTTGTTGTAATAATTCTTCATATGATTCATACTGTAGCTCTTTTGGAATATTATGTTTTGCCGCAAAAAGTTCTCTACGTTCTTGGTCTGGTTCTGCCACAGCTACCACTTTAAATTCATCTGGGTGATCCAATGCATACTGAGAATATACATAGCCACCCCTCAATCCTGCCCCAATCAAAATACTGGTTACCTGCTTCATCGTTTTTCTTCCTTCCTCATTCTCAATTCTTAAGTTGAATTTTTAATACCGTGTCTTTTTCATCAGGCAATGGATAAGTAAATACCGGATCATCTCCAAATGATACGAATGCAACATCTGTATAAAGAGCTGTATTCCATGCTTCTCCTCTTTTCACTTCACTTCCATCAGCTAAATATGTAATTCTATCCAGTTTTTCAGGACTGATTCCATAGAGCGGAAGTGCTCCTAAAGGTGTCTCATAAACATGTGCATAAATCACTCCGTCTTTTTCTGTATATCTTCCCCAATCAGGTTTCTCAAGATCTGATATTCCACATCCATAAATACTTTCTTTATTCTTATCCATCCAGTTTCCGACTTCTTTGAGTATTTCAACACTTTCCTTTGGAATGTTTCCTTTTGCATCAGGTCCTACATTCAAAATCATATTTCCACCCTTACTAACACACTCTACAAGTTTTCTCACTAACATTTCTGGTGTTTTATACTGATGGTCGAAGTTGCAATATCCCCAGTGATTATTCATTGTTGCGCAAAGTTCCCATGGAATTGGCTCTCCATTGATATCACATACTCCTTTTGGCGGAATGATCTGTTCCGGACTTGCAAAATCACCACTGTAAATTAACGGATTATCTGTTGCAATACTTCCATGGTTATCTCCAGCACCTTCTAAACGATTATCAATGATTACATCCGGCTGATAGTGACGTACCATTTTGATCAATTCTGTTGCTTTCCATTTTTCACCTGTCATATCGTCATAAGAAAAATCAAACCATAATAAATCTAATTTCCCATAATTTGTAACAAGTTCTTTTACCTGTCCATGCATGTAATCCAAATATCTGTCAAAATCAATTTTTTCATCCTTGTATGCTTCATTATTTCTCATCGGGTGCTGACGATCTCCATATTTCGGGAAATCCGGATGTTTCCAGTCAATAATGGAAAAATAAAGTCCTACCTTTAAATCCTCTTCTCTACATGCATCTACAAATTCTCTTACCAGATCACGTCCGGCTTTTGTATTTGTTGATTTATAATCTGTAAGTTTGGAATCAAACAAACAAAAACCATCATGGTGTTTTGCAGTTAATACTACATATTTCATTCCTGCTTCTTTGGCTAATCGAACCCATTTTTTTGGATCATAATCTACTGGATCAAACTGTTCAAAATACGTTCTGTATTCTTCTACAGTCATCTCTTTTTCCGACATAACCCATTCACCACAAGCCGGAATTGAATATAATCCCCAATGTATAAACATTCCAAATCGTGCATCCATAAACCACTTTGTTCGTTCTCTAATTTCCTGATTCATTTATTTTCTCCTCGTCTTTCAATTATCTACAATTAACCTTTCACAGCACCGCCGGATAATGCTTCAATAAAGAATTTACTAAATACACAATATAAGACTACCGGTGGAAGAATGATAACAACCATTGCTGAAAACAGTCCGTTATAGTTCGTATTAAATGATGTTGTAAATGTTGACAGCAATGCCGGAACTGTTAATTTTTCTCTTGTGATCAGTACAAGTGATGCCCAGTAATATTCATTCCAGTTACTCAGAAAGGCTAAAACTGCAGCTGTCATAATTCCCGGTCGTGCAATTGGGAAAATAACTTTTACCCATGTTTGGAAATAAGTACAACCATCAATTCTTGCAGCTTCCTCCAACTCTTTTGGAATATTGTCATAATAATTTTTTATAACAAAGAAGCTGACTGCGATACCACTGCAAGAATAAATTAAAATTAATGCTGCACGAGTATCATATAAATGCAGATTATTAATAAGGTTATATACCGGATATGTTAAAGCTGTTGCGGGAATAAACATAGTGGAATATAAAAGAATATTTACCAGTGCTTTACCACGAAATTCCATTCTTGCCACTACATAAGCTGACATAGAGATCATAACCACACTGATCAATACAGATACGCCTGCAACAAACAAACTGTTTCCGAAATAACGAAGTACATGAAGGTCTTTAAATGTAGAAATATATCCATCAATGCAAATCGACTCCGGAAGTTGAAATCCTGGTCTTGCCATAGGATCTTTTTTCAAACTTGATAATCCCAACCATACTAATGGTACGAGTGATATAATCAGTGCCCATGCTAAACAAATATATGTAACGATTTTAGTCCCTGTCGGCATATTTTTTACTGTTTTTCCATGTAAAGATTTTTTCATTATTTATCACGCTCCTCCCTAATGTTTCTCTTTTTTGAATGAAACACTGTATGCGAAATTAATTACAAGAATAATGACCATACCTGCTAAAATCTGTATCATAGCCACCGCATTTGCTCGTCCAAACTGAGTCCTCGGACTTGTGATTGCTAACTCTCGAATCACATAACTGATACTGTACGTTCCCGCTGCTCCTTTTGTCAGGAAATAAACTTCGTTGTAAAGAAGGAATCCTGAGGTTGCTGCAAGCACAGATACTGTTTTCAGCGTTCCTTTAATCATTGGAATTGTAATGAACCAATCCTGCTTTAATCCGCTGGCTCCATCTAACATTGCCGCTTCTCTCACTTCTTCTGGAACCGCCATGATATTACCAAGTATCATTAATGTTGTTGTTCCTGTAAAAAAGATATAGGCACATGTCATAGCTATAAATGCCGGTCCTTTTAACAACAGAACACTATCTGTAAAGTCTTTGTTGAATATTCTAATGATAGGATTGATAATTCCATAGGATGGATTATATAACTGTAAAAAAATCACTCCCATTGCCGCTGTAGAAATCATATTCGGAATGATATAAACATTTCGTACAAACTTAATTCCCTTTACTTTTCTTGATAATGCAAGTGCTATCAAAGTAGCAACAGGAATCTGAACTATTGCACCAAGAAGTGCCCAAGTTGCAGAGTTTTTAAGTGCTTCCCAAAAGAATGGATATTTTTTAAATATATACTCATAGTTGTTCCATAAATCCTGGAATCCAAAAAATTCCGGAGATGTAATATTACTGTAATCCCACTTACAGAAAGATGTCACAAATACCGTAATGATTGGATAAAGGTAGAACACACAGAATGCCAGAATTGTTGGTGCTAAAAAGGCAATAATAAATCCTGTACGTCTCATCCCCAATTTACTTTTTTTCTTATTGTTAATACTTTCTTTCAATTTAATACCTCCAATAAAAACGGGAAGGGACAACATTCCCCTCCCTCATTGAAACTAAATCATTTATAATTAACCGATTAATGCAAGTAATTCTTTCTGGAGTGCCTCAAATCTTGCATCAATGTCTGTTCCGGAAACAGCACACTCCATAAGTGCGTTTATAATCGCTTTGTTAACGTCAGATCCCCATGTATATTTCATGTCGATTACAATTGTATCTGCTTCATTAACCTGAGCACATGCTTTAGCAAGTTTCATTGTAGCAGCATCTCCGCTCTGCTCTGCAAGTGCATTCAGATCAACTGTTGTGTTACATGGGTTTGCCTGGGCACCTGTAAAAATTTTTTCCTGAACTTCCGCACTTGTCATATACTTAACAAATTCAAGCGCAAGTGCTGTCTTCTCTTCACTCATGCTGTTTGCAACTGTAAGTCCGCCACCTGCTGATGAAATAGAGATATTTCCCGGGAACAGTGCTGGCTCAATTGCATCAACCAGAGATTCATCAATTCCACTTGCATTCCATACACCATTGAAAAGTACTCCTACTTTTCCATTTGTATTAAACTCAGCCATCAGATTTCCATTATCATCTGTTGTATGCTCTGAACCATTTGCCTGATCTAATTTTGCTGTTGTCTTGAATGCATTAGCAAACTCATCAGAATTAACAATATCTTCTGTCAACTCAGACTCTACCATCTTCTTTCCAGCGTCTGTAGATGCCATAATTGCATTTATAATACATCCAGATCCCTGTCCGGCAATATATCCATAGGATTCATCACCTAAACCTGCAATCTTTGTCATTGCATCTCCGAATGTATTCCAGTCTGCAAATGCATCTGCAGAAACACCCGCTTTTTCAAACAGCGCTGCATTATACCAAAGACCACGACTTTCGATCTGATCATGTACAGCATAAATATGACCATCTAGATCATGCTGTGTATAGTTAAGTCCTACTGCGTCCTGAAGATTATTTTCATCAATATATGGCTTCAGATCATAAACAAGCTCCTGTGAAATTGCAGCCTGTGGTACTCCATTTCCTCCAACATCTACCATATCCGGGTATGATCCACCAGCAACCTGTGCACTAACAATATCATCTCTGTTCTCAACAGCAATCGGTTTAAAAGTTACATCTCCGTCTGCATGTTCCTGTGCAAATTCATCATAGATATCTCTCATTACCTGTGCTGCCGGCCATTCACTTTCATCCTGATAATATCCATGATAAAACTCCAAAACATTTTCATCACCGGAAGCTTTCTTATCTCCTTCGTTTCCTGAACTGCTTCCACATCCTGCTAATACGGATACACCCATTGCTGCTACTAGAAGTACACTTACCAATTTCTTTCTCATCTTTTTTCCTCCTGTGTTTCTCCTTATTTGTTGAATTAATTCTACCTTACTTTTTGTGCATTTTGAATGTGTGGCATTGACAATAACATGCATGTTGTTTACACATTGCCGAACAAAGCATGGATTATTTTTACCTCGTGTCAATACTTTACATGTTTTGCACAAAGAAAGAGTGCGTATCAACTCACTTTAAGTCAATATGCACTCTCTCCAACTATTTCATTTTTATATTTTCTTCAAATTCTTGTACTGAGATTGTTCCCGACAATAAATCAAAAATTGATTCAGTAAAATAATTTTTTTGTTCTAGTGACCAGATGTTACTTGGAACTTCTATTTTTTCATCAGCTTCAAGAACCAATGATACCGCTTGATATAATTTATCTTTATTCCCATAGAAAGACGCAAACAAAGGGGTTCTCTTAGGGTGTGTGGAAGGGCATATATCATAATCTTGTTTCCTATATTCAAAAGCTTACTGCCGCTTCCTGTCTTTCTTCATTTCCACTCTTTCCTAATACATATCCAAGACCTGAAGATTCACATGATACAGTTTTTTCTGTACATGATGGAAGTAAAGCATACTTTGCATTAATATCATCTGAAATCATTGGAGCACTCCATACACCATTGATGTAAATTGCCAGTTTTCCTTCATTGAAGAGATTCGTTTCATCTCGATAACTATACTCTGGAGTTTTTGAAACAGATAAACTATACAATTGTTTCAGCTGATTTATCGCAGTAGTGAACTCTTCCTCTTGATATACAAACTGCTGTCCCTTTGTCCTGGCTTGTTCACTACCTGAAAGCATATGATCTATACAATATAAATATCCCTCTGCCGCTGGTTGAAGTGCTGTTATCTCTGTTCCTTCTTTCAATGCCCAATCACTGATCTGGTTACACATCATCTGAAATTCATCCCAACTTTTCGGCACTTGCTCAATTCCTGCTGCATTTAAAATATCCTCATTGTACCAATATCCACCACTTAACATAAGAACATCTGACACAGAATACAACTCTCCATTCTTGGTTTTCCAATATTCCTTATTCACATCTGATATGCTTTTGGAAAAATCATTATCTCGCTCTATATATGGCTGAATATCTAATGCCATATCATTTTCAACTAAAAAATCATACAGACAATTTTCACCAACTCCACTAAAAGAGATAATATCCGGAACATTACCAACCATTACCATATCTTCTACCTTTCTCATCATCTCTTCACTCGTCGGCATCGAAATAATCTGTAAGTCAATCTCCGGATACTCTTTTTGAAACTCAGCGTAAATATCTCTCATTTCAGCATGATCTTTTTCTGTACCGCCCCAGGCATGAATTAAAGTAATTGAGACATTATGATTATCCTCACTTTCGCAACCGCCCAATAAGCAACAACTTATTAAAATTCCCAATAAAAATATAACTTGTCTAATTCTTCTTTTCATCCTTTTCCTGCTTCCTAAAGTCCTTCGGTGAAACCCCTGTGATCTTTTTAAACATCTTTGAAAAATACCCTGCATCTTCAAATCCAACGGCTTCCGAAACTTCATAAGTTTTCATATTTGTTTTTAAAAGATATTCTTTTGCTGACTCTATACGAAGCTTTAATATCTCATCAAAAAGATTTACGCCTGTTTTATTCTTATAAAACCTACTTAAATAACTTCTGTTAACATGTAATTCGTCTGCAATTTCTTCCAAAGAAATCTTGCTTTTATAGTTTTGTTTTACATATTGTTCAATCTGCTGAAGAAGTGTCTTTTGCTCTGGTACAATAACTTCCTCTTTTTCAACTTCTTTTTTCAATTTTAATAGTTTTCCGGTTGCTTTTCCTAACGCTTCCGGAAGTTCATCCATAATCGCAATCTTCAAAACATATTCACATGCACTGTATTTGATTGCAGATTTTGCATAATCAAAATTAGAGTATGCTGTTAATATTATCACCTGTGTTTCAGGCCTGGTTTCATATAAATACTTGCACACATCAAGTCCATTTACTTCAGGCATCTGAATATCTGTAATAACAATATCCGGTGATTCTTTTTCGATACATTCGATAAGCTCTTGTCCGTCCTCTAACACTGCTATCAAATCACAATCCATTTTCTCCCAATTAATCAGTTTTTTTAATGCTTCCCTTATATAACCTTCGTCATCTGCCGCAACTACTTTCCACATAGCATTGACCCCCTTTCTGACGGAAGAATGATTTCGATTCTAGTTCCTTTCCCCTTTTTACTCTCAATGTCAAGCTCATAATCTTCGCCATACAAAATCTGTAACATTCTTTGTGTATTTTTTAATCCGGTGTGAGTATGTCCTATTTTCCCATTCTCCGGGATTTCATTCTCTTGATCCTCATTCAGCTTTTCATAATCCATTCCAACTCCATTGTCCTCAACAATAATATGGAGCCTCTTTATCTGTTCTGTATGATTGATTTTTTCTTCCTTTGCAGATTCCTCTGACGTATTTTCCTCATACAAACTCACTTTTATCATTCCACTCTCTTTTTGAGGTTCTAACCCATGTGAAACAGCATTTTCCACAAGTGGTTCGATTAAAAGTCGAGGAATAAGGTTCTCTTTTATCTGCTCGTCAGATAAATTAATTTCATACATTAATTTATCTTGATAACGTTCTTTTTGCAAAAACAAATAGAACTGAACAATTTCCAATTCTTCCTTCACTTTTATTTTTATTTCCTTATCACGGAAAATTTTACCTTGCATTAATTTTGAAAAAGCATTCAGACTTTCATATAATTCCTCGTTTCCTGACATTTTCGCTTTGAGACTGAGCATAGCAAGTATGTTAAACTGAAAATGAGGGTTAAGCTGCGATTGAAGATATTTCACCTGTGATTTAGTGGCTAATAACTGCTTTTCATATACCTCTGTGATCAAATACTTGATTCGATCTGCCATCTCATTAAACACTTGTCCCATATCATGAAATTCCTGTATTGTGGAATCCTCCATTCTCACATCCAGGTTCTGATTTCCAAATGCACGAATATTGGAAATCATTCTCGTTACTGGCTTTGAAAATCGATTACTAAGTCCATAAGAAACACAAAATGTAAAAAATAATACAATAACAAGTCCTGCCCAAAAGATAAATAACGTTGGTCGTAAAATTTCTAAAACATTGCTCTGTCCTACAGCAATGACAGTTCTTGTTCCAAATCCACTCGAATCTGCACTCCCAATTACTTTTTTTCCTTCGATTTTCTTATTTCCCACCCAGGATACGGATGTTTCTTTCATCAGCTCATTTTGTTTCTCATCTCCACCGGATACTAACAGCAAATCATTATTAGATAATACAATCCAAGAAGAATCCTGATAGTCTTCTATCTCCTTAAATATTTCTCGAATTGCATCACAACTAATTTGTGCTATGCCGATTCCTTTCTCTTTCATATTGTCATCATAAATGCGAAAAAGAATATTCAGATTCTCTCTATCCGCAACACATGCATACCGATTTTTTTCCAGTTTAAACCACTGTTGCATATTTTGATAATATACTTCCTGTTCCTTCTCAGCGCTCAGCGTTATAGCATAATAGTGCTCTTTCACACACTGATCCTGATTATTAAACAGATACATACTCGTAACGAATGGATATTGCTGATTGACTCTATTTCTTTGCGCAAATAGTTCCATGCTATAAAAAAACTATCCAGCAGACTATTATGCCTTATAGCAATCGCCCCATCCTCTATAAATTGCATATGTGACTGGTACTGCTGTGTTGTATTATTGAGTACATATTCTATATCTTCCTGCGTATTTTCGAAAAAAAATGAGAAAAAGACATAACACACCGCCAGCACAACCAGCATTAATGTAACTACTGATGCAAGTGACATAAATACTGTTAACTCTTTCTTTAAAGTATGTCTTTTTCTCATTTTTTCTTTCCCCATTTTAATAAGTTTATTTTTATATATACTAACACACCTAGTATAAATAGTCGAGTGATTTTCCGTTCTGTGTATTACACTCTCATTCTTACTATTTGTTTAAAAAGTGTTCCCTATTCGGATATTCCTGACGATACGCTCGGAGGGCAGCTTCCTGGAGCAGGGAGAATTCTTTTTCCATTCGGAGCAAGCGTGGTGCTTTGAAGGCAATCGCGCTGATCTGTTCGGCGATTTTTTTTGCAATTCCTTCTTCGGATAACTGTCCCATGCCAAATACCAAGAAGGTGAATCCTCTGCCCCCTCTGCTAACCTGAATAAATTTTAAGAATACATTGTACAGCTCTTCTAAAAGGATTTGTCGGTAGCCCTCCTCTAACTGCATGGCTTCTGTCAAACATAACGTGGAAAGTATTTGAGCACCCATCTTTTTTCTGTCGCCTCCCAGATTCAGAGTTGTTCCTTCCGCCAAGTATTTCAATTCCATTAAGCATCTGACAAATTCATCCTTCTGTAGCCTGCGTTTTCCGTAACGGGCTGTCCAAAGCTGGTTGCGATATTCTTCTGCCCAGTCTTCCTCCTCTCCTGTATGCTCTTTTAAAATCTGCTGCCGTTTCACCGGATCTGTCTCCTGATAAAAATCTTTGGTCCATATATTTTCCAATTGCTGCTAATGCTTTTCTTTTCATTTTTTTCCTCCTGTTTTTCCTTTTGGTAATATTGCTAGTTTTTCGTCCTAACCAGCTGATAAATTCATTATAATCACAAAATAGGTTATAAGAAATAGAATTTTTTTTGATTAGTTATCGAATTTTTTAGTTATTTTATAATTTTTTAAGATTTTACGGTAATCCAATATATTTTCCTTTCATCT
>OOBR01000922.1_pt1 | contig 21206 bp, 17 predicted proteins | sample 1671281 | NCBI WGS metagenome assembly OOBR01 (sample SAMN06348140, study PRJEB24527) | human gut metagenome | biome: human gut; feature: ankylosing spondylitis patient; material: feces | host: Homo sapiens | place: China | collected 2015-10
TTGTACATTCCATAGATTGAATTACGATCGAATGGACTCATTTTTTTGTTGTCGCTTAAGAAAACTCCGGTCATATCGAATACAATGGCGGTAGAGTCATTGTTGTATGCCTGAATTTTCTGATTACTGATAATTGCTCCCAAAGTGCTTTTGCGTAAAGCTTCATCGATTTGTGTGCTGCCTGTAATATAATCAGTATTTACTTGGCGTAATTGTACATGTGTTTTATTACGTGTAAACATAACATGGAGCAGATCGGTCGGTTTGGATCCGACTACGGCATTGCCATTGTCGGATATACTGGTAACTGTAGAACCGATAAGCATATCTTTATTGATTAAATCCACAGGAAGTTCAAAATAGACTTTTCCATCCAGCAAATGTAATGTTATCAGTCCTTTTGCCGTTTCATGTTTCTTTTTGAATAGTTTGTCGTATTCACTTTCTTTCTTCGCCGGAGTAGTTTGTTCCGTTTTTGCTTTCTTCTTTTTCCAGAAGAATGGAAATTTGCGTTGCGCATCGATAGTGGTAGCCGAAGCTACCACTAATACTGCAAGTAAGAGGATTTTTTTTCTCATGTTAGTTTATTTGGAATTTATATTAATAACCAATTGTTGTGACATCTAAAATTTTTCCAAAACCGTCATAGATAAGAGCTTTGGAAATATCCAAGTTTCCTGTACCAATTTGTGTCATTGGAACTACGTATACTTTTCCTTCATATGTATCTTTTTGAGTAGCAATTATTATAGCCTTATTATTTAGCTCAAGTTCAGGATAAACATGAGAATCACTGATAACAGAACTTTCATCATTGATATATTGTCCCTGTTGATATAATTTTGCAACTGTAATCTTTTCTCCGGATGTAGGAGTATATTTAGGAGATGTTTCAACAATAGCAGTACTACCGGCAAAATTTATGCAATAAATCCCGTCATTTGTTGCAATATACATAATGGCTTCTTTATGTGCAAAGAATATAGAAACGGCTTTCTCAATTAAAGCTTTTCCTGACGAAGGTATGTCATACTTCATTTTGGCAGATGCTAGAATCTCCGGTGCAGTTTCATACCAGTTCCACTCATCGTCATAATAACCTTCGGCTGCAACATAACGGCTAAAGGTATAGATAGCATATTCTCCAGATGTATCATCTTTTAAAAGAAAAGTCGGTGTTTTTCTATCTGTAGACATTCCTCCGGCTATTGCCGATTTATTTTTCATATCGCATGGATCAAATAAATTGTTTGCCACATAAGAATCTTGATAAGTTGGTGATGCATAAGTTCCTTCATAAGATACAAATTTGCCTTTATCTTTATCAAGCCACATTCCAGTACAATATGGGTCTCCGGATGTATTACATGCTACTACTGCATTATTAATAGTGTATTGACTTGCAGCGGCATCAATCCAACCAAAGATATTCGAGTTAATAGCGTTAAAAGAGTATATTCCTTTATTAGTGTTCATGTAGAAAAAAGTTTGTGCCTTGAAGAAGTTGTAGACTTTTAAACCTTCTGGTTTGTAGGTTAAGATTTTGCCATCTTCTAAGTTTCCGTTTTCTTTAAATGATTCTGTGTCGAACCGGACGCAGCCATTATTTGTTATCGCCCAAACTTGATTGGTATGTGTACCAACATTGGCATATCCCATCATTTCGTATCTTAATCCTGCCATTAACCCTGTATATGGAGCTCCGTTGGCCTTTTCTAGAATATTACGAAAAATTCTTTCTTCTTTATTACCATAGTTTACTGTAAGGCTTTTATTTTCTATTAAAGTAAAATCTGATGTTTGATCATTGTTTGTTTCAGATATTAACAAACCATCTAAAAAAGAACTTTGTACATATACATTCCAATAATATTGGTATTGTAAGTCTTCTTTATTAGTCGTATCTGTTACTGTAAGGCGTAATGAGTAGGGAACATTGGCTATTGGCCTATTTATAATTTCATGTAACTCTGGCTCTGTACTGATGGATTGGTATTCTGCTTCATTCATATCAGCGATAATACTTAATTCCCATTCATATTTTAGTCCTTTTACATCAGTTTTTCCTCCTTGAGTTATAGTAGGGACTATATTTAATTCCTCCAAATAACCTATATAGATTGTTTTTTCGTCAGAAACTTCAATTTTGACTTCATCAATGGGATTAGTAGCGTATTCACTTTTATCATCATAACATGATGTGAACCATATTATCCCCATTATTATTGTTGATATATTTTTTATATTCATAATATTTTAAAATAAAGTTTGAAATTAGTAACTTCTAGCTTCTATAGGTTGTCCTTTTAGATCACCACCATCATGCGTAAGAGGACTGTCCGGATGAGCGATATTATAAGCTTTGATATAATCTCTTAGTTTGGCTGCATATCCTTTATATGATAGGTCTGATAAAATAAAATCATATCTTGGCAGGTATTTATATGATTTATATGTTCCGGGAGGATTATAATATCTTCCGTGAACATTAGGGTCATCCCAATCATCCCATCCTAACGCATCAACAATTGTCTTTAAGGCATTGGAACTGTAACATGCTTTGGTTCTGTCTATATATGATTTTTTCGAGGCTATCAACATGTTATATGTTTGAATATGTCGAACTACAGTAGGTTCTTCAATCGCACTATTCCACGACAGTCGGGCACGTAAATATGGTGAAGGACCAATAGGTAAACTTTTGGAGTTTTTTAATGTGAAATATAATTCGTATGTTGAGTTGGCTAGTTCTTCACTATTGTACAATTTGATACGAATGTATCCACTGTTCTTATTGGCGGGAATAAGGGATTCTAAAATCTCATAAGAAGCAGCAGGAGCCGTAGATTTTTCTTCAATAGTGTAATTGACTTCTCGATTAGCATTGGCTGGATTTCCTATTAGTGTGAGTGGCACTTCAAAAATTGTATATTCAGCAAATGGATCAGAGATGAAACTATAACTGTTGTATAAGCATGAATCTTGGCTTGAGTAACCTAATTTGGAGTCATTGCTAAATCGTACAGCATCATGTTCACTATTATAGTATGGTATGTCACTTTTTTCACAACTAACATTACATATAAATGCTATTGCTAATAAAATAATATGCGTTAATATTTTTTTCATTGTTTATTTCCTTTCTTTTATTGCACCCGACCTGATTGGATTTCATAGGTAGGATATGGTAATACATATTGTTTATCTTCCATTATTTCTGAACGATAAGGAATTTCTGAGGCACCAGTACGTTTGTAATAATAAAACATTACACCTTCTGAGAGGAATTCTTTTCTGTACTCTTTCTTTATTTCATTTATGATTTGAGTTGCATCCAGATTTTTTAAATCTTCATATAATCCGCGTTTTTGACGTACATGATTTAAATACGTTATTGCTTTTTCTAAATTGGCTGGAGTTCCCGTTGCGCAACATTCAGCTGCAATGTAGTAAACTTCAGGTAAACGGATCATTGATATTTTATTTTTGTAGTATTGATTTATGGTGGAAGATTGGTAAACTTTTAATGGAACATATCCTAAACTTGAAGAAGTTAGACTTTGGTCTAATAAAGTCGTAAAACGTACATCTGTAGTAGAATTTTCATAAATTTGATTGGCCGTTTCAGGTTCTATATACATTACTTCGGAATCGTTGTCAGTGTAATATGGCTTTATATAATTTTTTATCTTAGTATCTAGATTCTGTATGCTGAGACCAAATAACTGTTCTGCTGTTAGATTATAAGTGCTTGAGTTAATGGTTTCAGGTGTTAAAAATTTCAGAGTATAGATGTTTTGGTTATTTTCAGTCATATTAATATCATTTTCTGCAGCCTTTATCACTTCTTCTGCTGCGTCCAATGCTTTACTTTTATTACTATCACTTCCTTCCCATAATCTTACTCGGGATTCTAAAGCTTTCACTGCATAGTAATTAAGTCTAAGATTTCTTGTATTATAGAAACCATCTGTATTAACATTTGCATAATCTGAGAAATTATGTTTTTGAGTCACAGGATCGTATTCTCTTAGTAAATTGGCTGCATCGGCTAAGTCGGTTAAAATGAAACGTATTGCTTCATTTCCGGTAACTTGGGCCGGTGCTTCTTTTGAAATTTCTAATGCATACGGAATAGTGTATTTATTATTTAACTCAGAAGAACGTTGTTCCCAATTACCATATCCGTATAATCGTAGTAGATCAAAATGCATGTAGGCACGAATAGCTAGCAATTCTCCTTTTATTACATGATAATTGATCGGGTCCATTATTGATTGTTTTTCATCAATATATTTTAGAGCTTCATTTGCGTTTGCTATTACATTATACGCTTTAGACCAGACTCCTTCGATGAAAGGGAGTAGATCTACACTATTATATGCGAATTTATGCAGGTCTAAAGGTATTGCATCAGAACCTGCATAAACTTGTGGATAAAACTGATGCCCCAATCTTTCTAATCCATACCATGATAGATTTTTTCCGTATAAATCGTCTTCGGCCATTGCGATGTAACACCCGATGAGAGACTGCTGAAATCCTATCTCTGTACTATAATGATCTTCTTCTCTGATTTCATCACTTGAAGTTACATCAAACCAGCTATTACATGATGTGAAGAAGAATGCTATTGATAATATGGTTACTATTTTCTTTTTCATAACTACATGATATTAAAATGTTCCTGTTAATGAGAATGATAAAGTTCTCGCAAACGGATAAGCGGTGCCTCTTTCAATTTTAATAGAAGAGAATGTATAAACGTCATTGAGATAAACTGCGCATCTCAGCCTTTGCATATGAAGTTTCTGATATATTGTTTTTGGGAATTCATAATACGCACTGATGGAAGATATGCTTAGTTCATTTCTATCTTGTATAAATCTGGTTGTCGGGCGGGTCATTTCTGTCGGATTTCCATATGCATCTATTGCATTTTTGTCGGACAAGCTTTTGTACTGTGACTGTTGGCCCGGAGTCTGCCATCTTCCTGTTAATACTCTACGGTCAACATTATAATTCATATTGATGTTCTCTACTCTATTGACCAGTGTCTTGTTGTACATTTGGCCACCTGCTAAGAAACTTAATGTTGCATTAAGACCAATCCCTTTGTATTCGGCTGAAAAACCGGCAGTTCCTCTATATTTAGGAGTTTCATCACCTGCCGGTACTATATCGTTGGAATCGTAGATATAAGTATAAGAACCATCTTTTTTTATGTATATTTCATTGCCGGTTTGTGGGTCGATACCAGCTGAAGGAACTGCCCAGATTGTATTCATAGAAAGTCCGTCTTCGTAAAGGGCTACTGGCGTGGAATTTGTCTTTTCGGTGGCTTGCTGTCGCATTTTCTCATTATATGATCTCATACTTTCCGAGAGATGAACAATCCTGTTTTTAGTATAAACCAGACTACCGTATAAATTGAAAAATCCCTCTTTGCCTTGCCAGGCTGTATAAGTTACTTTTGCTTCTATTCCTGAGTTACGCACTAATCCTAAATTGTCTTTTATAGAGTTAAAACCTGTTGAAGTAGGGATTGTAACATCTGTCAACATGTTTTTTACGTCTGCCGTGTAATAATCAAAGGATAAAGATAGACTGGCAATACGCATGTCTATTCCTATGTTATAATCTTTTTTTTGTTCCCACATTAAACCGTGATTAGGTAAGTTGTTCAAGTAAGCTCCGGAAAGTCCTTGATATGTGATACCTGCAAAATATTTATATGTACCAATAGCTGCATTGGTATTGAAATTCTGGTTACCGGTAAGTCCGATAGAACCACGTATCTTTAACTGTTTTATCCAGTCTTTATCTTTAAAGAACAGCTCATTATGAATATTCCAGCCTACCCCGAATGACCAACTATTAGCCCACCGCTTGTCTGAGCCATATAATGAAGACGCACTTTCTCTCATTGTAGCATCTACCAAATAACGATTGTCGTAATCATATGATGCTGAAAGTAAGAAGCTGGCTTCACGATTTATGGATGCGTAGCCTATTGGGGTACTATTTTCTGCGTATTGGCGAGCAAAAGTAATATCTGCTTTTTGATTATTAGCGAATCCTTCGGCTGTATGCTGGTATGCGGAATATTGATTTTCAGAAATAAAAAATCCGGCATTTCCAAATATTGTATGTTTTTTGAACACTTTATTATAATTAATATTCAGGTCACTTGAAATAGAACTACTTTTGCCATTTTCCAAGATGTATTTACCACGTCGAGGAATTAATTCTGCTGTAGTATATGTGACAAATTCTGAATGATCTGCAGGGTAGAAACTGTCTGCTACATTCCGTTTCTGTGATACACCTATACGCAAGGTAGCTTTCCAATTTGGAGTAATAATCCATTCTGTATAAAAGTTGTCGATAAAAGATAGATAGCTTGATGTAAAACTAGTACCTATGGTTGTATCATATAATGGATTTGCTATATTTTTGCCAATATATAATGAATTAGCTGTCGGAGATTCTGCATAGCGGAGAATTCTACCGTTTGTATCAGTTGCTTGCCAATAAGGATTCATTTTTACATAATCATTAAATGAACCATATGGGGAGTCACTGCTATTATTTGATATAACTGATAGTATATTTTTGAATAGAAATTTTTTGCGTCGGTAGGAGATATTTATATCACCGGAAATGTTTTTTCGATCAGAGCCTTTCATAACTCCAGTTACTTGGTTATAGGTAAGATTTAGTATTGCACGTAAACTTTGAGAATCACCAAGTTCTATACTTAAATTATGTTTATGCCCAATACCGGTACGGAGCGGTTTTGACATCCAGTAGGTATCCAATCCTTCAAGAGCTAATTTTTTACGACTGTTATAAAGAGCGGTTAGTCTTTCTTGATCTTGGGGAGAATTACTAGTATAGACACCTTCAACTTTTTCTACTTCTAATTTTTCTAATGCATTGCATAAATCATAACTAGTTAGGTCTGGCATTTCAAATGACAGGTTTCCATTATATTCAATGCGTGTTTCGTTACCAGATAAACGTTTTGTTTCGATAACAATAACCCCATTGGCGGCCTTTGAACCATATAGCGCTTTAGCGGAAGCATCCTTTAGAATCGTTAAACTTTCGATGCGGTTCATATCCATATCCATAACAGTTTCAGCTGTTGTTTCAAATCCATCTAATATGAATAATGGTTGATTTGGTTGATTTTGATAGTTACTTTTTAGAGAGCTGGTTTCAGTTGTAGGGAAGCTTGATGTTCCACGCATCGACATTGTTGGAGTGGTGTTGGGGTCAGAACCCATATCAAAATTATCTGCAATATATATAGTAGGATCCAGGTTTTTCAAGCTTTGGAACACATTTTGATTTCCTACCCGCATTAAATCCTTGCTCGAAATTGTAGTAGCTGATCCTGTAAAGCTTTCTGCCTTACGGGTGTAAATACCGGTAACAACGACTTCATCCAATTTGGTGTCACTTTTTAAAGTAATATTTCTTCGTACATCATTCCGTCCACTGTTAATCATTATTTGTTGAGTAGACATTCCAATGTAAGAAAAGGTGATAGTACAGGCTGTGTTGAATGGTATCTCTATGTTATATTTACCGTTGTTGTCAGTTATGGCAAAACGTTGCAGATCACTAATAACAACATTAACACCAGGTAGAGGTTGCCCTTCTTCATCCGAAACGATACCTGTTGCTATACGCTTATTACTTTGCTGTTCTGTTTTGGAAATAGTAACAATATCCCTTTCCATACTGTAGGTAAGTCCAGTACCGTTAAGAACTGTACGTAGCACATTATCCACTGTTTCATCTTTTACATGAATAGTGATCGGTTTTAGTGTTTTTGTCTGCTCCGTATTGTAGACAAAGCTCAATCCTGTTTGCTGCCTTAAAGCATCAAAAAATTCTTTGACAGTAACAGACTCTAGATTTAAAGTTACTTTTTTGCCACTTTCCGGGATGGCAAACATCATTGTCGGTAATAGTACTAGGGCTATTACCAGAGAAAGTATTCTAATCCTTTCTCTACATTTTACTCTTCTCATTCTTTCTTCTTGTTTAATTAGTAATTAATTGTCTGTGATTAATATCTCTCTGTCTTTGATATTTATTTGCAGATTTGTAGTACGTGCAATATTTTAATATGGGAGTGATTGTGGCATAACGATCCATGTTTCCTGTGAATCGAAGTTGTTTTAGTTCAGGGGTACCAAAGGAAATATTAACATTATACCAATGTTCTAGAATCTCAACTATATTTTCCAAAGTGCGATTTTCAAAAATGAGTCGACCTTCATTCCATGCTACATAGGGAGTGAGGTCTACATCGTATATGGAGACATTATTCCCATTTTGTTCAATGTGTGCCAGTTGTCCTGGTTTAATAAACTGTTCTTGTGCACTTTTTGGGGAGACAATACTGATGCTTCCCTTTACTAATGCAACTTCTGTTCGTTCAGGTATAAATGTATTGACATTAAATTCTGTACCATACTGTTTGATTGTTCCTTGATCAGTGATAACATAAAAAGGACGGCTATCTTTAGCTATTTTAAAATAGGCTTCTCCTTTTAGATAAACTATACGTTTGGTCTTACTGAATTTTACAGGATACCGTATTTCTGTATTATAATTGAGATGTACAGTTGTTCCATCCTCAAAGGTTACCCTAAATTCATTTCCTTGTTCGGTTGTTAAAGTATTGTTTTCTATAGTTTCGTTTTGTTTTGTAAGGAGGGTGTCGTTTATATTAGGGGTTGTAGGATAGATAAGTGTACCATTTTGAGCTATGGCAGTTGTAGAATGATTCACTTTGACCGGTATTGGATATGTGGGGGTAAGTGATTGTTTATTGTTTTCCGCTAATATCAGTGTGGCTTTAGGAATTCCCGGTTGTATGGCATCTCCCAAAGTAAAATTATTCAAAGTTTCTACCTGCGGGGAAGTAGAAAAATACCATCCCCCTGTTATTATTAATATAGGTATTACTAAAATAGCAGCATATTTTAGGTAAGTTGAAATGATTGAGGGGCAATATTTCTTTTTGAACCTTTTCCAGGCAAGATGAGAATTGATATGTGAATAAGCTTCGTAACGTTCACGAAAAGCAATATTTGTGCATAGACGATTGAAAAACTCTTTTCGTTCTGGCGAACTCTTGGTCCAATCCTCAAGTTGTTTTCTTTCGGGAGCTGTAATATCGCCAAGGAGATATTTAGCGACTAATTCTTCTACATTTAATTTACCCTTCATATATTTCTGTTGTCTTATTATTTGTTAATAAGACAACTTGGATATTGAAAAGAGGTACAAACTTTATAAAAAAGATTATTTTGATTAAGAAAAAAACTTGGAACTATACAAAATGTCACATAAAGGAAGAAGAAAATAGTATGTACCCATCTGTTCTTTGATAAATTGTATGGCTCTTTTCTTTTGTGTTTTCACTGTTTCGATAGAAATTCCTAGTAGTGTGGCTATCTCTTCGTTCTTTTTTCCATCCATGTGTAATAGGAATACTTCCCGGCAACGCGTGGGCAATTTGTCAATTGCCCGAAAGAGTAAACGATAAACTTCTTCTTCATTAGTGTCTTCTTCTTCTATTATTTCCCGGTAGGTATTTGCCAGATGTTCGAGATAAAGAGATTCGACATTCTGATGTTTTAAATAATTTAGAGAGGCGTTTCGTACAGAATTATAAAGATAGGTACGAAATGAAGGCAGGGATAGAAATTTCATCTTCTTTTCCCACATTGTAGCGAAAAGCTCCTGTACGATATCTTCTGCTGCCTGTTGAGAGGAGAGAAAATTTATAGCGTACAATACTAATACTTTATAATATTCATCATAAAGTTGGTGATAAGCACTTGTTTGTTGCTTATTCAAGTTTTCTATAAAAGGAGTTTTCTCTTCGTTCATTGTGGGTGATATTGATACTCACGTGACAAATATAAGAATTATCTATTAAAAGAAAAAGGCACCCAAGAGTGGAAGCCTCTCAAATGCCTTATTCTTATCAAGTAGCGGGACCCGGGATTGAACCGGGGACCTCATGATTATGAATCTGCGTCTTCCAAAGGCTGACGCCTTTGAAGGCTACCAGCTTCGCTATATAACTTATTTATAATTAATGGCTTAGCGTTTGGTATGTCTTGCGCATTGTTAGTTTGGACTAATAATTTATGAGGATAATTTACTGTTGGTGTAAACCGTAGTGTAAACCATATCTTGATAATAAATAATTATCTTATATGGATGCTACTGTAAGTATTGTTTGTTTTAAATCTAAGAAGTTATCTAATGGTGAATATCCATTAATGATACGAATAACTCAAGGGAAGGAGAGGGCTTATAAATCTTTGGGTTTGTCTGTTCTGGATAGTTTATGGAATTATAATAAAGAGGAACCTAAGAGAAGCCACCCTAACTACGAATGGCTTTTAAAGATTGTATCTCAAGAGAAGCAGAAATATTTAAACTTGATATTTGAATTAAGAGCTTTAGGTAAGAGTTTCACTCCTCAAACTTTGATAAGTAAAGTTGAGAAGAAAGAGAATAAATCAGATGTTGATACATATATACGGAATATTATAGAATTAATGATTAATGAGAAGCGTTTAGGAAATGCTAAATCTTATACGCATTGCTATAATTCATTGAAGACCTTCGCTGTAAATCTGTGTATTCCTTTTACTGATATTGATGTTGCTTGGTTGAAACGGTATGAACGATTCTTAAGAGAACGAGGTAATTCTGATAATACTATGGGGATTCGGTTTAGGACGCTAAGAGCTGTCTATAATAAAGCGATAGAGGATGATATTGTAGATGAGAAATATTATCCGTTTAAGAAGTTTAAGGTTTCGCATTTTAATAAGAAGACGACTAAACGTGCTATCAGCAAGTCGGAAATGGCTAAAGTCTTGGCACTGGATTTAAGTAATATTACTACTTACTATAGCCCATTACTATATTTGAGTAAAGATTTGTTTGTGTTTAGTTATCTTGGGTGTGGAATTAATATGATAGATATGGCGTATTTAACCTATTCTAATATTATAGATGATAGAATATGTTTTAAACGCCATAAGACTGGGCAAGGTATTACATTTAGATTATTGCCTCAGACTATTGAAATAATTAATAAGTATAAGAATGAAGGTTATTCTCTTAGTGATTATATCTTCCCAATATTAGATAAGAAATTTCATATAACGGAGATACAACAATATGATAGAATCCGTAAGGTTACTAAAGGAGTTAATAGGAATCTTAAGAAGATTGGTAGCTTTTTAGGGTTAAATATTCCATTGACGACCTATGTTGCCCGCCATTCTTTCGCCACAGTGTTGAAACGTTCTGGAGTCAATGTTGCTATTATAAGTGAAGCATTAGGGCATACGAGTTTATCAACTACGCAATTTTATTTGGATAGTTTCGATAACGAACAGATAGATGATGCAATGAAGAACTTATTATAGTACATTCAATTAATCCCACTTGTAATTATTGCAGGTGGGATTATTCTTGTTAACTTTACAGCGCCAACATTATGAAGCGATATGAGAGATTACATACTACCAATTCCAGAATTAAAGAAGATAGAACCCATACTCACGGAATACTTTGGCTATAAGCGTGCCATGTTTGAGAATGAGTTGTCAGCTACTTACTACCATGAATATCCCAACGGAATCAGTGAAGATATTTGTAAGAACTACATGACAGACTATTCATTTCTAAATACTATCGCAGTAGATAACGGAGTATTTGATTATAAACGGTATGCTCCCAAATCTACTTCTACCAGTAAGGCGTTTAATCCAAGTAGCTTCATTATGGATTCAGAACATAATATACTTATCACTCTGCCAAGTAATAATTTATTGGAACGGCTGATTGATTTATTGCAGAAGCATAGTGAAACTGATAATGACGGAGTAATTGGAATAAGTATGCTTGTTGTAGCTGCCATATATGAGAAGTATAAGAATGGTGAACTTTACACAGAAGTTACCATATCAGAGAACACACTGCCTTATCTGGAACAAGTCCGTCCAGAAATGTTAAAGCTATATGAGTTGCTGAATACCAAGAGATACTCATCTTCCAAGAAGAAGGAGTTAAGGGTATTCAGTCCTATAACCATTGATAACGGAGTTAAGAAGATTACTCTTGATAACTCTTGCTATTGGCTGACTGATTTATTGGATAACTACCTTCACATCTATTTAGGAGTAAACAGTTTGGAAGAAGCCCAACAGGAATTGAAGGAAGTATATTCACAGAAGAAGGGCAGGAAAGCCAATAATGCAGCTCATAATCTAATCATGTATGGTACATTCCACCTGTTACAAAGATATTCCTCATTAAAGACCAAGAGTGAACAGATACGCATGACTTTAGACTACATGGAATTATTATTTGAAGCGGACAGTTTCAATAATGATGAGAACTACACCAATGCAACAATAGCCTATTTGGTGAAACAAGGCTATAAACCGCAATGGAAGCCCAAACAGACAGAAGACTACAATTTCTCACCCAATAATCAATCTACAGAACATCTCTGGTAATTAATAATCCACCAATCCTTACAGACTACCATGTAATCACGTGGTAGTTATTTTTATATCCTTTAATTAGCTAATCCTCTGATATTCTTATATCTAAAGAATACACTTCAAATCGCCTTCTATTCTTTATAACACACCTTCCGACTATTCCTCACCTTTGCAATGTAAAACGAGAACATTGAATAACTGACAAGACAAGTTCCTAAAGAATAGAGCTGAAATCAGAGCTTATTCTTTATAACACAGCAGTTAGGATAGCAGTAGTTTTGCACCGCAATCAAATGTTAAGGGTGCACACTTAACCGGAGGTTGCAATAATTATTAACCATTTAAAACTTAAAGATTATGACAACTAAATTAATTAAAGCAACAGAGAACGTAAACACAGTATCTAACATTAAAACAATAACAACCATGTGCACCAAAGATTTAAAGAAGCGTCTTGCTAAAGAAGAGAGAGACTTAAAGAGCTTAATCAACAAGAGAATGAATGACACTATCATCAACGCCCAACGGGAAATTATAGCCCAACTGCAACAGGATATTGCACAGGCTGAAAGCAAGAAGCTGGCATCTACCGTAGCTTTGAATGATGATGTAATCACGTTCAGACTGGCTAAGGACGGTAAGGAAGTGTCAAAGAAGATAGCTTTGGTTAAGAATAACAGGGTTATCAACTCAAAGAAAGTGGATGAGTTTATCGCCATTATTGACAATGGCAAGTATGAAGAAGCCTACCCAATCATTGTAGCGGAAGCCAAAGCATTGATAGAAGCAGGATATACTGTAACGGACATTAACGGCAGAGAGTTAAGTGCAGAGGAAGCAGAAGGCTACTATGTGATTCTGGACGGACAGCACAGAGGTACTGCATTTGCCAAGTTGAACGCAATCAAAGGCGGTATAGTTATCCCTAATGTATTTGTCAAAGAAGTTGAGAATATAGGAGAATATCTGGTAAACATCAACACTGTTGGTAACTGGGACAAGAAAGACAGACTGACAGTAGCCGCTCTGACATCAGAAGAAGCATTGTTCAAGAATATGGCAGAACTTATCAAAGAGGGATTCAATCCTACAACGGCAGGTTTGGTTTATACAAGGAAGAGCATATCAGAGAAAGCTCTTGACAAGGTATTGAGGGGTGAAGAGTACAAGCTGCCTAAAGGTACGACAATTGAAATTGAGAGGGGAAATAAATTCATTACACTTTGTAAAGCCGCCCACATCACAGTCTCCTTCCTCACAAAGCGATACTTCATTAAAGGCTTTAACAGTTACGCAAAGATAAATGGTGAGGAGCAGGCATTTGAAGCATTGGATAAATTGAAGGCTCTGAATCTGAATGAAGAGAGACTGAAACAGGTCAAAGAAGAGGATGACTTCCAAGTAATGCTTAAAGAAGCATTGGAAGCCTAACTCCAATCAAACAGAGAGCCTATGTGACAGGTAGGCTCTACCAATACAAATTATTAATATTAAATACAATAAAGATATGAATACAAGATTATTAGCTTCATGCAGAAGCAATGCTACAATTAACTACTCAATGATTAACTTGTTCAAGCCTGCCTATCTTTACAGGTTTTACTGTTTATCATTATGTAGAGATGATTGGTACAATGTTAGAATTACATTGGATGAACTAAAGAGTTTGACTGGCGACAAGTCTGTAAATGAATTCAATAATAAATTCAGAGAGTTCTTAGACATTAAACCGTACTATATAAATAATGGATTTATATACAAGAGTAAACGTAATGTGTATCATATCCCACCTATGGAACTTAAATGTATAACATTATCCAGAGAATTTGTTAACGTAGAATTGAGTGTAGAGGCTAAAGGTTTATTTATCCAACTTATATTACTATCCAAATATGGCAATATAGAACTTACTAAAGCTAATATAATCAAGACTTTAAGAATGGATAGAAAGACTTATGACAAGTACATTAGTGAATTGCTTAACAAGCTCGTTTCTTATAATGGAAATAAATTAGTTCTCCACACAGACGGAATTTTACTTGAGAATGACTTTAAAGGGCAGAAGAAGTCAAGTGCAAGAGAACGGGGATGCAGTGAACTACCCAATATAACTCTGAACTCCAGTAAAGACGAATAGCGGGGATAAATAGTGCTATATTAACGTGAGTTCGATATAATTCAAAACCAATTTAGTTGCCTGTCATTGATAAAACTCACATCAATGGCAGGCTTCTTTTCAAAGAAACAATAAGCTGCAATTGCCGATAGTGCATTGGCGATGAAGTTATTGAAGGAGCGGTGCCTTGAGTGTTCTATTTGTGCGATATTCTTCAATTCATCGTTGACCGTTTCAATCAGAGCTCTCTTTCTTAGCAGAATCTTATCGGCTATGCTCATCAGCGAGTTCCTCATATTGTTTTTTACCTTGGTGACAAGTTGTATGCCATTAAGAAAGAGGTTCTCAAACAAGGCCTGTCCGATATACCCCTTGTCAGCACATAATTTTCCTTTTACATTTTCCAGGAATCTTCCTTGCTTCAGGGGCTCTCGGTCATCCACATTACCCGAAGTGAACATGAAGTTCAGTATTTCTCCTTTATCGTTGATTATCAGGTGAAGTTTAAATCCGAAGAACCATCCCATGGAACATTTTCCACGTTCGGCAAGTCCATCAAAGGTCTTGTGAATCAATATCCGCTGGTTACGGCAGACACGTAATGGAGTGGAGTCGACAAAACTAATACCCGTACAGGTGCCCAACAGAACCTTCTTGATAAAAATGGTTAGTGGAAACAGCACCTCCTTTTCCAATTCCACCAAGCGGTTGTAGGATATGCGTTTGGGAAACAGGTGCGTCAGGTGTTTGCAGACATATTCATTGTAGTAATGCTTGAAGCATCTGAAACCACCCGAATGAAACAAAATAAGGATAACCATAATTTCCGCATCGCTCATCCGGTTAGGTTTGTTACGGTGTTTATGCTCCTTGTCTTCAACCATATATTTTTTCTGTTGCAATGAAAATTCCTTGCAGAAATCATCTGCCATACAATAAATCTCTGTAACTTTGGACTCTGAGAACATAGTGATAATAGTTTAAATGTTATAATTGAGCACTATAAATTTAATGCTTTTATCGCTATGTTCCTAATTATCAAACAAATATTTATCTACTTATATCGAACTCACGTTATATTATATAATTAATATGGCACATAATTTCCCCATTATCAGACAGCCAGTATATTAATAGACATTTCTACTGATTATTTATTGGCGGAAGGTAGCCATACTGATATTATATGCACATAATACGCTTCTGAAGTCTGATTAATAGGAAACAGGGGAAAATACATCTTATATTATATAATTAATAATGAGATGAATTTCCCCACCACCTATGGTATATGAACGTTATATGCTTATGAAGTCAAATTAATAATGATAGAGACAGCATTTGATAAGAATGCTACCTTTTAATGAAATTTATATTATAAGGTTGGGGATTTTATCCCACTACACATATATCCAAATTACTTCTTTAGTCTGATTTGAGTATCAATAAAATACAAGTCCTTGTCAATACCGTACAGCACATTGTTGGGAACGGCATCAAACACTTCATATTGGTCGTTATGGAACTCGTCTATGTAATCCATTTCAAAGCCAAGCGCTTCCATATATTCAGCAATTTCATCTTCTGTTGCTTCCCGTTCTGCCAATATGTAAGGTTGTGTGAGAACTGCACTGAACTCTTGGCGGCTGTTATAAGAGAAGCCAATCATCTGGTAGGGTACATTACTAAAGAACTTATTATGTGCGTTAATGCGAATGAAGAAGTTCTCCAAATCATCCCCTGCATATTCAAAGTTGTTCAGCTTGATAACAGACGATTTACCGTCATGGAACACTTCATTCTCACCGCCCTTATCCATGTAGGTAATATTGAGGGGTGACAAATCAATCCATAAATTGTTGGCGTTGGCAAATTCTATCAGTTCTTTAATTTGCCTTCCCTTATAGCCCTCTGTTGGTTCAACTTCTCCTGTTGCTTCCTTACTTCTTCCGGTGATACAGGCTGCTTGCTCCAAGAGATTATTGATTGGCGGGTACGCTCTATCCATTGCTTGTGAAATTCATTAATATATTCCATAATTCATATAATTATGAGTTTATGCAAATGTAGCCAATCTATTTGAATCTGACAATATAAAGATGTATTAGTGTACTACCTTTTAATGAGATTTATTTATATTATATACCCCAGCTCAAATTTGGTAGTATCTAAAATCATACCCCCGCCCTTTAGATTTAGGTAGTGTTTCTATTTAGACTTTATGCAGTGATAGAGTGAAATATTTGATTTGTCAGTGAGTAGGCTGACATATATCAGATGTATATCATGCGCTAAGCTTTATTGTTACTCCTAACGTCCCCCTTACCCATTATTGGAGAAATGAAAGGATAACATGAATTGCTATTCAGCCCACAAACGCTTTGAACTTCTGAAATATGCGGACTTATCAACGATTTGTATAGGTCTACGTATATAGATGCACAAAGATAAGTGAATGAATAGTACTTCATGTTAAGCCCTCATTTTGTCCTCAAATGCAGTATTTACTAATCATATTAACTTAATAATTTATCAGATTATGGAATCAACATTACAGATTATGCCAGTACAGAGAATTAGTAGAAACTTTGGTGAATATGCGGAAGAAGCGGTAATAATTGAAGAGCCAATTATTAAGCAGAAGCGACCTTTATTTATTGAAGCCAATACGATTGAAGCCAGTTTGGAACATCTAAGGAATGATTGCATTATCCCTGTATTTGCCAAGGATAACGAAGCTACATTATCTCATGTGGCTTTTATCGAAGCGGTACAGGATGCAACCAATACATTCTTTAGCGGTGAACAAATTGAATCGCCAGATATTCGTGTTTCTCATGTAATCAAAGGTAGGATTCCAGAAGCGATACATAAGCCAGCCAATCAGTTGTTAGAGAGTGACAAGACTATCTACTATGAAAGGTGCGCTTTTGTTATTGAGATTCCTACTATCTATGAGACAGTACACGGTAACAGGCTAACACTTACTATTGGTGGTGTCAGAGCTTATAACCACACCAATCTTTATTCAAAGAAAGGTGCAGAGCGGTTTAAAGTGTTTATTGGCTTTACTTGTAAGGTTTGCACAAATCTATGTGTATCTACAGACGGTTATCTTAGTTGCTTGGAAGTTACCAATACAAGGGATTTATATCAAGCGGTATTGGAGATGTTCCACAAATACGATGCAGCCAAACACATACATTTAATGCAGTCTTTAGGCAATACCAGTATGACAGAGCATCAGTTCTGCCAGTTACTTGGAAGAATGAGACTTTATCAATGTCTACCACAGGGATATCAAAAAGCAATTCCACGTATGTTATTTACTGATACACAGGTTAACAATATGGCTAAAGCGTATATCAATGATGAGAACTTTGGCAGCTTGGGAAATGACTTGTCCATGTGGAAGTTCTACAACTTGCTCACAGGTGCAAATAAGAGTAGCTATATAGATTCATTCTTGGATAGAGCCTATAATGCTACAGAACTTGCAACGGGTATATGTTCCGCTTTACACGGTGATGACAAATATCAATGGTTTCTTAGTTAGTGGTATTACACAGTATTTAAAGGGGGACATCCATATAATAAGGGTGTCCCTTAATTTATTCATTACTTAATTAATAATTAAAGATTTATGTTAGTAGCATTATTCGCTGTTATATTTTGGACTATTATGTTCTTTATTGCATGTGCAGTTTCACCTATTGTATTCTTCTTCATGATTATTTGGACTATATATCAATATTTCAAATTATTATGTTGAGGTAGTATATGAAGTACTAATAAGGGTATCTATATACTATATATAGGTACTCTTTATTAGCTATAGCCAGTAGTATAATATTCACTTTGATTATTAGTGAATGTTTATCTAATAATCAGCAAGTTAGATATTCCAGTTTAAAATTAATATTCACTTATATTAGTTTCACTATAAATCAGAACATTATGTCACTTAAATATTCAAGTACAACAGCAGATTATCTGCAATGGAGCGAAGCGATGAACTTAGTAAGAAAGTTGGCAAGGGATAGTAATTATAAGATGTCACTTCTTATTGCTTTAGGTTGCTTCACAGGTTTAAGAATTTCTGATATTCTTGCTTTGAGGTGGAATCAGATATTAGATGCAGAAGAGTTTACCATTACAGAGATTAAAACAGGGAAGCAGAGGACAATTAGGATTAACATGCAGCTACAACAACATATCAGAGGTTGTTATGAGCATATAAATCCTGTTGGCATAAATGCTCCTGTATTGATAAGTCAGAAGGGCACTATCTTCACAGTTCAGAGAATCAATGTCATGTTGAAGGAGATTAAGAAGAAGTACAGGTTACATATAGGCAATTTCAGTTGCCATTCTCTTAGGAAGACCTTTGGCAGACAGGTCTACAACATGAATAACGATAATTCAGAGCTTGCACTTGTAAAGCTCATGGAGCTATTCAATCATTCCAGTGTATCAATTACTAAGAGATATTTGGGATTAAGGCAAGAGGAATTATTAAATACTTATGATTGTCTTAGCTTCTGATAATTGGGTTGGTATGAAAGTTCAGAATTTCTACTTATATGGGGATTTGGCAAGTTTCATACCAACCTTGAATTATTGAGTAAAGACAGCTCTCAAGTTTTAATAAACAATAGTTCTTGCAAATTAAACAGCTTTTAGTAACTTTGTAGCAATTTCAGACTTCTATGGAGATAGTTCTGAAAGGACATAGTTAACGAAGAGCGTTTAAGATATTATCCTATCGTGGAATCTCGACAATTTCAATGAATGGGGATAGTAGGCAAGAACGCTCACGTCAGTGTTATATACTCATCCGAAAGATGAATTATATACTATATTGGCGTGGGCTATTGTTTATTACCCATTCAAGGCAGTCGAGAGCCTCACGATAGTAATATTCAATAGTTCCCACGCTTCTTGCATGTAGTAGCTAACCATAGGGAACAGGTTGGCATAAATACAGGTATATAAGAAACAGACAGTCTATTTTACTACTCAACAGTTCTTTATCAAAGAAGTGTGCAACTCCGTGTTGTGTTCCTCACACTTATATCTCAATTATTAACGCTCTCTATTAGGAACGTAGAAGCACAAACAGATTATATAACAAATGAAGACATTAAGATTTATTGGTATGGCTTTAGTAGCCATTATTATGAGTGTAAATTTCGTTGCTTGTGGCGATGACGATGATGACAATCCCATTGTTGGTACATGGCGAAGTGAAGTGGATAGCTATGGCTATAGTGATTCATTCACATTCAATACAGACGGAAGCGGTATATGGCAAGAGTTTAAAGGTGATAAACAAACTGATTCTGACTCATTTAAATACTCTGTAGACGGTGATAAGATTACATTTACATGGACAGACGGTGAAATATATACGTCTACCTTCTCTATTTCGGGCAATCGTTTAACGATTAAAGATAATGAGGATTCTGAAACTTACACCAAGCAGTAAATAATAAAATCCAACGATATATGAAGACTTTACGATTAATAGGTTCAGTAATCATGGCTATAATGATAAGCATAAACTTTGTAGCTTGTAGTGATGATGATGACGACAAGAGTGGTGATGCTGCCAATTTCATAGGTAAGTGGAAGATTGAAAAGACAAATTACGAAGGTGAAACAGAAGAATGGGATGGTTATCCATACCTTGTGGTAACAGCTTCTAACTTCTATTTTACAGATGAAGCAGGAGCAACTAAATCCGACCATTCGACTTATACCTATGACGCAAAGAATAAGGTTATTAATGCCAAGTATGTAAATGGTGGAGAATCTTATACTATCAAGGTCGTTAAACTGACTGATACAGAATTCCAATGGCAATGGGACGAAGATGATAATAACCAATGGACTACCTTCTACTGTAAGAAGGTATAACAAGAATCTTCAATAAAGACGGAAGGCAGCATTTGAAGTAACATTCACTTGCTGCCTTATTAATTACCTCCTTCTCTTCTTAACTAATTTATGCTTATTCTTCTTAGCTGAATTTGAGAATAGTTGTTCTAACATTTCCCTTGTAATAGGTAGGTATGTTACTTCTGTGAGTTTAGTTTCTTTAATCTCTTGTGGTAAATAATGAATTGTGTTAGTCTTCTCTGTTACTCTCATATTAGAATTAATGTTAATAGATTAGTGATTGATTTATCTACTACAAAGTTACAAAGAAGGGGGGTGTGAACATAATGTAAGAATGGAATCTTAAATAAATGATGTAAAGTTGCTTATTAGCGTTAATCTATCATTGCTCAAATATCCCTTTGGATGAAATTGGAGTATTATGGTTTAATGGATAAGTGGGAAGGATAATATTGACTGGAACTTGTTTGGGTAAAGTCAATTTGATATGTTTAATAATGAATAATGTTTAATCTGATTGATATATGATTTACACTGGTGTAAACCGTAGTGTAAACCGCCACCAATTGATGTATAAAAGAAAAAGGCACCCAAGAGTGGAAGCCTCTCAAATGCCTTATTCTTAT
>OOBR01000957.1_pt1 | contig 20349 bp, 18 predicted proteins | sample 1671281 | NCBI WGS metagenome assembly OOBR01 (sample SAMN06348140, study PRJEB24527) | human gut metagenome | biome: human gut; feature: ankylosing spondylitis patient; material: feces | host: Homo sapiens | place: China | collected 2015-10
GCGGCCCCAACAGCTCCTCCCTGTTTCCGCCACTGGCGGCGGTCGTCGCCGTTGCAGAGGGAGAGGCTTTCAGAACGATGAACAGGGAAGAGGCTTACTCCACGCTGATCATATAGTAGTAGACCGGCTGACCGCCCCGGATGTGGCTGACCTCAACGTGGTTGGGGCATTTTGCCTTGACGATCTCGGTCACCTTCTCGGCGTCCTCGTCGGAGACGTCGCAGCCGGAGATGATGGTGACGAAGCTGGAATCCTTCTTGCACATACCCCGGGCCAGACGATAGGTGGCCTTGGTGATGTCGCTGGAGGTGGAGACGATCTTGCCGTTCTCCAGAGCCATGATCTCGCCCTTCCGGATCCGCTTGCCGTCGTACTCACTGTCGCGGGCGGCGTAGGTGATGAGGCCGGTGGAGACCTTATCGGCGGCAGACATCATGTTGATGGTGTTGGCCTCCACGGTGGCAGAGGGGTCGAAGTTCAGCAGAGCGGTGATGCCCATGGGGACGGTGCGGGTGGGCAGGACGACCACCTGACGGTCAGCCAGCTTCTGGGCCTGCTCAGCAGCCATGATGATGTTCTTGTTGTTGGGCAGGACGAAGACGGTCTTGGCCGGGACGCTCTGGATGGCGGCAAGGATGTCCTCGGTGGCGGGGTTCATGGTCTGACCGCCGGAGACGACCGCGTCAGCGGCCAGGTCGGTGAAGACAGACTTCAGGCCCTCACCGGCGGCGACAGCAACGAAGCCATAGTCGCGGCTGGGGTCAACGGCAGCGTAGATGAACTCGCTGGCGGGGTCGGGCTTCTTCTCGGCGGAAGCCTGCTTCTCGAGGCTCTTGCCCTGCTTCTGGCGGGCCAGGAACTGCTCGTGCATATTCTCGATCTTGAAGTTGGTGAGGTAGCCGTACTTGATGGCCTCGCTCAGGATCTTGCCGGGGTCGGCGGTGTGGACATGCAGGTTGATCACATCATCGTCCTCGATGCACACCACGCTGTCGCCGTTGGACTCGGCAAAGGCACGCATCTTGGCGGCGCTGGCACCCTCGTACTTGTTGATGAGGAACTGGGTGCAGTAGCCGTTCTTGATGTCCTCCACCTTCATCAGGTCGTCGGTGAAGACGCCCTTGCCCGCGTTGGCGGTGGAGAGCTTGGCCTTGTTGGGGACAGCCTCGCCGCCGGCCACGATGGCCTCACCGTGGAAGACCTTGCCCATGCCCTCAAAGATGATCATGATGCCCTGACCGCCGGCGTCCACGACGCCAGCCTTCTTCAGGACGGGCAGCAGGTTGGGGGTGTCCTCCAGAGCCTTCTGACCGGCGGTCATCACCACGTCCCACAGCTCGGCCACATCCTCTTTGCCGCAGGCAGCAGCTTCCTCGGAAGCGACGCGGGCAACGGTCAGGATGGTGCCTTCGGTGGGCTTCATGACAGCCTTGTAAGCGCCCTCGACGCCCTTCTTCAGCGCAGCCACGATGTCGGCGGCGTCAGCCTCCTTTTTGCCCTCCAGAGCTTTGGAGAAGCCGCGGAACAGCAGGCTGGTGATGACGCCGGAGTTGCCGCGGGCGCCGCGCAGCATGGCGGAGGCAGCGGTCTTTGCGGCCTCGCCCACGGTGCAGCTGTCGTCCATGGCCTGCAGCTCACGGACGGCTGCGCCGACGGTCATGCCCATGTTGGTGCCGGTGTCGCCGTCGGGGACGGGGAACACGTTCAGCTCGTCCACGCGGGAGCGCTGGTTGTTGAGGTTGTTTGCGCCGGAAATAATGGCGTCGCGCAGGATCTTACCAGAAATCATTGCTTTTTACTCCTTATATCTTCCCGGTACCCCCGGGCGGGCTTTGTCTCATCAGGCAACCACGTCATCGACCGATACGACCACGCGGGCGACTTTCAGGCCGGTGGCCTGCTCCACCTCGTCCTTCACGCGGTGCGAGATGGAACGCGCGGCGGTGGAGATGTTCAGCCCGTAGCTGACGGCAATGTGCAGCTCGATCACGAGACGGCCCTCTTCCTGTGTGACACGGACGCCCTTGGCCGAATCGTCCACGCCGCGCACGGCGCTGCGGACACGGTCGGTCAGATCACGGGGGGCCATTGCGGCCACGCCGTAGCATTGTTTGGTTGCTTCGCCCACGAGCGTGGAAAAATACTCGGCTGAGAAGCTGACATCTCCCAGCGGAAAACGGGAAGTGATCATAGTCGCTCTGCTCCTTTTATTCATTATGATACCCCGGTCCGCACGGCGGCGGGGCGGTGCGCGGGCCAAAGAAGGCGGCGTACCACTTTTATTATACAACTTTATGAGGAAGCTGTACAGCACATAATTGCTGACAGAAAGAAAAAAGTCAGGCGCGGCTTACCCGTCTCGGTCTGTTTCGACACCGCAAAGCCGGTATACTGAAAGACAGACAGAGCCGCAAAGGGCCGCGTTCCTGTTGTTAGTATAGCACAAAATCCTTCGCAGTGCATCCATTTCGTGAATATTTATCCGACAAAACAAAAGGTGATTGTGAATAAAATATAAAAGATGGCGCAGACGTCTTTATCTTACTATGAAAAAGTGCTAAAATCTAAGGTGGCAAGAGTAAGACTGTATCCGGCGCAGGATGCCGGGGCATTCGGCTGCCAAGGTGCTGAAGACAGGAATTTGCTGCGGCTGCACAGGAGCTGCGGCCCGGCGGCGGAAAAGTTCACAATAGGAGTTGTTTTCATGAATATTCTGTTTTTCCTTTCCCCCAAGCAGGACCTGATGTATGTGTACGATGACTTCACCCTTCGCCAGACGCTGGAAAAATGGGAGAACAACCGCTACGCATCTATCCCGGTGCTCAACCGCAAGGGAGAGTATGTGGGAACTCTGACGGAAGGAGACATCCTCTGGGGGCTGAAAAAGTTCCACGGCCTCGACCTTGAGGCGGCAGAGGACATCCCCATCCGGGACTTTGCCCACAAGCGGGACTACAAGGCCGTCACGGTCACCACGAGCATGGACCAGCTCATCGAGGCGGCCATGAACCAGAACTTCGTCCCCGTCGTGGATGACCGGGGAATGTTCATCGGCATCGTCCGCCGTCAGGCCATCATCCGCTATTGCTACGACCGCTCCCGCGCTGCCGCCGCAGAGCAGCGCAGAAAGCCCGAAAAGCAGGAAAAACGAGTCCCGGTCTCTGCCGGGGTGCAGTAAAACAGGAAAAGGCCCCGCCGCTCTGCATGAAATGTGCAGGGCAGCGGGGCCTTTCTATGCCTGTGGGAAGGGGAGAGTGGAGCTTCAGCCCACGGTGAGGCTGGAATCGGTGGACCGGTGGGTCAGGACAGCCTCGGCGTCCTCGCCGCCCATGGCCAGCAGCTCGTCCACCGAGAGGGTGGTGGAGCAGAGGATGGTCTGGAAGGTGATGGTCTCGATGCCCTCAGCCCGCAGCTGACGCAGGGCGGCCAGCGAGATGCGGAAGGAGGCTGTGAACCGTCCGACGCAGACGGTGAGGGTATTGCCGCTCTGGGTGCTGGTGTAGGAGATGCGCTGGCCGTCCTTGTCGGTGACAGTCAGGCCGAGGAGGGAAGAGGCGGGTGCGGACGGGGCGGAAGAGCCGCCGTCAGAAGAGGAAGAAGACTCCTCGGGGATAACAGGCTTTTCCGGCTCCACAGGGCGGGGGATGGAGACCTGATTGACCTTGCCGTCGGCATCGGTGACGGTGACTTTTGCGCCCGGGCCCAGCTTGTCCTTGATGGTGTCGAGCTCAAGCTCACTGCCGGCCCGCGAGAGGGCCTTGCCGTTGGGCCTACCGGCCTTGGCGGTCAGCTCGAGGCTGCCCGACAGATCGATGTCGTTGCTGATGATGCCGTAGCCGCCGTGTTTGCCGTTACCGCCGTCGCCGCCAGCGGCGTTGACCGTACCGCCGGAGATGGCGACACGGCCGGAGCCGATGATGCCGCTGCCGCCGTAGCCGCCGTTGCCGCCAGCGGCTTTGACCGTACCGCCGGAGATGGCGACGTCGAAGCTGCGGATGCCGTTGCCGCCGGAGGAGTTGTCGCTTCCGCCATTGGCCGTAACGGTACCGCCGGAGATGGTGGTACTGGTGCTGGAGATGCCGTTGCCGCCGGAGCCGTCTTTGCCGTTGCCGCCAGCGGCTTTGACCGTACCGCCGGAGATGGCGACGCCGTTGCTGCTGGAGATGCCGTTGCCGCCGTAGCCGTCTTTGCAGTCGCCGCCGTTGGCGTTGACCGTACCGCCGGAGATGGCGACATCGCTGCTGCTGATGCCGTAGCCGCCGTGGCCGTCTTTGCCGCTTCCGCCATTGGCCGTGACCGTACCGCCGGAGATGGTGACGTCGCCGCTGACGCTGTAGATGCCGCTGCCGCCGGAGATGGTGCCGCTTCCGCCGTTGGCAGTGACCGTACTACCGCCGGAGATGGTGACGTCGCCGCTGACGCTGTAGATGCCGCTGCCGCCGGAGCCAACACTGTCCGTGCTATTGCCTCCGGTGGCAGTGACCGTACCGCCGGAAATGGTGAGGCTGCCGCTGCTGGTGATGCCGTCGCCGCCGTAGGTGTCGCCGTTACCACCGGTGAGATGGTTTTCGCCCTTCAGGGTCAGCGTCACGTCGCCGTTCGAAGTGAGAGCGGAGCCGGAGTCGGCCTTGATGTTCACATTGTCCAGCGTGACCTCGACCTTATCGTTCCCGGCGTCGATGGTCACGGTGTGGGAAGAAGCGGTGTCCGTTTTCTGATTTGTGATGATGGTGTTGGTGTCTTCCACCTCCGGATTATTTCCCTGTGAGACCTTATTTTTCCCTTCGGTCCCACTTGCCTTCACGGTGATGTCACCATTCTCGATGTACCATGTCCCTGCAAAGGCCGGGGCGGCAAGGGTGATGAGCATTGCGGCAGTCAGGACAAACGCTGCTGCCCGCTGAGAGGCCGGACGGGGTGAATCGATACCCCCCCCCGTATGGAGGGGGCGACCCAGAACACGCATCGCAAGCTTACGATAAGATAACATACAAAAACCTCCTTTGAACGGTGAAAAACAGGGGGTGTCTAATTACCCTGAATGTACCACATCTGCGGAGAAAAATCAATAAAACCTGCGCGAATCGCCCTCTTTCCTGCGTGAATGGAGAAAAACCGTCAGATTTTGGCACTGACAAAGAGACAGTTTATCACTGTGCGGCGGCTCTCGGGAGACGGGCTTGCCCTCTCAGTCTCGCTCCGCTCGCCAAGGCCGGGTTGCGGCTCCCAGCGTCTGCTTCGCTGTCGCTTGCATCCTGCTGGCCGCTGCCCCAACAGCTCCTCCCTGTTTCCGCCGCTGGCGGCGGTCGTCGCCGTTGCCCCCAAAGGGGGAGGCTTTTTGCGCCTTTTTGCTCAAAAAACTTCCTGAAGATACATTTTATTGGACTTTTATTCTGCTATACTCCTGTCAGAACAAAAAGACACAGGAGGGAAGAGGAATGAAAGACGTTGAACTGCGGTATGTGGGCGGTCATGTGGAGGTGTATACGGGGGCGGGCGCGTTCCTGTTCTCGGCAGACACCCTGCGGGAGGCGATGGAAGAGCTGGATGCCGCCTGATGCATTCCCGGAAATACCGGAAAGCACCGGGCGGGAGTTAGAAAATACTAATGTAAAATGAATGTAAAATTCAAGAAAAGAACCGTCTAAGAAGGCCCGGAAATCTTAAAATTCCGGTCAAAAAAGTGATTTTCCTGTAAAATAATGCTTGTTGAGCCGGGGGGTTCGATGTTATAATAAAAAGGACGGCATTTTGCGTATGGAGAGCGAAGCACGGCCGTCTTGTGCAATGGAGCAATAGGAAGATTTTAGGAGCATTGTTTTATGGACATTACACACATCACCTCTCTGCTGGGCGGTATTGCGCTGTTCCTGTATGGCATGTCGATCATGGGTGCCGGCCTCGAAAAGCTGGCCGGCGGCAAGATGCAGGGCGTATTGCAGAAACTGACTTCGTCCACCATCAAGGGCGTCATTTTCGGCACCCTCATCACCGGCGTCATCCAGTCGTCGGCCGGTACGGTCGTCATTTGCGTCGGCCTCGTCAACTCCGGCATCATGACCCTTACGCAGTCGGTAGGCGTTATCATGGGTGCAAACATTGGTACTACGGTCACCGGTCAGCTCATCCGCATGGCGGATATTTCGGGCGACAGCCTCATCCTGACCCTCATCCAGCCCAAGACGTTTGCGCCGGTGGTGGCGTTTATCGGCTGCATTTTTTATGTGTTCATCCGCAGCGCGAAGAAAAAGAACATCGGCCAGATCATGCTGGGCTTCGGCATCCTGTTCACCGGCATGAGCCTGATGGACACCGGCGTGTCGCCCCTGCGTGAGAGCGCAGCGTTCCAGGAGCTGTTCGTCACCATGACCAACCCCATCCTCGGCGTTCTCGTGGGCGTGGTGGTCACGGTCATCATCCAGTCCTCTTCGGCCTCTGTGGGCATCCTGCAGGCGCTGTCCAGCACCGGTCTCGTCACCTTCAGCTCGGCCATCCCCATCGTGCTGGGCGCCCACATCGGCACGGCCTTCACCCCGCTGCTGACCATCGGCGGCTCCTCCAAGGACGGCAAGCGCGCCGCCCTCATCCACCTGTACTTCAACATCATCGGCAGCGTCATTCTGCTGGCGCTGGTCTATGCAGTCCAGTTCACCATCGGCATCCCCATGTGGGGCGATGTGATGAACAAGAGCAGCATTGCAAACATCCACACCATGACCAGCGTCATTGCGATGCTGCTCTTCCTGCCCTGCAGCGGCGTGCTGTCCAGGCTGGCCATGATGACCGTGCCGAACAGCGCGGAGGAGGCGCAGGAGCTGAGTATGCCTGTGCTGGATGAGCGTCTGTTCAAGAGCCCGGCTGTGGCTCTGCAGCAGGCTAAGAACGCGGTGGTCAAGATGTCCCGCCGCGCAGCCCGCAACGTCGGCCTCGCCACCCCGCTGCTGCTCAAGATGGACGAGGACGTCGTGAGTGCCATTGATGTCCGCGAGAACCTCATCGACCGGATGGAGGTGGACATCTCCAACTACCTCATCAAGCTGGCAGACCAGGAGCTGGGCGACGCGGAGAGCCATGAGGTGACTGAGCTGCTCAACTTTGTCACCGAGTGCGAGCGCATCGGCGACTATGCAGTCAACATCAAAGAAAAAGCGCAGGAGCTGACCGACAAGGAAGTCACCTTCAGCGAGAAGGCACAGCAGGAGCTGAAGCTTCTCGACAATGCGCTGGAAAAGATACTGACCCTCACCACGGACGCCTTCGAGTTCGACGACGCCCGGACCGCCAGCCAGGTGGAGCCGCTGGAACAGGTCATCGACATCCTCGTGGAGCGGCTTCGTGCGCAGCACATCAAGCGTCTGAAGGAGGGTGCCTGCTCCATTGATACCGGTGTCGTCTATCTCGATGTGCTGAACAATGTAGAGCGTATCTCGGACCACTGCTCCAACATCGCCGCCCGTCTGGTGGGCATGGAGGCAGGCGAGGACTACGACTCCCATACCCTCAAGAACATGATGCACCACAACCCCACCAAGGAATATATGCTCAACTACGAGCAGTGCCGCAAGGACTACCTCGTCCCGCTGGAACAGCTCGAAGCCTGATTCTGATAAAGGATAAAAACAGTGCAGACCTCCCCGGGGTGGTCTGCACTGTTTTTGTTTATTCACCCAGGTCTTCCAGCAGCGCCCGGAGGGCCGTTTCGCCGGTGACGTAGAGGCCCTGCTTGAGCCGGAGGGCATCGGCCTCGGGCAGGAGATTGACATAGATGCCGGTGCGCAGGAGCCGCTTGTCGGGCAGTCCGTTGTCGGAGCAGGTGTAGACGACCACCCGCCCGCCCTCGTCGCAGAGGTAGAAGTCGGTGCCGCTCTGCCCGGCGGAGCCCTGCGCGGCCAGACCCGGCTCGGAGGCCGGCGTCTCTTCGCCGGAGTCGGCAGGGAAGGGGAGACTGGGCAGGGCCATCCAGAACAGGCTGAACACGATGGTAAAAATGCACAGCGCATAAAAAATGCAGAGCCAGACCTTGCGCATGGCAGTGGACTCCTTTCGGCTGAAATGGTGTTTCAGACGGTAGTATGTGCAAAAGAAAACTGCCTCAGACAGGAATGCAGAATTTTCACACCCGGATGCTGTACTTTGGCGGGGCAGATGTGCTATACTAGCATCGTATCCGGTCGATTCCCCCTTGCGGAAGCGGGCGGTGCGGACTATAATGTATTATTATGGCTGCGGGCAGTCTGGCCGCAGCAGGAACAGCGAACGGCATCGTCAGAGGATGCTTTGAGATGCAGAACAGTGAAAATTGCGATAGGAGGCGATCCTTATCTCAAACAATGAAAGACGGAGACTCCACAGTGATGGTGCGCTCCGGGAGCAGAACCGGCGGGTCCGTGAGCCCCGCGAACCGCAGGAGCAGGGAGAAAAGCACGGCCATCCCGTTCTCGGATTCCTGGGCCGGACCATCGTCACCCTCCTCTGTCTGGGCATTATGGCGGGCAGTCTGGTGGCAGTGGGCGCTGTATACTATGTGGTGCAGGCTACGGCCAGTGACGGCGACCTGCTGGACCTCGACAACATCGAACTGAGCCAGTCGAGCCTTGTGGTGGCCACCGACCCCGACACCGGCGCACAGGTGGAGTACGCCACCCTGCGCTCTTCCAACAGCCACCGCGTCTGGGCGGACCTCGAGCAGATCCCCACCAACCTACAGTATGCATTCATCTGCACCGAGGACAAAGACTTTTACAACGAGCCGGGCGTCAACTTCAAGCGCACCATCGGCGCGATGATCAATGAATACCTGCTGCCCATCTACAGCTCCAAGCAGGGCGCCTCTACGCTGGAACAGCAGCTCATCAAGAACCTGACCAGCGACAAGAGCGCCAGCGGCATCGAGGGCGCACTGCGCAAGCTGCGCGAGATCTACCGCGCCCTCATCCTGAGCCGCAGCTACTCCAAGGAGACCATTCTGGAAGCCTACCTGAACACCATCAGCTTTACAGGTACCATCCAGGGCGTCCAGACGGCGGCAAACGAGTACTTCGACAAGGATGTCAGCGAGCTGACCCTCTGGGAGTGCGCGTCCATCGCGTCCATCACCAAGAATCCCACCAACTATAACCCCTACACCAACCCCGAGAACCTCATCAACCGCCGGAACTTCCTGCTCTACAATATGTGGCAGCAGGGTGTCATCTCGGAGGAGGATTACCGCAACGCCGCTGCCCAGCCGCTGGTGCTGGCAGAGACGGACAACACGAAGAAGAGCAGCTCCACCACCTCTTACTTCACCGATGCCCTCTTCAACGAGGTGGTGAAGGACATCATGGCCAAGGAGGGCGTGGACGAGTCCACCGCCCAGAGTATGCTCTACACCGGCGGCTACACCATCGAGGCAACGGTCAACCCCAAGATCCAGACCGCGATGGAGAACCTGATGCTCAACACCGACGACGCCTACTTCCCGGCCGGCTGGCATGAGGAAGAGGTGACCAGCATCTCCGACGACGATGTGCAGGTCTACAACGAGGACGGCACCCCCAAGACCCGCACCGGCGAGGACGGTACGGTCTACTATTACCGCAACGTCCGCACCCAGGCGGCGATGGTCACGCTGGACTATGACGGCAATGTCATCGCCATGGTGGGCGGTCTGGGCGAAAAGACCAAGAGCCTTTCCCTGAACCGCGCCTACGGCGTCACCCGTCAGACCGGTTCTACCATCAAGCCCATCGGCGCCTATGCGCTGGGCATCGAGTATGGTCTGGTCAACTGGTCTACCATGCTCAACAACTCGCCCCTCTACCTCAAGCAGGACATGGTCATCCGTGACGAGGACTACTGCCGCCGGAACGGCCTCATGGGCCTGACGGACAAGCAGCTGAAAGCCTACCCCAACGCATGGCGCAGCTGGCCTCGCAACTACGGCGGCAACTACGGCGACGGCTCCGACCTGCCGCTCTGGAACGGCCTCGCCCGCTCTCTGAACACCATCGCCATCCGCGTTGGCGACCTCGTGGGCGCGAACAACATCTTCAACTTCGTCTACAATACCCTGCAGCTCAGCACGCTGGACCCCGTCAACGATGTGGGCCTTGCACAGATGGTCATGGGCAGCCAGACCCACGGCGTCACCCCGATGGCGCTGGCGGCGGCGTTCCAGATCTTCTACGACGGCGAGTACACCACGCCTCACCTCTACACCCGTGTGCTCGACCGGGACGGCAACATCTATATGGAGAGCAACGACACCAGCTATCAGGCTCTGACGCCCCAGACGGCCTATGTCATGAACCGCCTGCTGAAGAACGTCCTGTTCTCCAGCGTCGGTACGGCCAGCGGCCGCTACCCCAACTCCAACGGCATGGAGGCCTTCGGTAAGACCGGTACGGCCAGCGATGAGAAGGACCTGTGGTTCGTGGGCGGCACGCCCTATTACGTCACCGCTGTGTGGTGGGGCTATGACGCGCCCTTCGATATGACCAAGACCCTCGGCAAGCAGCAGGCCAAGACCCGCACCTGTGTCATGGCATGGAAGGCCCTGATGGAGCAGATCCAGGCAGACCTGCCCTATAAGGCATTCCCGGCGGCTGACGGCGTCGTGGAGCGCAGCTACTGCACCCAGAGCGGCCTGCTGGCCAGCGGCTCCTGCCCGAGCACGGCAGTGGGCTACTACCGTGCCGACGACCTGCCCGACGTCTGCAATTATTCCCACGGTCAGGCAGCTGTCGCCAGCGAACCCCTCGCGCCTGAGCCGGACACCACTGGCCTCGACACCGACTGAGGCAAAAATCGTACTTTTCGGCACATCGGGTTGCAGATTCGGTGCGCTGAAGGGGTACTTCACGGCTCAAAACTGGATAATCTGACAAAATAGCATCCGACCTCTTGCAATGCAGGGAGTCGGATGCTATTATATTTTCTGCAAGAACACTTGTGTTTGAGAGGTGAACAAGTTGGAACGCCGTTTTTATCTGGTGGATGCACAGGTCCTGCCGGAAGTTTTCCTCAAGGTCGTCCGGGCCAAGGAGCTTCTGGCCAGCGGAGAGGCACGCAGCATTTCGGCTGCGACCCGCAGCGTAGACCTGTCGCGCAGTGCATTTTATAAATATAAGGACTGCATTTTCGACTCGGAGAATGGCCGCGAGGTCATTACTGTCATGGCGACCCTGCGGGACGAGACGGGTGCATTGCAGAGCCTTCTGGCCGGCATCAGTGCCGCCGGTGCCAGCATCGTGACCATCAATCAGTCTACTCCGGAGAATGGAGCCGCGCTGGTGGCTGTCACCATCCGCACCGACACCATGCAGATGACCCCCGAGGAGCTGACAGAAAAGCTTTCGCGCCAGCGGATGGTCGTGGGCGTACACTGCGGATACAATCTGTGACAGTACATTCATAGAAAAAGGAACGAGGGCAGTATCATGGCAAAAATCGCGATTCTGGGCTTTGGTACGGTGGGCAGCGGCGTGTACGAGGTGCTCTGCCGCAACGCCGCAGGCGTCTCCCGCCGTGCAGGTGAACCGGTGGAGGTCAAGTACATCCTTGACCCCAAGGACTTCTCGGATCATCCGGCCGCAAAGCTGTTTATAAAGAATTTTGACGCTATTCTGGAAGATCCCGAAGTGAAGGTCGTCGTCGAGACCATCGGCGGCACCCGCTTCGCTTACCCTTACGTCAAGGCCTGCCTCGAGAGCGGCCGGAGCGTCTGCACCTCCAACAAGGAGATGGTGGCCACCTACGGCGCAGAGCTGCTGGCTCTGGCCAGGGCACACAACTGCGCATTCCTGTTCGAGGCGTCCGTGGGCGGCGGCACGCCCATCATCACCCCGATGCACCAGTGCCTCGCGGCCAATGTCATCACCGAGGTGGAAGGCATCGTCAACGGCACCACCAACTTCATGCTCACCAAGATGGTGCGGGAGGGCCTGGGCTTTGACGAGGCTCTGAAGATCGCCCAGGAGCTGGGCTACGCCGAGACGAAGGACCCCGGCGACGATGTGGACGGCCGCGACGCCTGCCGCAAGATCGCCATCCTGTCCTCGCTGGTCTGCGGCCACCAGATCTACCCCCAGAACATCCCCACCCGCGGCATCCGCGACATCACGGTGGATGATGTGGCTGCGGCAGAGAAGCTGGGCTGCGTCATCAAGCTCATCGCCTGGATGAAGCGGGGCGAGGACGGCAGCGTTGCCGCCGGCGTCGAGCCCTGCCTCGTGCCGAAGGCAAACCAGCTGGCCGGTGTCGATGACGTCTTCAATGCCGTCCTCGTCAAGGGCGATATGCTGGGCGATGTGGTCTTCTACGGCAAGGGCGCGGGCAAGCTGCCCACCGCCAGTGCTGTCGTGGCCGACGTGGTGGACGCCCTCAAGAACGGCGTCAAGGTCCACGACAGCCTGTTCTGGCAGCCCGCCGAGCCGGTGGAAGGAATGCTCACCGACCCCGCTCCCGCCGCATACTATGTGCGTGTGGAAGGCATCGCCCCGGCGGTGGCCGAGGCCATCTACGGCAAGGGCCATGTGGTGGAAGAGCACTTCGACGGCTGCTCCTACTTTGTGGACAGCGCCGACGACAAGGCTCTGGCCGAAGCAGCCCGCAAGGTAGAGGCCATGGGCGGCAGCGTGAAGCTGGTGCTCCGCCGCCTGCCTGAGGACGCCTGAGCGTGAGAAAAGAGGGAACTGCGATGAAGATAAAAGTTTCCGTCCCGGCCACCAGTGCCAACATCGGCTCCGGCTTCGATGCGCTGGGTCTGGCTGTGACCTTGTATAATACCGTGACCTTCGAAGAGAGCGACCATCTGGACATCTCGGCGGCGGACGGCACCCGCATCCCCCGCGGCGAGACCAATCTGGTCTACCGCTCGGCCAAGGGTCTGTTCGATAAGGTCGGCAAGACCATGCCGCCCCTCAAGCTCGTCCAGACCAACGCCATCCCGATGGCCCGGGGCCTCGGCTCGTCCTCGGCCTGCATCATCGCGGGCCTGCTGGGTGCGAACCGGATGCTGGGCGATGTGCTCAACACCCAGGAGCTGCTGACGCTGGCTACCTCCATCGAGGGCCACCCGGACAATGTGGCACCGGCCCTTCTGGGCGGTCTGGCCAGCAGCGTCTTCGAGGACGGCGTCGTCTACTCCGTCAAGCGGGACGTGGACGAGAGCCTCTGCTTCGCGGCCATCGTGCCGGACTACAAGCTGCTGACCGAAGCCGCCCGTGCGGCCCTGCCCAAAGAGGTCACCCACAAGGATGCGGTGTATAACCTGTCCCGTGCGGCCCTCATCCCGGCGGCGTTCTGCGAGGGCCGCCACGACCTGCTGGCCATTGCCACCGAGGATAAGCTCCACCAGCCCTACCGGATGCCCCTGATGCCCGGCTCGAAGGAAGTCTTCGATATGGCGCGGCTCTGCGGTGCCAAGGCGGTGTACGTCTCGGGTGCCGGCAGCACCGTGATGGCTGTGGCCGAAAAGGCCAACGCCGAGAAATTCTACTCCAAACTGGAAAAGGGCCTCGAGCTGCTGGAAGGCTTGGATGGATGTGAAGCATTTACACTGCTGCGGCTGGATGCCGACAACACCGGTGCGACAGTGGAATGATAAACAGGACCGGAAGTGCAAGACCGCTTCCGCCCGGTGTACCCCTCACACACTGAGGGAGCAAAAAGAGGAGAGTGACAAGATATGGCGTTGATCGTACAGAAGTTCGGCGGTTCTTCGGTGAAGGACCGGGACCGTATCTTCAACGTGGCCCGCATCGTGGCCAACACCCACAACGCGGGAAATGACGTGGTCGTGGTAGTGTCCGCACAGGGCGACACCACCGACGACCTCATCGCAAAGGCAGCAGAGATCACCCACAACCCTTCTGCCCGTGAGATGGATATGCTGCTGGCAGCAGGCGAGGAGATCAGTATCGCCCTGCTGGCGATGGCTCTGAACGAGCTGGGCTGCCATGCCACCAGTCTGACCGGCTGGCAGGCAGGCTTCCGCACCGACCGTGCCTACACCAAGGCCCGCATCACCAAGCTGGAGACCGAGCGCATCTCTTCGGAGCTGGAGCGCAACCGCGTCGTCGTCGTGGCAGGCTTCCAGGGCCTGAACAAGCTGGACGACATCACCACGCTGGGCCGCGGCGGTTCCGACACCAGCGCTGTCGCCATCGCAGCAGCGCTCCACGCCGACCGCTGCCAGATCTTTACCGACGTGGAGGGCGTCTACACCGCCGACCCGCGCAAGGTGCGCAACACCCGCAAGCTGGATGAGATCACCTTCGACGAGATGCTGGAACTGGCATCCCTCGGCGCACAGGTGCTCAACAACCGCAGCGTGGAGCTGGCTAAAAAGTATAATGTGGAGCTGGAGGTCCTCTCCAGCCTGAACCCCGTGCCCGGCACGGTCGTCAAGGAGGTTGTAAAAGACGTGGAAGGTATGCTGATCAAGGGTGTCGCAAAGGACACCGACGTTGCTGTTATTACGATCCTGAATGTTCCCGATGAGCCGGGTACCAGCTTCAAGATCTTCGGCCTGCTGGCCCAGAAGAATATCAACGTGGACATCATCCTGCAGTCCACCGGCCGCGACGGCAAGAAGGACATCAGCTTCACCTGCGCTGAGAGCGAAGCTGAGACTGCCATGCGCGTCCTGCGCGAGAGCGCAAAGTTCGACCAGGTCACCTGCGACGAGACCTGCGCCAAGGTGTCCATCGTGGGTGCCGGTATGCAGAGCCACAGCGGCGTGGCCTCCAAGATGTTCGAGGCTCTGTCCAACAACAACATCAACATCAAGATGATCTCCACCAGTGAGATCAAGATCTCCTGCATCATCGACCGTGAGGACGCCGACAAGGCTGTCAGCTCCATCCACGATATGCTGTTCGAGTAAGATGTGGCTTCAAAGCCGCCGTGCCGTGCGTCCTGCGCCGGTGCGGCGACTTTTTGCGTACACAATTTTTTTACAGCCCCTGCCGTTTACACCCAGATAAAAGGGGTGTATAATATTATTATGTGCCTGTATCCAGGGCGAACGTCAAAAACAGGAAGGAAGCTGCATCATGGAGCAAAATCGACCCGCACCCCGCCGCGCTCTGTCGCCGAAAGAACGCCGCCGGAGACACCGTATCCGTCTCGTGCGCAACTGGACGGTCTTTCTGCTCAGCTGCGGCGCGGTCATGGCTGTGATGACCGGCGGCATCCTCTGGCTGCTGCCCAGGGCCTATGCCCTCATCGCACCGCCGACGGCCTTCGAGGCCCGGGAGTATGAGGGCGGCGCGGAGACGGACCTTTCGGATAAGCGCCTCATGCTGGTGAATGCAAACCTTCCCCTGACGGAAGAGCCGACGCCGGAGCTGGCCGTGGCCGATGATGCCACCGGCGTTTCGCTGGAAGCCGAGGCCGCCGCAGCCTACCGCGAGATGGCCGAGGCCGCAAGGCAGGATGAGATCGAGCTGGTGCTGACGGCAGGGTATCAGGATGCCGCCGCCCGCCAGAGCGCCTATGAGGCCGCGGTCCAGAGCTACCGGGAGTCCGGCTGCTCGGAGGAAGAGGCCGCTGCCAGGGCTGCGACTGTCCAGCCTGCGCCGGAGGCCAGCGAATATGCCACCGGCTACGGTGCCGACATCCTCGCGGCAGACAGCATGGAAAAGGACACCGGCTTCGCCGACACCCGCGCCTATGAGTGGCTGGAAGCCTATGCCGCAGAGCACGGCTTCATCCTGCGCTGGCCGCAGGAGCGTCAGGCCGCCACCGGCATGGTGTTTGAGCCGTGGCACTGGCGGTATGTGGGCAGGGACAACGCCCTCGCCATCCGCGCCTCCGGCCTCTCGCTGGAAGAGTATCTGGCGCTGGAACAAACGAAATAATACAAAAGGACGATAGAACATTGAGACGATCCCAAATCGCGCCCGGCGTCTACCTCTCGTATGACGCCGCGCAGAAATTCAACCGCTGCCGCATCAGCATCCACTTCGCGTTCCCGGCCCGCCGCGAGACGGCCACAGCCCACGCGCTGCTGCCGCTGGTGATGGAGCGGGGCTATGCCGACTGCCCCGACATGACCCAGATGACCAAAAAGCTGGCCCGCCTCTACGGTGCCGACCTGACCGTGGACGCCCGCCCCATGGGCTGCAGCCACAACCTCTGCGTCAGCATCACCGGCATCAAGGACCAGTTCGCACTGGAAGGGGAGAAGCTGACGCAGGAGTACGCCGCACTGGCCCTCGGCACAGCGTTCCACCCCTATTTTGTGGGCAGCACCTTCGACCCCGAGGCCGTGGGCATCGAAAAGCAGATGCTGAGGAAGGCGCTGGAAGACGAAGTGAACGACAAGCGCCTTTACTGCCAGCGGCAGGCCAACCGGGAATTCTTCGGCGACAGCCCCGCCGGTGTCCGGCAGGAGGGCTACTTAGAAGAAGTGGACGGCCTGACGCCCGAAGCGCTGACCGAGGCATACTACGAGATGCTGCGGACGGCGAACATCGAGCTCATCGTGCTGGGCTGCGACGAGGCCAGCACCACTGCCGTGAAGGACGCCCTTCTGATGGAGCTTTCGGCCATCGACCGCGCCCCGCTGCCCCGGGCCGAAAATATCGCCATGCCCCGGCGGGAGCCGGTGCGGAAGGTGGAGCATTTCGACACCACACAGGCCAAGCTCTGTATGCTGTTCACGCTGGGCCGGCCCATGCAGCCTGAACAGCTGGCCGCTGTCCGGCTGGCGATGGCCCTCTACGGCGGCAGCGTGACCAGCCGCCTTTTCCTGAACGTCCGGGAGCGCGACCATCTGTGCTACTACTGCTCGTCGTCCTTCCAGAGCTTCACGGGCAGCATGGCCGTCAACAGCGGCGTCGAGCACACCGACGCGGCCCGCGCTGAGCAGGCAGTGCTCAAAGAGCTGGCAGACCTCTGCGACGGCCCGATCACCGACGAAGAGCTGGAAGACTGCCGCCGGGGCCTGCTGGCCGGGATGAACGGCCTGGAGGATACGCTGGGCGGCATCGAGACATGGTACTATATGGAAGTGCTGCGGGGCGGCCCGGTGCAGACGCCGGACGACGCCCGCCGCGCCCTGCTGGCGGTGACCAGGGAGGATGTGCGGGATATTCTGAAGCAGTTCACCCTGTCGGTGAGCTGTCTGCTGACGCGGGAGGAGGGGAACGAGAATGGCTGAGAACACCCAGAGCGTGCTGGAACACACCGCCGCTGACCAGTGGAAAGTTCTGCCCTCGGGGCTGACCGTACTTGTCCGCCCCATGCCGGGCTACTCCGGCACCCATGTCATCTACGCCACCCGCTTCGGCTCCATCGACCGGGATTTCCGGCTGGGGGAGCGGGAAGTGCATCTGCCCGCCGGTGTGGCCCATTTCCTCGAGCACAAGATGTTCGAGGATGAGGACGGCGACGCCTTTGCAAAGTTCGCCAAGACCGGCGCGAATGCCAATGCCTTCACGGCCTTCGACCGCACCTGCTACCTCTTTACGGCCACGGAACAGCTGGACGAGAGCCTTGACGTGCTGCTGGGCATGGTGGGACACCCCTACTTTACCGAGCAGACCATCGCCAAAGAGCAGGGCATCATCGGGCAGGAGATAAAGATGTACGATGACAGCCCCGACTGGCGGCTCATCACCGGCCTGTGCGAGTGCCTGTATCACAGCCACCCCATCCGCAGCGATATTGCGGGAACGGTGGAGAGCATCGCGGAGATAACACCCGAAATGCTCTACGACTGCTGCAAAGCGTTCTATGCGCCGGGCAATATGGTGCTGGCCGTAGCAGGCAACACCAGCATGGAGCAGATCCTGGCTGCCTGCGCCCGCCATGGCCTGATGGACGAGCGCCCGGCGGAAAAGGTCGAGCGCCTGCTCCGCCCCGAGCCGATGACGCTGGCGGCGGCCGAAAAGACCATCGCCATGCCCATCGCCAAGCCCTGCTTCGGTCTGGGCTTCAAAGAAGAGCCGCTGCCTTTCGGCGACCTGCGCAGCGAGATGCTGTACGAGCTCATCCTCTGCTGCATCTGCGGCGGGATGTCGCCGCTCTACCGCCGCCTCTACGACGAGGGCCTGACCAACCCGGGCTTCGGCGGTGAGGTGCTGCGGGTGGACGGATGCTGCTGCATCCTCTTCACCGGCGAGAGCGACCAGCCCGACACCGTCCGGCAGCTTCTGCTGGACGAGATCGAGCGGGTGCGCAAAGAGGGCGTGGACCGGGAGATCTTCACCCTCTGCAAGAACGAAAAATACGGCCAGCTCATCGAAAATCTGGAAAACGTCGAGGATTCGGCCAGCCAGATGGCAGATTTCGCGCTGGCAGGTCAGACTGTGGCCCAGCAGATCACCATGCTGGCGGGCCTGACGGCAGAGGACGCCGACGCGGCATTGCAGCACATCCTGCGGCCTGAGCGGATGGCCGTGATGCACATTGAGCCGGACGGCACTGCCGTCGAAGAGGACGAAGAAGAGGAGACGGAAGAATGACGAATCTGGTACAGTTCCCGGGCCTCGGCCTCAGCTTTGAGCTGAGCCGGGTAGCCTTCAGCATCGGCGGCATGGATATTTATTGGTACGGTGTCTGCATCGCCTTTGGCCTCTGCCTCGCATTGGTCTTTGCGTTCCGCCGCTGCACGGAGTTCGGCATCGACGCCGATTCGATGGTGGATGTCATCCTCATCGGCGTGGTGCTGGGCATCGCCAGCGCCCGCCTGTATTATGTGGCGATGGCACCCTATAATTACGATACCATCTGGGATGTGCTGGCTGTCCGCGACGGCGGTCTGGCCATCTACGGCGGCATCATCGGTGCCTTTGTGTTCGGCGGCCTGGCCTGCAAATGGCGGGGCGTGCCGGTGCTGCCCATGTTCGACCTGGCCGGCATGGGCTTCCTCATCGGACAGGGCTGCGGCCGCTGGGGCAACTTCTTCAATCAGGAGGCTTTCGGCTGCAACACCACCCTGCCCTGGGGCATGTTCAGCGAAGCAACGGAAGATTACCTGATGGGCAGCACCGTCACGGTGCCGAAGGGCGTCACCATCGACCCCGCCATGCCCGTCCACCCCACCTTCCTCTACGAGAGCATCTGGTGCTTCGTGGGTCTGGCCCTGCTGGCGGCGTACATCAAAAAGCGGAAGTTCAACGGCGACATTGCCCTGCGCTACCTTGTCTGGTACGGCGCAGGCCGCTTCTGGATCGAAGCTCTCCGCACCGACAGCCTGCTGCTGGTGCCGTCGCTCGGCCTGCGCGCTTCCCAGCTGGTGGCGGCTGCGGCCGTCGTGGGCGGTGTGGCACTGGAAATTTTCCTGACCCGAAAATATAAGTCCAGGCCTCTCATGGTGACGCTGGCTCTGACGGCAGAGAACCGCAGTCTGCTGGCAAAGGTGCGCAGGGCAGAGCCGGAATTTACGGTGGAGAGGGAGGAGCTGGTGGCTTCCAGCCCCCGCAAGCTCTTCCTCGAGCGCACGAATGCCTATAACGAGCGGGTGAAGCAGCTGCTCAAAGAGAAACTGGCGGAGAAAAAAGACGCCTGATCAGAATATTTCGAAAGAGCCGCAGCGCAGAGAACCTTGCGCTGTGGCTCTTTTTGGTGTATAATATAGCCACAGAACATAAAGGGGGCATTACGATGAAGATCATTCCGATGAGAGAACTGAAGAATACCGTGGAGATCGAGCGCCGGTGCGCCGAGGAGAACGGCCCGGTCTTTGTGACGAAGAACGGCTATGGCCGCCTCGTGGTGATGGATATTGAATACTATGAGCGCACCATGCAGGAGATGGAAGAGCTGAAGCTGGTAATGGAGGGCCTGAAGGACGTAGAGGAAGGCCGCGTGGTGGATGGGCCGACGGCGATGGCAGAAATCAGGAGGGAATATGGACTGTGAGTACCATTTCGCCCTGACTCAGCGTGCGAAACAGGATGTCAGACAGAATGTCGGATATATCCGAAATGAGCTGGGAAATGAAAAAGCCGCAGGGATGCTGATGAATGAGCTGGATAAGTGCATAGAGCGTCTGTGTATTTTTCCAGAGAGCGGGAAGCTGGTATTTGATGAATATCTGCCGGGCATCCATGTGCGCAGGAAGATAGTGGGAAAGTATATCCTGTTCTATCAGGTGTTGAAAGAGGAAAAAGTCATCCGGATCCTCCGCATCGTCTATGGCCGCCGGGATATGGATGAGGTGCTGAAGCACGTGAACAGCTGAAAGAGGAGAAAAACTGAAAATATTTCCGCAAAAGCGGGATTTTCCTCTTGAAATCCGCACATTTTTTTGCTATACTATTCTAGCCGCTTGGTGTGGGCGCCTCAAATGGCCCCTGTGAGGGCCTGCCTTTACGACCAGCGAGTACAACGAAAAGGAATGAACAAAATGTACGC
>OOBR01000964.1_pt1 | contig 20237 bp, 26 predicted proteins | sample 1671281 | NCBI WGS metagenome assembly OOBR01 (sample SAMN06348140, study PRJEB24527) | human gut metagenome | biome: human gut; feature: ankylosing spondylitis patient; material: feces | host: Homo sapiens | place: China | collected 2015-10
ATGTCACTGGTTCGAGCCCAGTTGGGGGAGCCATAACAGAGTAGTTTTTATAGCTACTCTGTTTTCTTTTGCTCAATTTTAAAAGTTATGATGTCAGTTTTACACATCAGAGTAAACGGTCAAGGTCGCTCTGATAGCTGTCATTAAGTAAATGTTTTTGAGCTGCTAAATGTATGTAAATTTGAGTAATATTAATTGTTGAGTGCCCCATGAGCACACGCAGCACTTCAAGATTACCACCTTGATAAATAAAATTTGTTGCAAATGTATGCCTAAGTAAATGAGGATAAACTCTCTGTAATCCATTTGTTTTTTTAATTCTCGCAAAAAGCATTTTAATTGAATTGTGTGTTAAAGCTACTTTTCTTTGTGTAAGGAATAAACTGTCTAAATCTGTGTTAATGTTATTGCGATAATTATTATATATTATAAACTGCTTAAAAACTGTGGTGCCAAATGGAACTAATCTTTGTTTTGCTCCTTTACCATTGATTATAAGAAAACGATTTTTTAAATCTATATCAGTAATCTTTAAATTTACGATTTCTCCAAGTCTAAGTCCACAATCAAGCATAAGCATAATAATACATCTATTCCTACATTTTAAAAATGAAGAATTATCATAGACATTAAGTAAAGATTTAATTTCATCATCTGATAAAGGAACAATAATATCCTTATTTGCTTTCATAAGCAGTAATTTATTTACATCAATATCAATGTATTCTTCAAAATACAGCCAACGCAGAAATACTTTGACAGCTCGGGCATATGTACGAACAGAAACTCTATTAATATTAAGATTTTCTGATATATATAATTGATATGATTTAAACAATACTACATCAATATCCTCAATATCCATATCATTTCCACAAAAATTCAAAAACATTTTTAATGAGCGTTTGTAATAGTCAAGCGTATAATTAGAGTTTCCTCTAAATTTTTGTTCCTGCATAAATTCGTTGTAAGCACTAAGCACATTCATTTTCTGAAATTTTCTCCTTATATGCCTTGTCCTCTGCAAGCAATAGCTTATATTTTGGATTAAGTTTAGCTTTAAATTTATCAGTTACTTCAAGAAGCTTATCAATAGAATTAATTTGAAGATAAGTATAAATAAAACCAGCACAATGATTTTCTACATAACTATTGAGTTTAAGAGCATTATAATCAAGACCGACAGTAACAAACAATGATTTAGATTCAGATGTTACAGATGTAGAAAATTGCAACCAATGACTTGCTATATCCCAACGCCATTTATTTTTATCGTTGCCGAATTGCTCAACATATCGCAAATAATGATTTAGTACTATAAAGTATAAATGATCTATTGTTTCATCTTCGCACATATATAATCTTATAAATTCAAAAGCTCTCTCACGCCTTAACTGCATTTCACATCTTATCCAATGAGGTATTTCAGATGAACGATTACGCTCTACTGCTTTATCATATATACGAATAAAGATATTTGAACGCATAGAACCGTGTGTAACAGATATACCTTTCTGTTCACGAGATTTCTTAATGGATCGAATAACTTCTGCATCATCAAATCTTGATACAAAATTTCCTTTCTCTGTATCATCTGCTATTTTTTCAATATTAAGATAGCCACGGAAATCATCATAAGCTATGTCTAAGCGAGTTATATTTACATCATCAGGGTTTGCAAGAATATAATCAAAAATCTTCTTATAATTTCCGTGACCTAATTCTTCAAATGCTCTGCAACCTTGACCTGACATTTCAACCCATACATAACCTTTAAACCCGTCATAATGTATTGAGATAGAGTTGAAATATAATCTACTCTGAAATCCTTGAATACCACGAATACCGCCAATTTCTTGAAAAGGACAATCCTGCATTCCTAATAATTCAATTATATCAAACGGACTTGATATATTATCTGTAAAAGATAACCAGTCAAATATAATCTTATTATTTTGATAATCTAAAATATGTGCGTTCATAAAATCGTCCCCTTAAAAAAATTATGCTATAAATGTAGGTTGTGCACAGCTGTTAGCCTGCTGTGCACGGCGAAACTAACAAAATTTCGCCAATTTTCTTTTTATAAAAACTATTGATTTAGGGAACCCCGGCGGTGAAACCGCCACCCCTTAATCAATAGTTTTTATCATTCTTAAAATTACGCTATATGTGTAATAGCCAGCAACAGCTATAAGCCACAATAACAGAGTATTTACTATAAATTCAAAATCAACAAAATAATTGATATAAGGTAAATAATCAGCTATCGGTGAATTTGAAAGCATAGTAAATGGGCTATCAGGAAGTAAATCTATTATGCTTTTTAACAAGTCATATAGCGTGTCACATATCCAATTCCAAATTTCGCCAAAAATTTCCATTATTCTGCACCTATGAGCTTACGGCTTGCTAATATTAAAAAAATTACAAATGCTATACTACTAAAAAATCTTGATATTTTTGCAATATCTTCAAATTCAGATAAATCAATAGTAAATTCATAGTCAATACCTAATCTTTCAAATTTAAATGGAATAGAAAAAACAGGTGCTTCGGGTTCAGCTACAAGATTAGCAAAAACATTGTAAACATCCCAAGGCAAGCAGAACGGAAATTTTTCTTTAAAGAGGATTTCCGGCAAGCTCAAACCAGGAATTGAAGGCTTGTTCGGTTTGGTGTCAGGATCTTCTTTTGTGTCGTCTTTAGTATCTGTTTTGTCTTTATCAACTGTTCTAATATCTTCTGCGGTCTTTGAGATTGTATCTGTCAAGTCCTGTGGAACACTGATACCAATACTGTCAGGGTAAGTGCCAACATCAGTTATATCATCAGCAGTAGAGGGGAAAGAGTCAATGCCGGGAAGGTGTGCAGCGTCAACACCTACAGAGAACACATCTTCACCAAGAAGAAGTCGTGTTAAATCTTGTTTACAAATTGTTAAATCATCACAATTAATAAGATTATCATTACTGCTAATGACATCATCAGCAAGCCATTGACTAATTACATTACCACCAGAAGTAGTAAGTGTATAAGATTGTGATGCAGAATCATAAGAAGCTTGACAAATTTCGTTTTTATATAAAAGTAAAGAATAAGAGCCAATAGCACCAACTTGAACACCTTTAATAAGAACATCAGAATAATTACTTAAATAAAACAAAGGACAATCTATACTTGTATCAAAGTTATTATATCCAATAAGTAATATTTCAGATAAATCAAGAGCCGGAACACTTAATACAGCGAATTGAGTATTATTCTCAATTTGAAAATTTGAACTATGTTGAGTAATTTGATTATAAAGCTTAGAACCATATACTTTTCTTAGTGTATCCATACCGTAAAAACTTAATGTAGTATAAGCAGATGTCTGAATAAAAATATTAGTATCACGCTTCCAAGGATTCGATATATTGACTACAGTGCCAGCTGCAAGTGTCTTGAAAAAAGTATCTTCGGTTAATTGATTTTTAACTATATTACTATAATCTAAATCAATATTGCAGTATTGCGGAAACTGTCTTACGAACTCATCTATTAACGCTTTCCATTCGGACTTTATAACAGCAATAAAACCATTTCCTAAAGCTGAATCAACTTCAACTTGATGAGCATTATAATCTATAATATCTTGAACATCAGCAGGCGACGAATCATAAAAATTTTGTGCTGCAGTCGATATTGCACTTGTAGATGTAAATGTCATTCCGCAGCAAACAAGAAAAGCACCGAGGAAAAAAAGAATAGCGTCATCAACTCCGGCGACAGCATTAACCGGTTCAAGCACACCGCCGAAACACACAACAGTTAAGAGGCACAATAACAATGACAACAACTTCTTGCAAATTTTATGTTTTTTCAGATACTTTAACACTCTGTTCATTGTTAAAAGCCTCCTTAATCTTTGATTTATCAAAAAAGCTTGATTTTAAATTAGTTTTGTTTTGTCCATCTGATTTCTTATCATCAGAAAATTTAAATAATGCCATTGTGTCATAGCAATTTGCGACACGCTGACTGAATTTTTTTAAATGTGTTGCAGTCTTGATTTTGCACGGATACCAATACTCAACAACATGATATAAACCTTTACAAGCGAGCGAAAGTAATGCAAATGCTAAATTCCAATTTTTCAATGCTCTATGTTTGTAGTCGTACTCTAATAAACCTCTTATCTGTCTATCAAGCATACGGTCTTGTTGAGCAATTAAAATAAATTCATAATTAAAGTGTCTATGATTAGCAAAAAAATTAACCCATTCCATGCGATCTTTTCTATCAAATTGTCGTGGATTGAATAAAATACTTGCTTCATCAATAACAACAAGAGTTTGTGGCTTTAAGCCTATACTATGATTTACTTTAGCAAAATCAAGCAAATATGAAACTGTAAGTTCAGTATTTGTCAAAAAAATAAACTTACCAAGTTTTCTCTTGCTGTTATATTTTTTAGCGTCAACAGGAAAGTTAGCAATAACATTTTTACCACGCATGAGCCATTTTATAATATCTTCTGTTGCATGATAACTTTTGTATGAGCCCGGAGTACCACTGTAAAGCGAAATTGCCATAAAATCACACCTTTTTAATAGGTTCGTAATTTTTAAAATATCAAATCAGACAAATTGCCTGATTTAATATTTTAAGAATTACTATTAATGTAATATAATAAGATTTTGATTAAGAGGAAAATTTGAAAATAAGGTTTAGCATTTCCGCAAGCGAAAATGCTTTTTCTAAACCCGCCCACCGGAAAACCCGCAGGAAAAAATTATAATGCGGGTCCCCAATTGGGCCGCAAGCGGCACTACGAACGCCCGTTTTTTAAGTCTGCTATGTCTGAAAAAACTTTTTTAAAAAAGCTCCTGCGGAGGTCTTGACTCTCCAAAAGCAAATGATTTAGTATCGTTGCCGAGCAACTCAAAAGCTGAAACTTATAAGAAGTCACTCGGCTTAAACATTTTATCATTTGCTTTTTCCGAGTCAAGACTAAACTTTTTTTAAAAACTTTTTTCAGGGAATAGATACATCAGACTTGTAAAGTTGCCTACGGCGTGCCTCACAATCTAAAAGCTAAAATTAATTACAAAACAATAGGAGCAGGGCATTTTAAACCCTGCCCCTAAATTGTTGAGAGGTAAACATAATTAACGACCAATCAGACTGCGAACGAACGAAATGCCTTTCTTGATTGCGACAATTGCACCGAAAATTGCCAAACCAACAGGAATAGCAAGCATAATGTAGCCCATTACATCACTCTGAATTGAAGAAATAGCGGTAGAAAAACTACTTTGCATATCTGATGAGCTTACAGGTGTACCGCTTTCGGCAGCAAATGAAGAAATTGCAGATACTGCAGCAATCATAGAAGCAGATGCAACAGCTACAAACTTCTTACTGTGTCGCTTAAGAAAACTTTTTACTTTACTCATGAAAAAAACTCCTTTCTTATATATCAAGCTTTGAAATTAAGAAGACCAATAGCCTTATAAATTCCAATGCTTAGTAAACTTAAACAAGTATAGATTATAAATCCTGCTCCAAAACCATATGGAAACAAAGACATAATTTCGACTACATAATTCATTTTTACCACTTCCAAAAAGAAAATGCCTTTGCGGTTATAAGTCCGATAACAATTGCAAGTATAGCTACAACTACAATAAAACCTTGCAAAATAATATCGTTTTGATTGTTTATGCTTGTTACAAGTTCATCAATCGTTGCCATTTGTTTCTACCTCTGATATTGAGTCAATAACAACAGAATGAAACTTACAATTTGAACATACATCTTCATCACCGCATTTGAAATCTTTGTTTTTCTTGCTTTTCAGCACTTTAAGAAGATATGCAAAACCTATGCCACAGCCAAAATAAATAATACTGTTCATTACTTATCCTCCAAATTGTCAATGCTTTGTTCTGAATCGTAGAAAGCTGCTTTAATATCATCAGTTGCAGGAATTTTGTTAATCAGAACTACACGCTTTTTATCATTAAAATAAAGCTCTACATAGTCGCCGAATTTAACATCATCAAGAACATCATCAGTAGCTACCTTAAATGTTTCAACTGCAAGTCCTACTACATCATCTTTTGGAAAAGCACAGTATAAATGAATATAATGGAGCATTTCGCCGTCATCTGTTTTAAAGTCGCCAATCTTATAGCCTAATACTTTTTTTAATTCGATCATCTTGTTCACTCCTTTGTTATTTTAAGTTTTTATGGGACATTCGGAAAGTGTTTCTAGTAATTCGACAGTGGACCCTGACACGTAATTTAATCTGACTTCATGACATTAATATTTATCTCGTGATTTTCACACGCATGTCCAGACACGTTCTAAGTCACTTTTTTATGTGTCCTAAACCGAATGAATATTAATTCAAATTTATGTCCCCCTTTGAATCTGATAGTTCATATTGAACTATTTTATTGTATTATAATTCAAAATGAACTATTTGTCAATATGTTTCAGCAGAAAGTGATAAAATATAACTGATATTTTATAGAATTTTGCGAGGAATTTTTATGAAATTTAACGAAATTATAAAAGCTTTAAGAGAAGATGCAGATTTAACACAATCTGAATTAGCTAAAGAATTTAATGTAAACCAAATCACAATATCACAATATGAAAGAGGAACAAGACAGATTTCATTAGATATGTTGATTAACTATGCAAAAAAATTTAATGTTAGCACTGATTATATTTTAGGACTAACTAAAAATCCAACACCAAATTATGATATTAAAAACCAATTAAATATATCGGGTCAGAATAAAATACATAAAATCGAAATGAAATAGGAGAATAAAATGAACTGGGGAATATTAATTGTAATAGGTATTATAGTAATAATATTAGAAGTAGCATCGCAAAGCGTTAGAAATAAGAAAACTAATGAAAAGTTACAGCAAAGCAAAAACTTGAATGTTGATAAGACAAATACTGTAGATGTTGAAGAAGAGAAAGAAGAAAACATCAGCGTTGATGATTATAAATCGTATAAGAAAAAGTATTTGTTTACAAAGAACGAATTTTATTTTTACAAGCAGTTGCAGAAGATTGCAGAAAGCAAAAATTTACTTCCTCTTGCAAAAGTCAGACTTGCAGATTTTGTAGAAGTTAATAATAAATCAGAATATATGAAATACTTTGCAAAAATCAAATCTAAGCATATAGACTTTTTACTATTGGATAAAGAAACACTAAAAATCGTAGCAGCATTAGAGCTTGACGATAACAGCCATAGCGACGAAAAAGACGAATTTAAAAACAAACTTTTTGAACAGATTAATATACCTTTGATAAGATGTAAAGGAAAAGGCACCGTTGAAGAACAGTTACAAACTATTTTAGCAAATTCAAACTGTTAATCATGATGTCACTGGTTCGAGCCCAGTTGGGGGAGCCAAAAGAGGCTCATAGTTTTTCTATGAGCCTTAATTACTTATATACAAAATTTATTTCCGGTAGAAGTGATAATTGATTTATCGGAAAGGAAAAGATATGGAGTTCGAAAATATGACAGACATACAATTTGATGTTCTTATGAACTCAATTATCCAAATAGTAAAGGATTCTGAAACTAAAGATGAAGCTGTTGAAAAGCTACAAAATTTAGTTAAAGGTAAAGAAAACTGATTACTTTCGCTAATCTGCTTAATTTAATATTATCAAATATATGAGTCAATCATTATATTTCTTATTTTAGAGATATAGTAATTGGCTCTTTTTTTATTTGGCAAACGTTTTTAATTTTTTGATTAGAACGGTTGCCTTTTTTTATTTACAAAAAATCGAAAGGAATGATTTTAAATGTATTTTACCGACACACCTGAACTCAGGAAGTTTGAAAGAGAGATGCGGCAGAAACCTAATTTTGACAGGTGAAATGATGATTGTGATGAAAATGAAATCTCACATTTCTCTGACAACAAAAATGTCAATACAAACAGAAAAAGGATGAAGGTTGATTTTGTGACAATAAAAATAAGAAGTCCTACTAAAGCTATTACTTAAATCAAAACTAAATAAATTGGAGAAGATAACTTGAACGAATACGAAAGACAGCGCAGAATAGCTGAAAGCACAAAGAAATTGTATCCGCCGGGAACAAGAATTGAGCTTATCAATATGAAGGACCCTTACGCACCTGTTCCGGCAGGCACAAGAGGAACAGTAAAATTTGTTGATTCAATGGGAACGATATTCCCTGAGTGGGACAATGGTCGTTCACTTGGTGTAGTTCCTGGTGAGGATTCATTCAGAAAGCTTACGCAGGAAGAAATCGAAGCAGAAAACCAATCCGAATCAGAAGTTGAAGATGAAACTCCTGATGAGGATAACGGAATGACAATAGGAATGTGAGGCGTTTTTTAATATATAAATCTTCGTTGGAATGAAGATTTATGGCAATCAGATTTTTTGATATGTTTGCTGGCATCGGTGGTTTCCGTTCCGGACTTGAAGCCATAGGCGGTTTTGAGTGCGTCGGTTACTGCGAAATCGACAAGTATGCAAAGCAGGCATATGAAGCAATGTACGATACAGGAGGTGAACTTTACTTTGATGACGCAAGAAAAATCGTACCCGAACAGTTACCCGATTTCGACCTTATTACCGGCGGATTTCCCTGTCAGTCCTTCTCAATCGCAGGAGCAAGAAAGGGTTTTGACGATACAAGAGGAACGCTGTTTTTCGAGATTGCTCGAATTGCTGCCGTTAAAAAACCTAAGTATCTCTACCTCGAAAACGTTCCCGGTCTCCTTAACCATGACTCAGGCAAAACATTTGAAACAATCCTCCGTACGGGGTCCCCGAAAAGCTATAAGCTTTTTGGGGAGAGGAGGCACAGCATATCGAACGAGTTTTTGACCGCTTGCGGTCGAAACGAGTAAGCGGAGCTTGTGCCGACGAGGGGTATGATGTGTGCTGGCAGATACTTAACAGCAAAAATTTTGGAGTTCCACAGTCACGAAATCGAGTGTTCATTATCGGATATCTTAGAGGACAATGTGCCGGAGAAGTATTATCTTTCACGCAAACAAGCGGAAAAGCTCTTATACAAAGAAAACCCAACGCAAGGTGAGCGAATCTACTCATCTAAAGGGCTAAGCTGTACACTGACAAGCGGTTCGGGAGGATTCGGCGGTCATTCGGGACTTTATCTCGTTGAAGATACTGAAAACTTTGGCTTGCCGATAAAATCTAAGACCAAAGACGGTTATCAGATCGCATATCCCGGCGACAGCATTGATACCGCCTTTTCGGGACAAAATTCAAGGCGTGGCAGAGTCGGAAGTCAGATAGCACACACGCTTACTACTTCCGCAACGCAAGCGTATTATTTTATCGACCTGAACCCCGATCCGAAGCTGACAGAAATTGCAAGGTGCATAACTGCAAGACACGATTCGGGAATCAGTAACCGAAAGGGTGAGCATTCAGGTGTATTCGTTGAAAGCACGAATTTTACAGATGATGAAAAATTCGCAGTTGCTTTTGTTGATCCAAACGGCGAAGTCCATATCGGCAGAATCAGAAAGCTTACTCCGAGGGAGTGCTGGAGATTACAAGGCTTCACGGACGATCAGTTCGACAAGGCAAAAGCGACTGGACTATCCGACAGCAGGCTTTACAAGATGGCAGGAAATGCGGTGACAGTAAATGTAATCTCTGAAATCGGGAAGATTATCAAAAAAGTAAACGATAAAAATTAAATAATAACAACTAATATCAATCGTTCCGAACGACTGATATTGGTTTTCATATATATAAGCCGTTGATTAGATTTTTTTAATTTAATCAACGGCTTTTTGTCGTTTCAGGGGCGATTGGTATTCCGAAATGGAGTGATGAATATCAAAACCCCTGTGAGTTGGATGGGAAATAAAACTTCCATCCTTCATATTTTGTACGCCCTGTTTCCTCTGAATTACGAAAGGTATATTGAGCCGTTCGGAGGCTCAGGAGCTGTACTTTTAGGCAAGAAAAAGCCTGATAAGTTCGAAGTTTACAATGACTATAACCATAATCTTGTAAACCTCTTTCGCTGTATGCGTGACAGACCTATGGCATTCATAAAAGAGCTCGGATTTTATCCGCTTAATTCAAGGGATGATTTCAATGCAATAAAGAAATTTTTTAAACAGGAAAAGTTTGAGGACAAATACCTTGATGAAGAATTGGAATTGACGAAGATTATTCTTCCCGACTTGAAAGCAGAAGAAATCATAGAATTGTATATAAAAATGAAACAAGACTACGACTTGCGCAGAGCAGTAATGTTTCTTAAACTTCTACGATACAGCTATTCAAGCAGTGGAAAGTCATTTGCCTGTCAGCCCTTTTCAGTAGTGAGCCTGTTTCAACTGATAGAGCAAGTCGGCAAAAGACTTGAAAATACTGTGATTGAAAATCAGGATTTTGAAGTCTTGATAAAGCATTACGACCGAGATAATGCCTTTTTCTACTGCGATCCGCCTTACTATTCAAGCGAGTATGTTTATCAGTGCGGTTTCACTTGGGATGACCACTTGAGGCTGAAAAACGCACTTGCAAAAGCAAAAGGCAAATGGCTTGTATCGTACAACGATTGCACAGAAATCAGAGAATTATATAACGGTTACTCATTCTTTGATTTTAAACGAATCCACAGTATGGTTCAAAAGTATGATGCAGGCAGAGAATTTCCTGAACTTTTGATTGCAAACTACGATTTGTATGAGCGAGAGCGTGCAAAGCCAAGACAATTAAGTCTGCTTGATTTGCAAACGGACAATGAAGAAAATTTAGATCAAATTTTAAAGGAGAGCATAATATCATGGAAAATGAAACAATGAACAATTTAGTATTTATAGGCATACCGCTTGATACGGTTATCGTGTCTGGAATCACATCTGATGCAACAGTTCAGGTTACGGCGACCAACGGTGTAATTGTTATTGAGAGGTGTGATGACATCTGTGAATGTGAAGAAAGTGACTGTCTTTGTGATGATTGCAGAGCAAAGCTCGGTCTTGATGAAAGCGAGGACGAGTAATGCTTAAAATGTATAGAGTCCTTGGCAAAAGAGGTAGAATTACTATTCCCTATGAAATCCGTCAGCGTATCGGTTTCAAATACAACGATGTTTTATCATTCACACAGCAGGATGATGGCTCGGTTGTTGTCAGGAGAGAAAAAATCTGCGATAACTGTAATGAATTTGCTGAAGAATTCGAGGAAAATTTCACCCTTGAAGATTTCCTCGACAGCCTATCCGAGGAAGAACAGAGAGATGCACTTGTTCATCTTTCTTTGAAGTGGGTGGAAAAACAGAATGTTAGTTTACCGTTTGCGTCTGCCAAAAAGAAGTGATTATCAGTTGGTATTCAAAAATCTCTGGACATTTGAAATTCTTTGGATATACTTAGTGCTTGAAAGGACGGCGATAGTATGAAAAAGAAAATCGCAATAATGCTGACATTGATTTTAGCAACAGGAACATTCACAGCTTGTACGGCAGAAGAAAAAATGTATAACAGTTCTTTATCACCCACGGTTTCAACTTCCGCGGGTGTTTCTGTATATACGGAATCTTCTGCAACGGCAACAACAGAAAAAGCGACTGAAACCACAACCCCAAAAAAAGCCACCGTTTCAAAAGAAACAGAGCCTTCGGGACAGAATACCAAAACCGAAGAAAAAGCCGACAGTGGGCAAAATTCAGCGGTTGTTTCAGCAACGGATCCGATTCAGAAAACACAATCCGAGGTTCAGAACAACAGCAGGAATACAGCGAACAGTAATCTGCAAAAATCGGAATCGACCGCTAAAAAAGAAACTGAAACTCCTACTCAAAAGCCTGTGCAGAAGCATACAGAAAAGCCAACACAGAAACCTACGAAAAAGCCTACGCAACCGCCTACAAAAGCAAAAACGGTTGATGTTCAGTATGCGGTGAGTGCCTGCATAGCTTACGGTCAACAGCTCGGAATGAAATGCGATTCCTCACTGAACACAGGCAACGCAAGCTGGTTCTCGCCCACAAACGCATCATATTATGATGATACGCAAAGCCTGAAAGCAGATTGCTATGGTGATGTTGAGTATGTAGCCTACTACTACCAAAGCAGTGGCATTACTTCAAGCGACTTATCATTCAATGTAATTGCAGAAAACAACAAAATATATGTAGTCTACTGTTGAGCAGACGATTAAACAAGGCACTCACTTTATTGTGGGTGCTTATTTTTTTGAAAGGATTTATCTTAATGAAAATAAACCAAATAACTCTAACAGATCTCCGCCGTATGAACGGCAAGGAAGGACTCATCTTGCAGGGATGCGGCGGTGAAACACAGGAATGGGTGGACGGCATCAATGAAATGCTCACGGACAAAGGAATACTTCTTGACAACACAAAGTTTGAGAATGTTTCTGTGTTCAAGAGTGACAGCGTAACCTGTATTCTTTATCCCTTTGAAGATGTCCACCTTGATATCGGCAAGCTTGCAATGTGGCGGTTGCAGTCATACACAGCTTTTGCAGGAATGTGGCTGTCTGATTATGTGGATAACAGGCTCGGCGGTTTTGAACCTGAGCAGAACAAAGAAGAAAAGCTCAAACCCGACTGTGCATTAATAGGCTGTGACGGCAATGTGTTTGCCCTACTTGGTATGGCAAGCCGTACACTGAAACAAAACGGTATGGCTGACGAGGCAAAGGAAATATGCAGTCGTGTTACGAGTTCGGGCAGTTATTGCGAAGCACTGAACATCATCGGCGAGTATGTAAAGATCACAGACGGCAGTGAGCAGTCCGATGATATAGATGAAGATTATGGTGAAGGGCAGGCGATGAAATTATGATTGTATTTAAAACAGAATAATACATCAATCGGGACAAGTGAAAAATCTTGCCCCATATTTTTTATGAAAGGATTTTTAAAATGACTAAGTTAATCAGAAATAAGAAATTCACAAGAATAACAGCACTTTTACTCGTGGTTGCCGTAATATTCGGAACAATGTTCTCGCTCCCTGTAAGCGCGGCAAGCGGTGATAAGGTTACAATTACCTTTGATTACTGTTATGACAGCACCGGGAACACAATCAAATTCCAGCAGACCACAGTCAGCGACGGTTATACTGTAGGTACAGTGGGCGAAGAGCTTTGCAAGATTTTTGCAGACGGCAAAGAAGCCTATTGCATTGAACCCGGTCATACTCTCTATTCAGGCAATACGCTGACCGAGAACGGTTCAACCGTCTGGAAGAATTTAGGTTCTGCAAAGCAAAAAGCAATCAATCTTGCTCTGCTCTACGGCAAGCCCGGTTCGGGAAAAAGCTTAAGCGGAACAGAGGATCAGAAATGGGTAGCAACACAGCTGATTGTATGGGAGTTTGTTTCAGGTTGCAGAAGTACTGCTGACGGTTACAAGTGTACGAATACAAAGTTCATTGACGGCATTTGTGCAGGCGGCGCAAACCCCGGAGTCAAGTCGGTTTACAATGCTATCTCAAAAAGCCTTGCCAATTACTCAATTGTTCCAAGCTTTGCATCTGCAATCGCCTCAAAGGCTGAAACCTATGAGATGAAATACTCGGACGGAAAGTACACATTAACTCTTACCGACAGCAACAATATTCTTTCCAGTTTCAGTTTCAAGACAACAGGCGGTGTGAGCGCATCTGTATCAGGCAACAAGCTGACCTTGACTTCAACTTCGCCAGTCAACGATGCAGTAACATTCAACTCTGCAAAGTCAATGCCAAGCGTAGGAAATACAACTCTTGTTCCATATGGTGACGCAAGCTTGCAGGATGTCATAACAGGTGTTGAAAACGACGCAGACCCGATAAGAGCATGTTTCAAGGTCAAGACAAGCTCGGGCAATCTCAAGCTTGTTAAAACTGCAGAGGACGGCAATGTTGCAAATATTGAGTTTACTGTCAAAGGCGATGGTTACAGCAAAACTGCAAAAACCAATTCAAAGGGCGAATTTGAATTAACCGACCTTGTCCCCGGAAAATACACGGTTACTGAGCATACTCCGACAGAGTATGCCGAACAAAAATCAAAGACCGTAAATGTTGAAAGTGGGAAAACGGCAACTGTATCTTTCAGTAATGTTCTTAAAAAGTGGAATCTTACTGTTACAAAAACAGATGCCGAAACAAAGACTTCACAGGGTGATGCAACACTCGCAGGAGCAGTTTACGGTATCTACGATAACGGCGAGGTGGTTGACAAGTACACCACCGATAAAAACGGCAGTTTTACAACCTCCTATTATGTTTGCGGAGATAAGTGGACTTTAAAAGAAATTGAGCCAAGCGAGGGTTATTTGCTTGACGAAACCGAGTATCATATCGGCGCAGAAGCAAAGAAATACACCATTGAAAACAACAGCATTTCAATGGGCGTTACAGAGGATATTTTAAAGGGCAAAATCTCCATTATCAAGCACACTGATGACGGCAGTACGAAAATTGAAACACCCGAAAAAGGTGCAGAATTTCAGGTGTATCTGAAATCATCGGGAAGCTATGCAAAAGCAACAGAATCCGAAAGAGATACTCTTGTTTGTGATGAATACGGCTTTGCGGAAACAAAGGATTTGCCTTACGGCACATACACTGTTCATCAGACCAAAGGCTGGAACGGCACAGAGTTCATTTCTGACTTTGATGTGTTTATTTCTGAAAATAATAAGACTTACAAATACCTCATCAATAACGCAAGCCTTGAAAGCTATGTAAAGATAGTAAAGGTTGACAGCGAAACAGGCAAGCATATTCCGTATGCAGGCGCAGGCTTTCAGATTTATAATTCTGACGGCAAACTCGTGACTATGACCTACACCTATCCCGTAGTAACGACTATTGACACCTTCTATACAAATTCTGACGGTTACCTTATCACACCCGAAACTCTGCCCTACGGCAAAGGTTATTCAGTCATAGAGGTGCAGGCTCCTTACGGATATATTCTTGACAGCACACCTGTATATTTTGACATTACGGCAGAAAACACAAGTGAAGAAAACGGCGTTACAATCGTAAAAGCCGAAAAGAAAAATACTCCGCAGAAAGGTACAATTACCGTAGAAAAAACAGGCGAAATTTTCTCAAATGTAACTTCTTCGGGAGAAAAAGAAATAGTCTATCAGCCTGAATATTCTTTAAACGGTTTGTCAGGAGCGGTGTTTGAGATTTATGCAGATGAGGATATTAAAACCCCTGACGGAACAGTAAGAGCAAAGAAAGGCGAGCTTGTCGCAACTTTGAAAACAAATTCGAAAGGCACAGCAACAAGCAAACAGCTTTACCTCGGCAAATACCGTGTTGTTGAAAAAACAGCTCCTTACGGATTTGTTCTGAACAGGACTGTAAATTATATAGAACTCACCTACTCAGGACAGAACGAAAAGGTAACCAACACCTCAACCTCATTTACAAACGACAGACAAAAGGTTGAAGTCGACCTTACAAAAATTCTTGAACAGGATGAGAAATTCGGCATCGGCAACAATGACGAAATCCGCAATGTTTCATTCGGACTTTACGCTGACGAAGATTTAAAGGCTTCAAACGGAACTGTCATTCCAAAGGACGGACTTCTTGAAATTATCACCTGTGATGAAAAAGGCAAGGCACAGTTTACAACCGACCTACCAATCGGCAGTTACTATGTTAAGGAAATTAGCACAGATAACCACTATATCCTCTCCGATAAAAAATATCCTGTTGTGTTTGAGTATGCAGGACAGGATACAGCAACTGTTCATATTTCGGTAAATGACGGTGAGCCGATTGAAAATGAAATTATCTACGGCACAATCCAAGGCTTGAAAATTGACCGTGAAACAGGCGAAAATATCACAGTCGCATTATTCGGATTGTTCAGTATTAATGAAACCGAATTTATAGAAGAAACAGCAATCCTTACAGGCGAATCAAATGAGGAAGGAATCTTCACTTTTGAAAATGTTCCATACGGCGAATACATTGTCTATGAATTAAAGCCTGCCGAGGGTTATCTGCCTAATGAAGAAAACTATACCGTAACAATTTCTGAAAACAAGGAAATTATCGAAATCACAATTGAAAACGATAAAATACCTGAACTCGGAACAACTGCAACTATTGACGGTAAAAAGGAATTCACAGTTAACGGTGATATTACCATTGACGATGTTGTTTCCTACAAACATCTCACAGCAGGAAAAGAATACACAATCAAAGGCGTCCTTATGGATAAATCCACGGGTAAGCAATTCCTTGTTGACGGCAAAGAAGTTTGTTCCGAAGTAACATTCACACCCGAAACAGCAGACGGCGAAGTAACAGTATCCTTTACCTTTGACGGTTCTGTAATTACCAAAGAAACAGAAATTGTTGTGTTTGAAACTCTCTACCGTGAGGGAACAGAAATTGCAGTACACGCTAACATTGAAGATGAGAATCAGACTGTAACAATTCATCCGCAGCCTGAACCTGAAAAACCGCAGACTGGTGATAACTCAAATCTCGGCTTTTATATCGGCTTGGGTTCTGTTGCTGTCGGCGGTTTGATTGCATTTCTTATCATAAAATTTAAAAGGAAAGATGAGGACGATGAATAATGCACAGGGCATATATCTGTTCGCCTTTGGGCGGTAATGTATCTGCAAATATTGAAAACGCAAAACGATATGCCCGTTATGCGTTAGAGTGCGGTATGGCTCCGTTCATACCGCATTTTTATGTGCTGATTTTAGATGACAGAAATGATAAAGAAAGGAATCTCGGTATGAACGCAGGACTTTCTATGCTTTGGGTTTGTGATGCGGTTTGGGTTTTCGGAGATGAAATAACTGAGAGTATGAAAACAGAAATTCGCTTTGCAGAAAAACTGAACATCGAAGTCAGATATATATCGGAGAATGATTTAAGAAAATCGGAGGTAAAAAATGATAAAATCAAGAAGAACTAAGTTAATTAAATGGTTAACAGGCGTATCAGTAATACTGTTAATGCTCGGAATATCGGCAGTAACAGTATTTGCCGCAGGAGATGTATCATCAGCAATCGAAAGCACATGGACATCGGCTCAAACTCAGATTAAAAATGTTGTAAACAATGTTGTCTTTCCTGCGGTAGATATGATTCTTGCCATACTTTTCTTTGTTAAACTTGCTACTGCTTATCTCGATTACCGCAAGCACGGACAGTTTGAATTCACCGCGCCTGCAATACTTTTCGGCTGTCTGGTGTTCTCTCTGACTGCACCGCTATACATCTGGACGGTACTCTAATAACAATAAAAACAAAGGCTGTTGTGTTAAATCATAACAGCCTTTTGTGGAGGTGATTTATATTTTTGACTGGTTAGGAGATTTTATCGGTGGTATCGGAAGTGCCATAGGCGGTGTGTTCGATTACCTCGGTGAGCAAATCTCAAATGCTATATGGAACACAATGATTCAGTGGCTTTATGAAACGATTTACAACGCTGTCGCAGACTTTTTCACTATGATGGGAAATATGGGCGCAGATGTGTTTGACCTTGAATGGGTGCAGGCGACAATAAATCTGTTTACTCTTTTTGGCTGGGCATTGTTCGTCGCAGGCACGGTCGTTGCCGTATTCGATGTTGCAATAGAGTATCAGAACGGCAGAGCAAATATCAAAACAACCGCTATAAATGTATTAAAAGGGTTCTTTGCCTGTTCGCTGTTTGGCGTAGTACCTGTGGAGTTGTATAAGTTCTGCATCAGCCTGCAAAACACATTTTCTAAGGATTTGTCGTCCATAATGGCAGGACAGCAAAGCCTTGATTTAGCCGGACAAAGCACAAGCGTTTTAGAGGGCAGTTTTGCAGTTGCAAACCAGACAACATTCGGATTATTGAATCTGTTATGTATGATTGCTTTTGCCTACTGCGTAATAAAAATATTTTTTGCGAACATCAAGCGTGGAGGAATTCTGCTCATTCAGATGGCGGTAGGTTCGCTGTATATGTTCAGTGTTCCGAGAGGTTATCAGGACGGCTTTAATCAGTGGATGAAACAGATAGCGGCGTTGTGCCTGACGGCATTTATGCAGACAACTCTGCTGTTCCTCGGGTTGCTGACCTTCCCCGGCAATATGCTTTTGGGACTTGGAATAATGCTTGCATCAAACGAAGTTCCGAGAATTGCACAGCAGTTCGGTCTTGATTCAAGCGTAAAGGTGAATATGACAAGCATTGTTCACGCAACTACAACTGCCGTGAACCTGACAAGAAGTGTTGCGAGAGCGGCAAAGTAAAGGAGAATTTATATTATGACAACTTATTTATATCCGCAAAACCTAAAAGCCACAGCCAATCTGTGGCTGTGGAGCTTACGGGATTTTGCAATTATGAGCATAGCGCTTTTATTATCAATCCTGATACTTGCACAGACGAGAATAATAGTACCTCTTGCGGTAACTCTCTGTTTCGGCTTTTTGTCAATAAGACTGGAAGATACAACAATTCTTGATTTTATCCGCTATGCTGTGAAGTATTTTATTTCAACACAACAAATCTTTTACTGGAGGGAGAAAAAGTGAAAAAGCAAAAACGAAAAGGCGAGTCCGTTCAGGACTTGCTGGGCATAAAAACCTTTACGAAAAACGGCTTGAAGGTCGGTAAGGAAGAATTTATTTTTTATATGGTTCAGCCGACAAATATTTCCGTACTTTCTCATACGAATATTGAAATCAAGGTGCGCCACCTGATGATGGTGCTTTCTGCTGTGCCGGATATTGAGATTACCTGTACAGACTCGTGCGAGTGCTTTGATACGAACAAAAGCTATATCAAAGGCAGGATTGAAGCTGAACAGAATGAAAAAGTAAGAAAAATTCTGAATAAGGATTTAGATTTTCTCGACAGCATTCAGACCGAAACCTCAACCGCAAGGCAGTTTATGTTCATAGCAAGGTGTAAATCTTCAAAATCCGAAAATGTTTTGCAGAAAGCAAACAGAGTCGAAAAAATCATATCAGATCAGGGCTTTGAAGTAACTCGAATGAAAAAAGCAGACATAAAGCGTTTTCTTGCAATCTACTTTGAGGCGAGTATGAACGGCGATTTAATGCCCGACTATGACGGCGAGCAGTATTTTGAAAAGGAGCAGACCTATGAAGAAGCATAAAGGAAAAATCCAAACGGGAATTGTGATAGGCATATTTTCTGTAATTATAATTGCCTGTTTGATTTCAATATTTTCACGGATGTACACCGAAAACAAGGAAAAGGAAGCATTCAGACAGCTTGCAGAAATCGTTACAGAGGAAACAACGAATACAGATACTGTAACAGAAAGAATTAAAAAGCCAAATATATTAAAAGTCAGCGATTTTGATAATGAAGTTCAGGCTGAACAAACAGTGTATTACACGACCTATTACGAACCTCATTCAATATCAGAACTCATTTCAATGAATTCCGAATGCTTTGGCTGGATAAGCATATCAGGAACAAATATCAATTACCCTGTTATGCACACACCGAGTAATCCGCAGAAATATCTGAACAGAAACTTTTACGGAGAGTACAGCTACAGCGGTACACCGTTTCTGGACAGCAGATGTTCAGCTGACAGTACAAATTTAATCATATACGGACACCATATGAACAACGGCACAATGTTTGCAGACCTATGCAACTATACCGATTATTCGTACTTTACTGAACATCCGACAGTTGTACTTGAAACGAAAGACGGGGCATTTGCTTATTCCGTCTTTTCTGTTATGAAAGTAAAATCCGATGATGATTGGTACAGATTCACAGCAGCAGGAACAGAAAAATCATATGAAAAGAAAATATCGTATGCAAAAGAGAAATCCATATACGACACAGAAATCACACCTGTTTACGGTCAGCAGATTTTAACGCTTTCGACCTGTTACGGATACAATCAGGATAACCGCATACTTGTGTTGGCAGTTCGAAATTAAAGGGGGTAAAAATTATGGGACTATTCAATAGAAAACCAAAGGTGCTCACACCCGAACAGGCAGAGGAAATCTACACCAAAGATTTCTTTGATATGATTCTGCCGTCAACAATAAAATTTTTCACTGATTATTACATTGTCGGCGACTCGTACCGCAGTGTATGGGCAGTCAGAGAATATCCGCCGAGTACGGAAGAACAGGCAATACTCTCACAGCTTGCAGACAGAAACGGAGTAACTCTCCGCATCTATCACAGACTTG
>OOBR01000975.1_pt1 | contig 20035 bp, 17 predicted proteins | sample 1671281 | NCBI WGS metagenome assembly OOBR01 (sample SAMN06348140, study PRJEB24527) | human gut metagenome | biome: human gut; feature: ankylosing spondylitis patient; material: feces | host: Homo sapiens | place: China | collected 2015-10
TATAACTTTTTATGTTATTTAGCATAAAAACGAACTTTTTTCTCTACTTTTGCAGGATAAAAGTCTATTTCTTATGCAACCATCAAGTACTGAATTGATTCTGATTCGAGTTACCGGCGAAGATCGTCCGGGGCTTACCTCATCCGTGACCGAAATATTAGCTAAATATGATGCTACTATCCTCGATATCGGGCAGGCGGATATTCATAATACGCTATCGCTAGGTATTCTTTTCAAGAGTGAAGAAAGACATTCCGGATTTATCATGAAGGAATTATTATTCAAAGCTTCCTCTTTGGGAGTAACCATCCGGTTCGAACCAATTACAACCGAGCAATACGACAATTGGGTAGGTATGCAAGGCAAGAACCGCTATATCTTGACGGTGCTTGGCCGCAAACTGTCTGCGCGTCAAATATCGGCAGCCACCAGCGTATTGGCAGAGCAAGGAATGAATATCGATGCAATCAAGCGCCTTACGGGTAGAATCCCTTTGGATGAATGCGATACGGATGCACGCACACGCGCTTGCATAGAATTCTCAGTGAGAGGTACTCCCAAAGACCGCATCGCCATGCAAGAAAGCCTGATGAAGTTAGCCAGCGAACTGGAGATGGACTTTTCTTTTCAGTTGGATAATATGTATCGACGTATGCGCCGTCTGATCTGCTTTGATATGGATTCCACACTTATCGAAACCGAAGTTATTGATGAGCTCGCCATCCGCGCCGGCGTAGGCGATGAGGTAAAGGCCATTACGGAAAGCGCCATGCGTGGCGAAATAGACTTTATCGAAAGCTTTACCCGCCGCGTAGCCCTATTGAAAGGACTCGATGAATCCGTCATGCAGGAGATTGCAGAAAACTTGCCTATCACAGAAGGAGTAGACAGACTAATGTATGTATTGAAGAAGTATGGCTACAAAATAGCAATTCTGTCGGGAGGTTTCACCTATTTCGGCCAACACCTGCAAAAGAAGTATGGTATAGACTATGTATATGCGAATGAGCTGGAAATTATTGATGGAAAGCTCACCGGACGTTATTTGGGAGATGTGGTAGACGGAAAGCGCAAAGCCGAACTACTCCGTTTAATTGCCCAAGTAGAAAAAGTGGATATCGCGCAGACCATTGCCGTAGGTGACGGGGCCAATGACCTCCCCATGCTGGGAATTGCCGGATTGGGGATAGCATTCCATGCCAAACCCAAAGTAGTAGCAAATGCCAAACAGTCTATCAATACCATCGGACTTGATGGGGTGCTCTATTTTCTTGGATTCAAAGATTCTTATTTGAATATGTAATTAGACCGAAAAATAAATTATCTTTGCGGACAAATAAAATAACAGAATGAAGTTTTCCGAACTACAATTAAACGCGAATGTGCTTGAGGCGCTTGACGCCATGCGATTTGACGAATGCACACCTATTCAGGAACAAGCAATTCCAATTATACTTGAAGGTAAAGATCTGATAGCAGTAGCGCAGACAGGTACGGGTAAAACCGCCGCTTTTCTGCTCCCTGTATTAAATAAACTATCCGAAGGAAACCATCCGGAAGATGCGATCAACTGCATTATCATGTCCCCTACCCGGGAGCTGGCTCAGCAGATCGACCAACAGATGGAAGGATTCTCCTATTTTATGCCGGTATCAAGCGTCGCTGTATATGGCGGTAATGACGGCATTCTGTTCGAACAGCAGAAAAAAGGACTTACATTAGGAGCTGATGTTGTTATTGCGACTCCGGGACGTCTGATCGCCCATCTGAGTCTCGGATATGTAGACCTCTCCAAAGTTTCTTATTTCATTTTGGACGAAGCAGACCGAATGCTCGACATGGGATTCTATGACGACATCATGCAAATAGTGAAATACCTGCCTAAAGAACGGCAGACTATCATGTTCTCTGCAACTATGCCTGCCAAAATACAGCAATTGGCAAATACAATCCTGAATAATCCGTCAGAAATAAAACTGGCTGTCTCAAAACCTGCCGAAAAGATTATCCAGGCTGCTTACGTTTGCTACGAAAACCAAAAATTGGGAATTATACGTAGCCTTTTCGCCGACGAGGTTCCCGAACGTGTCATCATCTTCGCATCTTCAAAAATCAAAGTTAAAGAAGTCGCTAAGGCTTTGATGGCGATGAAATTGAATGTAGGAGAAATGCACTCGGATCTCGAGCAGGCCCAACGGGAAACAGTAATGCACGAATTTAAAGCCGGGCGAATTAATATACTGGTAGCGACAGATATTGTGGCACGCGGCATTGACATTGATGATATTCGTCTGGTTATCAACTTCGACGTCCCTCACGATAGTGAAGATTATGTGCACCGCATCGGGCGTACGGCACGTGCCAATAACAATGGAGTAGCGCTTACATTTGTCAGCGAAAAAGAGCAGAGTAATTTCAAGAGCATTGAGAATTTCCTGGAGAAAGACATTTATAAGATTCCCATCCCGGCAGAATTAGGGGACGCTCCGGAATACAAGCCACGCTCTTTCAGCAAAAGCAGGTACGGTAGCAACCCTAAAAGAAGAAATTTTCGGGGGAAAAACGGCAATAACAACAAAAGTAAGAACCGCCCCTCTCCCAGACAACAAAATTAGAACAGCATTCTTTATTTAGTGGAAGTGATAGTCAGTTTACCATCGAAACCCACTTCTATCTCCGCAATGCTATATACAGAACTTTCCGGAATGGCTAAAACTGCTTGATAATGAAAACCATTCCGGTCTACTTTTACAAACTTCGTATCGGATAGAATAGCCTGCGGCAGGAAATCAGCGGGAACAACCTGAGCAAACATCTGCTTGGTCACATCACTGGCAAACAAACTTTTCTTGCCTTCGTACACACAAATGTGCATCACATTGTCGTAATACACATTGTCCATGCTAATCCCGTCTTCGGAATAAGTCGTCTTGACAACTCTAATTTTGGTAGGATTAATATATACATAAGCGCGATAGCGAGTGCCATTGTATGTCACCACACTATCCCGTTTTGTCACTTCCGTATAAGTCGGTATAACCACTTCACGACGAACAAATGACAACGAATCATTCGGATCCTCAGATTTATGCAGTTTGATTATGTTGTCCGTAATGGAATGAAACCAGAATATATGTTCCGCCTGCTTATCTATCTTGTAGTAAGCCGTATCATTTCCATACGTGTAAAGCGTATCCCGCATAACCTTAAATGTAATCGGAGCACTTTGGCTATCTGCATAATAGATCGTATCCCCCTCTACCCGCATCAACGGACTCTCCGTTTCATCGTCCAGCCAAATTCCCTGCAACAGTTCCTTAGCAGCTATATCCTCTTCCTCCAGTTCAAGAAAATTTGGATTTTTATTGCCGCCACATGACACAGAAAAAATCACCATCAACGATAGCACTACATATTTCATCATTTGTTCCAGTTTTGCATAAAGATACTCTTATTTTTTCATTTACCAATGCAATAGTAAACGAATCCGAGTTCTTCCATCTCTTTCTTATCGTAAATGTTACGTCCGTCCAATACAACCTGCTGTGCCATCGTTTTCTTTATGACAGCCCATGAGGGCAGACGGAATTCCTTCCATTCGGTAACCAACATCAGCGCATCCGCATCAAGCACCGCATCATACATATCGCAAGCATAATAGATTGTATCTCCGATCCTACGCTTGCACTCCTGCATGGCAGCAGAATCGTACGCACGTACCTGACAGCCAGCCTTCAACAGCTTATCAATCAGGATCAAAGCCGGAGCTTCACGCATATCATCAGTCTCCGGTTTGAAAGCCAGTCCCCACAAAGCAACCGTTTTTCCTTTCAGGTCACCATTAAAGTGCTTCACCAGCTTTTCAAACAGAACACTTTTCTGTTGCTCGTTTACCTCTTCCACAGCACTGAGCACCCGCATTTTATATCCATTCTGTTCTGCCGTTTTGATAAGGGCTTTCACATCTTTCGGGAAACAAGAACCGCCATAGCCGATTCCCGGATACAAGAATTTACGTCCGATGCGCATATCCGAACCGATTCCGCTACGTACCATATTCACGTCGGCACCCACAATCTCGCACAAGTTTGCTATGTCATTCATAAAACTGATGCGGGTTGCCAACATAGAATTTGCCGCATATTTAGTCATCTCCGCTGACGGGATATCCATAAAGATAACGCGGAAGTTATTTAGCAAGAACGGTTTATACAGCTTCGACATCAGTTTCTGCGCACGTTCCGACTCCACTCCCACTACTACACGGTCCGGACTCATAAAGTCGCTGATCGCATTTCCTTCCTTTAGAAATTCCGGATTTGAAGCCACATCAAAATGGATATTCACCCCTCTCTTATCCAACTCCTCTTGAATAACCGCACGAACCTTGTCGGCAGTACCCACCGGAACCGTACTCTTGGTAACAACCAATTTATATTGTTTCATATTGCGACCGATAGTCCGGGCTACCTCCAGCACATATTTCAGATCGGCGCTGCCGTCCTCATCAGGAGGCGTACCGACAGCACTGAATACTACTTCCACATCATCGAGGCAACTCTCCAGTGAGGTAGTAAACTTCAATCGTTTCGCTTTCATATTGCGAAGCACCATCTCTTCCAATCCATTTTCATAAATAGGAATGACACCCTTTTTCAAAGATTCGATTTTCTCACTGTTAGTATCTACGCAAGTCACATCCACGCCAATTTCAGCAAAGCATGTACCCGTCACCAGACCTACATATCCGGTTCCTACAATTGCTATTTTCATATCTTTATTTATTGTCTATCCAGAAGTTATTCAAAATACACCGCATCTTTGAAAGCCGTTCCCTCCTTGTCTTTAGGAGATAGCAACATCTGCGACTCGGCAAGCGGCCAATCTATACCCAATGTCGCATCATTATATATAATGGAAGCCTCACTTTGCGGAGCATACTTATTATCTACCTTGTATGTGAAAATGGCTTCGTCGCTCAATACGGCAAATCCATGCGCAAAACCACGTGGAATGAAAAACTGTCTCTTATTCTCTTCGCTCAACAACACACATACATGCTTTCCGAACGTAGGCGATGATTTGCGCAAATCCACAGCAACATCCAACACTTCTCCTTTGATAACACGAACCAGTTTAGCCTGGCTATGTTCACCTTTCTGATAATGCAATCCGCGTAATACCCCAAAGGAAGACTTGGATTCATTATCCTGTACAAAATCAACAGGACCGATATTAGCCTCAAACTCCTCTTTCTTAAAAGCTTCCATAAAGTAGCCACGTTCGTCGGAGAAAACTTTAGGCTCTATCAGCCATACTCCGTCTATTTCTGTCTGTATATAGTTCATTGTCGATGGTTATAAATAAAACGATGCAAAAGTAGTGATTTTTTCGTAGTTTTCTGGGATATATTCAATTTATCTCTTAATTTTGCACACATGATTGAATTAGCACAACATATAGAGGTTTTATTGCTGGAAAACGACTGCGTCATCGTTCCGGGATTTGGTGGATTCGTTGCACATTACGCACCTGCAACTCATGTAAAAGAAGAAAATCTTTTCTTACCTCCTACCCGTACGATAGGATTCAACCCGCAACTGAAACTGAACGACGGAGTGTTGGTGCAATCATATATGGCCGTTTACGACACTAGTTTCGCTGACGCCAGCCGCATAGTAGAAAAAGAGGTAAACGAATTCATCTCCCTTCTTCATGAAGAAGGCAAAGCCCATCTGGAGAATATCGGTGAAATCCATTATAATATTTATGGCAATTACGAGTTCATTCCGTACGATTATAAGCTAACCACTCCTTCTTTATACGGATTGGATTCTTTTGAGATGCACGAGCTTGCCGCCTTGCCACAAAAGGAAAAAGTGTTAATACCACTCAATCCGGAGAAAGAAAAGAAAACTTATGAAATCAGTATCAACCGTACATTCCTCCGCAATGCAGCAGCCATGATTGTCGCCATTGTGTTGTTCTTCGCTTTTTCCACTCCGGTAGAGAATACCTACGTTCAGAAGAACAATTACGCACAGTTGTTACCTAACGAGCTTTTTGAACAAATAGAAGAACAGTCGGTTGCAATGACTCCTGTTCCGGTAAAGCACGATGCGAGACCACAGAGAGCCAAGAAAGCTAAAACACCAAAGCCCATTGCTGTGAAAGAAGTTAAAGTGGCGAAACCGCAAACAGTTCCTGCGCCATCGGTAAAGCCACAAGCTAATACGAATCACCCTTACCATATTATAGTAGCGGGAGGTATCAGCCTTAAAGATGCGGAAGCTATGGCAAACCGGTTAAATGCCAAAGGATTTGCGGAAGCAAAAGCGCTGAATACCGATGGTAAAGTACGTGTCAGTATCCGCTCATTCAGCAACCGTGAAGAAGCGACGAAACAGCTGTTGGAACTTAGAAAAAACGAAACTTACAAAAATGCCTGGTTACTGGCAAAATAAAAATCCCTTTTAAAAAGCATGAAACGAGTTCTTTGTCCCAAATGTGAGAATTACCTTTATTTTGATGAAACCAAGTATAGTGAAGGTCAGTCACTTGTATTTGTATGCGAGCATTGCGGCAAGCAATTCAGTATCCGGCTTGGAAAAAGTAAAGTCAAAGCTCTCCGGAAAGAAGAGAATTTGGAAGAAGAGGCAGAATCCCATAAAGAAGAATTCGGATATATCACAGTAATTGAGAATATATTCGGATTCAAACAAATACTTCCACTACAAGAGGGTGACAATGTGATAGGACGGCGTTGTGTGGGAACAGTCATCAATACTCCCATCGAAAGCGGAGACATGAGCATGGACCGCCGCCACTGCATTATCAATGTCAAGCGCAATAAGCAAGGAAAACTAATCTATACTTTGCGGGACGCTCCCAGCCTGACAGGTACATTTCTCATGAATGAGATCTTGGGTGATAAAGACCGTATCCGCATCGAAGATGGAGCTATTGTGACTATCGGAGCCACCACATTTATACTGCATACGGCGGAATAGTTACTAGAAGTCTTTATTATAAGGCTCTCTAATAAAAAACGATTAATACATTTGCAACTTTGCTCATTAATTTGTTTCTTTGTTATAAAGTTGATAAAAACTTATGGGACAGGTCAATGACAATAAAATAAAATATACAAATTACTGCATTGCAACTTTTGCAAAGCAGTACAAAATGTCTTTGCTAGAAGCTTTCAACTATCTAGATCGATATGGCGGCTTGACTTTTTTAGACGAATGCTACGAAGCCGAACATTTATTATCAATAGAAGATGCTATTCATGATTTGGTTGTTATCTGCAAAAACAATGGAGGAGAGCTGAAATGATTTTATATCATGGGACTAACATAGACATTCAGTCTATAGATTTAGAACAATGTATGCCATATAAAGACTTTGGAAGAGGGTTTTATTTAACCGATTTAGAGCAACAGGCAAAAGACATGGCTCCTCGTAAAGCTAAATTTAGCCCAAATACTTCTCCATACGTTTTAAATACGAATTTGATGAAAAAGCATTAAATTACTCAGAAGAATATGAATACTAAAGAATATTTAGTGCAAAGTATCGTCAGTCAAATGACTATTTATTTGATGAATGATTATAATTGGGATATGCAAACAGCCTTAAGAACCATTTATCATTCAGAACTTTTCCAGAAATTAAATGATCCTGAAATAGAGCTATATACTCAAAGCCCCAAGTATGTTTACTTATTTCTCAAGAAAGAATTAACCACTGGAAAATATATCTGATACACCCGAACAAGGAATTAGCTTGATATCCTTACCGATGTAACGACGCAATTGTACCCTCTAATATTTGCAATATCTTCTTTTTAGTATTTTTGATTCATCTATTTCTTGACTAAATGGTATTACTAATACGAACAACAATCAGAAAGGATAGAAATATTGCAAGAGACAGATTTCTATCCTTTTTGGTTGTTGTATATTCAAGCTATATCCAAATATTCCCAAAAATACAATTTATAAAACAGACAATAGCTATAAGGAGGTGGATAATATTCCTACAATAAACAAATATATCCGGAATATTAAAATTTATCATCGGCGGCATTGATAGGAATATATCCAACCCCTCTTATAAAAAATTTAGTCAAATTCCACATAATACTGTTATATTTAGTCCATGGAGTTGAAATTAATTCTGAAGCGCTAGTACATCTTTCAAAGCTACCCGTTTGTAAATTCTTAATAAAACAATTATTTGATTTTCCATGAATAAAATCCCCGGTTATCTCAATTTTCTGTTTTTTGTCTTCGCAAGATAAATTACCATGTAAAAGTTCATCCTCATCTAATGAAGCTTTAATAAAAGTACCGTCTAGTGCACGAGCTGTATATGTACCAACTATAAATCCATCTTTATACCTTGCATTAATTTGTGATTTAAATACATTACTTTCATCCTTAATTGTGTACACAAATGGACCATTAAATACTCCATCTTGATATGTAGCATCTATTTCTTCTATGCCACTCCCATATACACGACGTCTTATTTTCCACGTTCCATCTCTAAAATCGTCCTTAAAATATCCTTTTATTGTTAACATTGGGATAGTTTGACCTGCTTTTGTTCGATAAGTTTTGTTGGATTTAAATTCAAATACTCCATGATATATCCTTAAACCTCCAATTTCATAATATTGATAGGTGCAATTCCCAGACACATACCAATCAGGTGTATCTATCAAATATTCTCCCATATATGTTTTTATTTGGCTCTTATATGTATTTCCTAAATTTTCATAAGGCATTCCGATGTATTCTTCAAACATATTCTTTGACTTTTCATGTCCTTGTTTACAAGCTAACAAGATGTATTTCATAACCATCCCTTTTCGCATCTCTCTTATTCTACGTTTAAATCCATCTCGAACATCCTTAAGGTCCGAATATTTATTTATAGATTCAATCTGCGCATCAAGAGAACCATCCTCCGCAGCTTTATTCATCCATTTTCTAGCTTTCCTCCTGTTCCATTCTACACCCATTCCATGCTCATAACAAATACCCACTTTATATTCAGCTTGAGCAAATCCTTGCGCAGCAGCTTTGGAATACCATTCAAAAGCTTTAGATGCATTCTTTTCTACACCCATTCCATTTTCATAATAATAGCCTATAGCACATTCAGCTGAGGCATATCCTTGTGCAGCTGCTTTGGAATACCATTCAAAAGCTTTAGCTGTATTCTTTTCCACACCAATTCCATTCTCATAACAAGTACCAACATTGTATTCAGCCTTAGCAAATCCTTGTGCGGCTGCTTTAGACCACCATTCAAATGCTTTAGCTGTATTCTTTTCTACACCCATTCCATTTTCATAATAATAGCCTATAATACATTCTGCTGGAGCAAATCCTTGTGCAGCTGCTTTAGAATACCATTCAAAAGCTTGCGTGTATTCTTTTTTATCATCTAAACACTTTCCCATTTTATATTGTGCTTCAGAATTTCCCAAGTTCGCTTCTTTGAGCAAATCTTGTTCGTTGCTATTTTGAGCAAATCCACATATAGACATAATGCATGCGAGCATTATGATCACAATAAATTTTATTTCTTTCATGATTAGTAACTATTGATTTTTATTATAAATGCATCTATTTACAATATCCCTATCCTTATTGCCCTAACATTATATATCAATCATGCTTCTTCAAAATATTGGCATCATATACCTCACCCGTTTCTTCATCTACTATACTCTTTCCAAGAGTTATAATACCAGAAGGAGAAATATAGCATTTTCTATAATATCGTCCTCCCTGAGGGTAATATCCGATGTTATCCATTTCAATAATACCATTGGAATTAACTTTTATGTCTACTCCTGCTCCAATATAAAACAGCGTATGGGGACTATTTAAGTTATATAAATAATAAGTGATACAGGTCCCAGACTCAAAAGAATGAATAAGAATCCCATCACTATCTCCAAGCATTTGTATCTTACTTAAATTTTCCAAAGAAGCTCGAGTTATCTTACCATCTCGCTTTATACTAAAAATAGTTTCTTGACTTTTAAAAAGCATCTTTTCCATTTGAGTTTTCAAATCATAATACCATAGAGACGATTGTCCCATATCAAAATCATCATAATTGGGTTTCTTATCTTGTTTTATATATAACACATAATGCTTAGATAATGAATAAGCACCAATTTTGGCATTTATATAGGAAAGCCTAGCTTTTAACCGCTCAAATTCTTTCACATAATTTTGAGCAATTATTTGACTAGAAAACAGTAAGTTTAATGTCAATAATAACAAAAGTAATATATAACTTTTCATAAGTCATCTTTCAATTTACACATTAAGAATACAAATAGGAGTCCTACTTAAAAGACTTTTTATTTAAAATTTAACGTTCTATAAATACTTCTGATAGAAGATAAAAGTACAAAAGCATACTTTTTAAAGAGGGGCAATATTAATCATCACCAAATACGCATTTGATCAAAAAAAGGTATTTTTACTTTTTTGCATTATCTACCAATTTTGAGCAGCAAATTCAGCAGCAAGGGAATCGGCTATTCGGATGGAGTCAGCAGCTTGGCGAGCGCGCTCTTCTACACTAAGATTATATTTTGTCTCATATCTTTGTCCGTCTATTTTTTCCCAATATTTATCACTGATCGTCATAGTAGGGCATGTATACTCTACTTTGATGTTATTATTATCTTTATATATTATAGCTCGTGCTGCATTGTCTATTTTTAATAGAACGGGAGATCCTTCTCTCTTTTTTTCTGCCTTGAATCCTAAGTCAACAAAAATATTTTCTATAGCATTGATAATATTCGCATACTTTTCCGAAGCTTTATCTTTCCCTGTTATATATATCCAAATGATAAACATACTTTGTTTGTTATTAAAACTGTATCCTTTTATTTCTTCATCATAAAACCCCCAACCATAATTAACTCTTTCTTTAATGGGAGTTACAACTTCTTCTGGAAAATAGTAAGCTATTGTGACATCAAAATATTCTGTACTTTTTTCGTAAGTAATACAACGACTATCTTTATAATCTTCTTTTGAGAATTTATTATTTTTATTTTTAAATATCTTTTCTGGACTATCTTTAAAAGATACGCTATCAATTCCTATTAAAGTGATATTTAACTCCTTACGTAATACAGCTTCATAATCCAAATAGTCCGATTCTATCATTCTCCCTAGATATTCAGATGTGAAATAGTCTGTTCCGATTTGGGCATATTCTTTCTTGCTAATCTCTTTCCCTGTTTTATCTATTAATACATAGTAATCGTGACTCCTTGCGTATGCGTATTCCCTGTTATAAAAGGGGTAAATTTTATCGTATTCAAAATCACAAAGTATTTCACCATTGTAATCAATGATTCCCCATCTCTCCTTATCCTTGACACAGGCAAAGTCTGAGTTGTAAAAATCAACGTCTTGATATTTTGCGCGTACCAACACTTCTCCTTTTTTGTCTATAAATCCCCAATATCCATCTTTCTGGAAAGGAGCGACTTCTCCTTCAAAAAGCCCTAATTTGTTAATACGGGAAGAAGGTTTTATTACTTTTTCACCTTTATTATTCAAACAACCCATTTGGTCGAAATCATCTTCGTTGCAGAATAAAAGCATGCCATTATGATAAAGGGACATAGTACAGATTTGGGATAAATGTATATCAAATAAAATTTCTCCTTTACGATTGATAGCTAATTTCTTGTCGTTTTTGTCTGTAATTAAAGCGATGTTTTCTTGAAAAATACTTGCTGATATATATTGCGGCTTAATTACTACTTCCCCTTTAGTGTTTACATATCCATACAAACCGTCTTCCGTCCGAAAAACAGCCAGTCCCTCTACGAAATTAGTAATATTCATTACTGCCTTATTTTCATACTTATCAAAAGTAAAAACAGTCTTTCCGCTTTTGTCAATAAATGAAATTGGTTGGTCTTTCTCAACAACAGGAGTGACATCTTCAATAAAAGGTTGAATTGCTACATACTCTTTTCCTATTTTCTGAGGTTTAGCCTCTATTGTATAACATTCATATAACCCATTACTGTTTTTAACGAAAAATCGGTCATTCATTATAGCTGTCGGTTCTTCTTGAAATTCATCTTCAAATAGAATTTTTCCTTCTAAATCAATTAGCCCCCATCGATCTTCAATGTCTGTTTTAAAAGCTAAATAAGACACTTTTCCTTCTTTATGACTACATGCTGATAATAGAAAAGTAATCATACACAATAAAAATAAATTTTTCATAATAGTATGTATTAAAATTAATTGTATTCAATCAAATCAAAGGTTAAGAATTATCCTCCATTTTTATATGAATAACCGTTTTGAATAACATTCAAAAACGGCTGCATATTATCCATCAGCGTCCTTTCTTCTTTTAAATAGTTATCTTCCATCTTGGTCCGCATCCATTTTTTTGTCTAACTTCCTGTTTTTCGCTATATTCACTGAATATAAAGTTTGGATAAAAGCAATCATTTTCAAAATAAGAGGAATCTAAATAAACAAAAACTTCATAGTTACTAGCGATCACTAGTACTGTTTCCGCAATACCACTTTATCCATTTCCAGTCCCGATCTCTTTTGTGAAGGTAATACAATGGAACCGTCTGGCTGAATATAATATAAATCGCCACCACATCTGAATTGATTCCCTTCAACTTTATACGGTGATACCTTTGGAGGGATGTTAAGTGCATTTCCACCACTCAAAACCGCAAGTAGTTTCATTCGTGGGTCTGTCAATGCCGCTTTCATACTCACTCTGCAACGATTTCCCTCTAAAAATTCTAGAGTCATAGTCCCTTCCATATCATAAACACCAGTTCCTACACCTGATAGAATCCCAAGCATATCTGCCATTGGAAAAAGAATATTGATTTTACCAACATACGTCCCAAATAAATATCCATCTGCATTACGAGCTACTTCCTGTTTAAGGTAAAAAGCCATCGCTTCATCCCATTTTCCCTCAAGCGGCTCAACCTCAATACGAAAATCATCTCCTGTCAACGAAATATCCGTTCCATTATATTGGGGAATCAATTGAAATTTCTCACCGGAAGCGTTCGCATAAACAAAAGTACCATTCTCAAAATCAATGTTGTATAATTCCTCATTTGAGCGCCCAAATATAGCATTAGAATAAACATATAGTGTATCTCCAATGAACTCCATGCAGATATTTGAAAGAGATTGATTGTCACTAGTACGAATTATTTTTCCATGCCAACGTCCCGAGAAATAGAAATCTGCATTGCGTGGCACCTTTCTTTTTTGGTAAAAAGCCATCGCTTCATCCCATTCCCCTTCAAACGGCTCAACTTCAATATGAAAATCATCTCCTGTTAACGAAATAGCAGTTCCATTATATCGAGGTTTCAATTGAAATTTTTCATCGGAAGCGTTTGCATAAACAAAAGCGCCATTCTCAAAATCAACGTTATATAGTTCCTCATTTGAATACCCAAATATAGCATTAGAATAGATATGTAGCGTATCTCCAATGAACTCCATGCAGATATTTGAAAGGGATTGGTTGTCACTAGTACGAATTATTTTTCCATACCAACGTCCCGAGAAATAGTGTTCTGCACAAGGTGCGACACGTTTTTTATGATAAAATGCCAAACCCTCTGAAGTAAACATATTACTTTCAAGCGGCAATAGTGAAATTTTATAGTCAGGACCAATGATTGATAAACTTTCAGCATTTGTTTCTTCTTTGCGGTAGTCGAAGTTCATTACATATCGGTCTCCTTTTGCATTCAAAAAAGTGTATTCATTTTCTTTTTGTTCTACAAACGATAGACGCTCATTGTCAGCACCAAAAATTGCATTAGAATAGATATAAAGAGAATCGGAAGTCATCTTCAAGGAAACATCAGATAATTTCTTACCATCCGAATTCCTATATAATTCACCATACCAGATATGACCTATAATGGGCGACCTTGTTACATCCCGATAATACTATCAATATGATGGTGACTAAAAAAAATAGTTTTCTCATGCTGACAGCTTTGCAATACGCCCAATCAAGTGATTTCAAAATTATCTCCTGACTTAAGAGAGTTAATTCATTTTTCATAATATCAACAAAAATAAAGCTTATAAGTCTCTCTAAGTCAGCGATGAATATTATTAGTGATTGGATAGAAGAAAGGCGTGAGACTTGTCTGCCAGTTCATCGAAACTGAGGCATCGCCAAACGCCTAACCAAGAATGAACGAGAAGAAACAATACTCTCACGCCATTTTGATATATGGATACAGTGAAATCTGTATATACATATACAAAACAGAATGAGCGTCATATTGTCTTCGTCCTCTTGATTAAAATTTGGCGAATTTCAGTTTCGGGACAAAGCAAAAACGCTTTCTTATGTCTGCTAAAACACAAATTATGTCTTAACAATTGCAAAGATACGTTTTTTCTTCAATATGACGCTCTAATGAGAGTATTATTTCTTCTTAAAAGGTTCTTTAAGATAAGCGAAAAGTATATATTAATAAGAATGAATTTATCATAATAAGCAAAATTAATTTTACCGCTACAACTCCAACAGCAGCAACATAAACTATAAAAAGAAAGTGTGGAGTTATTAGTCTATCTATACAGGAGGCTCTGGTAAGCCTTATACGTAAATAAACAATACCCCACACTCATAAAGTATATGTAATGAAAATTACACATAACGATACAAGTGATGAGTGTTATTGCCATCCTTACGTATTTTGAAATTTACCAGATTTCCTGTATAAGGATAAAAGCTAAACACTTTCATCAATAAAAACGACGTTGAGCGACTCGCGTTGCTACAACGTCACAAAGATAAAAATTATTTCTCACAAATGATAATTTGCGCATTATTCTTACTAAAATTCCACGATCAATAGGAAATTTCACCGTTGGGCAACGGTGATTTTGTCGTTGGGCAACCATAAATTCACCATTGGGCAACGGTGAATTTGCGCTATTCAGCCTAAAATGCAGACAAAAAAATGGGGAAGCTCTCACGAACTTCCCCCATTAACAAGTGATTTAGCAAAGATTAATCAGCCGGATCCGGAGCTTCTCCCGAATTTCCACCCTCGTCTGGATTTTCGCTATCACTACCACTAGTAGTCGACGTGCCATCTCCAAACAGTTCCACACTTGCCGAACCCAGCATAGCTTTGAATCTACTACCCGGAGTAAATACAATCTTTTTCCGGATAATGGTGTGGGCACTCACGTCTTCTTCCTTGTCTTTCCCTTCGGCATTGATTGCCGGACGGAACGCGCCAAACTCGTCCAGCTTCACCGAAAAACCTTCCTCCAAATAGGCTATCATCACATCCTGAACTCCCTTCAGCACCACATCCACCATAGAACGATGAACACCTGTTCGCTGATTTACTTCATCACACAACTTCTTGTAGTTGATGCTTCCTACTAGTACGTTAGCTGCAACGTACTTTTCCACCTTGTTTTGTTTATCGAAGTACAAGGTAATCTTCTTTTTTTTATATTTAAATGCCATGATTTTAACATTTTAAATATTATACAATTATACAAGTCACTCTATTGACTTCGATGCAAAGATATGAGTCTATATTGAGATTTCCAAATAGAAAAATGGTAGTATTTTAATAGCAAAATCTTGATATTTTACAAGAGAAATGAGCTTACAACAAAGCTGCAAGAAAATAATAAAACATAACATTACAACAATCAATAATCACATAATTACAATAATCCATACCAATACAATAAATAAAAATATCAAACATACAACAAGATAATGATAGCTATTAAGGATTTGAAGATTTTAAAAACGTCTTTCTTTGGAAAAAAATGAGATACAACCCGTATATTTAGATACTATAAAGTAATAATAGCCAACAATAAGCAAAACAACATTAATATACATTAACTTTAAGAGGGTATCGCAATAGCCATAAGACTATCAAGATACCCTCTTGAATGAAAAACCAAACTCAGTTAAATTCAACTATTCGGCCTATCTCCGATATCTAAATCAAAGAATACCCTTCACAGTTTCAAGCATTCCCTTTTCTTGAATAGAATCCAAATCAGCTTTTACAGCTTCCGTCAATCCCGGAATTTTATTCAAATCTTCACCCCAGATAAATTCTGCGCCCAGAACACCTTCGGTTACTTTCTTTGTGCAACCGGTAGCCCATAGTTCTTTCAGCAGATTCATGATTTCAGGAGCATCGTTCGGCACAATCTCAGCGCCATCCGCACGTACACCACCCTTATAATAAGTAATGATAGCTGCCAAACCAAGTACAAGTCCTTTCGGAAGCTCACCTTTACGTTCCAGATAAGTTTTCAATCCCGGCAGATCACGAGTCTCATATTTCGGGAAAGAATTCAGCATAATGCTTGTTACCGCATGGTCTACAAACGGATTATTGAAACGCTCCAATACATCATTCGCAAATTTCTCCAATTCATCTTTCGGCAGGTTCAGAGTTTCCATCAACTCGTCAAACATCACCTTATGGATATATTTTCCTATTACTTCATGCTGGCAAGCGTCACGAACAATATTCACACCGGACAAATAAGCAACCGGAGAAAGAACGGTATGCGGCCCATTCAGCAAAGTAACCTTACGTTCATGGTATGGAGCTTCCGACGGTACAAACAATACGTTCAAGCCTGCCTTGTCAGCCGGGAATTCTTTAGCAATCTCCTGCGGAGCCTCAATAACCCACAAATGGAAGATTTCAGCCTGGACCACCAAGTTATCGTCATATTGCAGTTTTTCTTTGATAGCTGCAATATCCTTGCGGGGGAATCCCGGAACTATACGGTCTACCAACGTAGCATATACACCACAGGCTTCTTCAAACCAAGTCTTAAATTCTTCGCCCAAATTCCACAACTCAATGTATTGATAGATCGTTTCTTTCAGTTTGTGACCATTCAAGAAAATAAGTTCGCAAGGGAAGATAATCAGGCCTTTTGTTTTGTCGCCATTGAATGTCTTAAAACGATGATATAACAACTGAGTCAGTTTACCCGGATAAGAAGAAGCGGGAGCATCCTCTAGTTTGCAAGTCGGATCAAAGGCAATACCGGCTTCTGTAGTATTTGAAATAACGAAACGCATTTCCGGTTGTTCCGCCAGTTTCATGAATTCGTCATTTTGAGTATAAGGGTTCAATGCACGGCTGATTACATCAATCATTGTCAAGCTGTTAACCACTTCTCCTTTATCCAATCCTTGAAGATTGACATGATAAAGATCGTCCTGCGTATTCAGCATATCGACCATACCTTTGTCAATGGGCTGAACTACTACAACACTACTGTTGAAATCTGTTTTCTGGTTCATGTTATAGATAATCCAATCTACAAAAGCACGTAAAAAGTTACCTTCACCAAATTGAATAATACGCTCCGGACGTTGTGCCTTAGGAGCAGTTTCTTTGTTTAATACTTTCATGTTAGTTGTAATTTATAAAGTTGATATTATACTAATTCAAAATAAAAATCGATGTTTTCTTTAATCAGGATATCAATAGGCATATATTTCACAGGATCGATATTTTTCTTGAACACGACATGATCACACAAAGCTTTCACACCGCAATAACCTTGCAATCCCGGCCGCTGTCCGATCAAATAATGTACATCCCCCGATTTCAGCAACTCTACATTTGCTTTCAGGAGGTCATATCCTATCAATCCTTTCATGCTACGCCCTGCATGACGGAGATATTCTCCCAACTGATATACTCTGGAATTGAACACAACTCCGAGTACAGCTTTCGGGTGCGTCTCAAAGAACCGATCCAGTGTCCGACAGTTATTTTCCTGATTGGACTTATTCAATACTACTTCATGAATCACCAGATTATCGTATTCCTCAGTGATATACTGCATAAAACCTTCCAGACGGCGCTGCATCTGTATTTCAGCAGGGTTATTCTTGTTATTACTTAAAAACAGTACCAGTTCCTGCCCTTCTCCCACCGAATAATTACGCATCAATATCTTAGCCGCAATGTATCCGCTCTTATACGAATCTTGTCCGATATAGGTTAACGCATTCATTTCTTCCATATTGAAATCGACGAAAGCATACGCTATCCCATTCTCTCGCAGATAGGCCGTCAATGATAAGGTTTCTTCCCGGAAATTGGGAGCAATCAACACCGCATCCACATTGCTTTCCTTGATAGAACGACAGGCTTCCTGATAGCTGGCTTCATCTCCGTGATGGTAACACAGATAATCCACGCTCACATTGAAAGGACGCAACTCTTGCCGGGCACGCTCAATGCCGCCCACTACGGAATGCCAATAATCGTGCTCTATATAATAAGGAATTAGGCAAACGAAAGAATATTTCTTTTTAGCAGCCAGTCCGATAGCAAAAACATTGGGCTGGTAATGAATTTCATCCAGCACCTTCTGAACCTTAGCTTTGCTCTTAGGAGATACGTCACCGCGATTGTGCAATACCCTGTCCACCGTTCCGGCAGAAACGCCTGCCATACGGGCTATGTCTTTAATCGTATAGTTCTGGTCCTCCATAGTGCTAAAACTTAAATATTATAAATAATCGCTGCAAATATACGAATTATTTTGTTACTCCAAGTAAAATTTCTATTTTTGTGTTCGATAACGGTTAATAAAACTAAAACGAGATTTACACCTAGTAGCTTTAAAATCAATACTATATAGGTATAAATACAGAAAGTAATAATTTTATATACTTAAAACACAGTAATAATGAAGAATTTCATGGACGAGAACTTCTTACTGCAAACAGAAACTGCACAGAAGTTGTATCACGAGCATGCGGCTAAAATGCCGATTATCGACTATCACTGTCATTTAATTCCACAAATGGTAGCCGATGACTACAAGTTTAAATCACTGACTGAAATCTGGTTGGGAGGCGACCACTACAAATGGCGCGCTATGCGTACAAACGGTGTAGACGAACGTTTCTGCACAGGGAAGGACACCACAGACTGGGAAAAATTTGAGAAATGGGCAGAAACCGTACCTTATACTTTCCGCAATCCGTTATATCATTGGACTCATCTGGAACTGAAAACAGCTTTCGGCATCGATAAGATATTGAATCCGAAAACCGCACGTGAGATCTATGATGAATGTAACGAAAAATTAGCTCAACCTGAATATTCCGCTCGCGGAATGATGCGTCGCTACCACGTAGAAACCGTATGTACTACCGACGATCCGATAGACTCGTTGGAATATCACATCAAGACACGCGAAAGCGGATTTGAAATCAAGATGTTGCCGACTTGGCGTCCGGACAAAGCTATGGCAGTAGAAGTTCCGGCAGATTTCCGCGCTTATGTAGAAAAATTGGCAGAAGTAAGCGACACCAACATTTCCAGTTTTGACGATATGATTGCCGCTTTGCGCAAACGTCACGATTTCTTCGCAGCACAAGGATGTCGCCTGTCCGATCACGGTATCGAGGAATTCTACGCAGAAGATTATACCGATGCGGAAATCAAAGCTATATTTAATAAGGTATATGGCGGTACTGAACTGACGAAGGAAGAAATTCTGAAATTCAAATCGGCAATGCTCGTAATCTTCGGAGAAATGGATTGGGAAAAGGGATGGACTCAACAGTTCCATTACGGCGCAATCCGCAACAACAACACCAAGATGTTTAAATTGTTAGGTCCCGACACAGGTTTCGACTCTATCGGTGAATTTACAACAGCAAAAGCAATGGCTAAATTCCTCGACCGCTTGAACACAAACGGTAAATTGACGAAGACAATCCTCTACAACCTGAATCCATGCGCAAACGAGGTGATTGCAACTATGCTGGGCAACTTCCAGGATGGATCTGTTGCAGGAAAAATCCAGTTTGGTTCCGGATGGTGGTTCTTGGATCAGAAAGATGGTATGGAAAAACAAATGAATGCCTTGTCAGTACTCGGTCTTTTGAGCCGCTTCGTAGGTATGTTGAC
>OOBR01001007.1_pt1 | contig 19370 bp, 11 predicted proteins | sample 1671281 | NCBI WGS metagenome assembly OOBR01 (sample SAMN06348140, study PRJEB24527) | human gut metagenome | biome: human gut; feature: ankylosing spondylitis patient; material: feces | host: Homo sapiens | place: China | collected 2015-10
GATAATGCTCCTACCCGTAAACCGCGTACCGGTATGTTGACCAAATATCTGGATAGCCCGGAATATGATCTTACCGGGAGTTTTGTTATCGGTGATCGTCCTACGGATGTGGAACTTGCCCAAAATTTAGGGTGTCGTGCCATTTATTTGCAGGATTCTACAGAAAGTCTCAAAGAAAAAGGGTTGGAAGAAGTCTGTGCCCTTGCAACTACGGATTGGGATCGGATAGCCGAGTACTTGTTTGCCGGTGAGCGGAAAGCGGAAGTACAGCGCACCACCAAAGAGACAGATATCTATGTAGCTTTGAATCTTGATGGAAATGGAATGTGTGATATCTCTACCGGTCTTGGCTTTTTCGATCATATGCTAGAACAGATTGGAAAACATTCCGGTATGGATTTGACAATTCGTGTGAAAGGAGATCTGGAAGTGGATGAACATCATACCATCGAAGATACCGCCATTGCATTGGGCGAATGTATCTATCAAGCTTTGGGTAATAAGAGGGGTATTGAGCGTTATGGGTATGCTCTGCCGATGGATGACTGCCTCTGTCAGGTTTGCCTCGATTTCGGCGGACGTCCTTGGCTAGTATGGGATGCGGAGTTCAAACGTGAGAAGATAGGGGAGATGCCGACAGAAATGTTCCTGCATTTCTTTAAGTCATTGAGTGACGCTGCAAAGATGAATTTGAATATTAAAGCAGAGGGACAGAATGAACATCATAAGATAGAAGGTATCTTTAAAGCGCTTGCCCGTGCTTTAAAGATGGCTTTGAAGCGTGATATCTATCATTTTGAACTTCCATCCAGTAAAGGAATGCTCTGATGAGAACAGAATGAGAATGTGTCAAAACGCAGATTAATGCAAATAATCTGCGTTTTATTATTCATTATGACACCCTCATAATATAGTATTTATAAACTTTCAATTTCCTTAAGCCACATGGCTGAACTTGCGTCACTAGGCATTCTCCAGTCTCCTCGCGGACTGATAGAAATACTTCCTACTTTAGGACCGTCGGGCAAACAGGAGCGTTTGAATTGCTGATTAAAGAAACGGCGGAAGAAAGTCGAAAGCCATTTCTTGATGGTTTCTTCATCATAAACACCTTTGAATGCACTATTTGCCAGATAGAATATTTTGGAAGGTCGGAAGCCGAAACGCAAGAAATAATAAAGGAAGAAATCGTGCAACTCGTATGGACCTACCAGATCTTCTGTCTTTTGTTTTATTTCCCCGTTTTCATCTGCCGGAATCAGTTCCGGACTGATAGGAGTATCTACGATATCGAGTAAAGTTGCTTTTGAATTTTCATCCACACCATTTTCAGCTACCCATTGTACCAGATATTTTACAAGAGTTTTAGGAACACTGGCATTTACACCGTACATAGACATATGGTCGCCATTGTAAGTCGCCCATCCCAATGCAAGTTCCGATAAATCTCCAGTTCCGATGACCATCCCCCAAGTCTGATTGGCAACATCCATCAATATTTGGGTACGTTCACGTGCCTGAGAGTTCTCGTAGGTGACATCATGTATATTTATATCATGATCTATATCCTTAAAATGCTGGATGCAAGCTTCCTTGATACTGATCTCACGTATCGATATTCCCAATGATTTCATCAGGTCAAGGGCGTTGTTGTAAGTACGGTCGGTTGTTCCGAAGCCTGGCATGGTGATACCGAGAATATTTTTTCGAGGTAGTCCCAACTTATCAAAAGTCTTCACGCAAACAAGTAATGCCAGCGTTGAATCCAATCCGCCGGAAATGCCGACTATGGCAGTCTTGGCTCCGGTATGAGCCAGCCTTTGAGCCAGCCCGGCTATTTGGATAGAGAAGACCTCTTCACAGTGTTCGTTTAATTCAGCTCCCTGAGGCACAAAAGGATGAGGATTGAACTTCCGGGTTAGCATAAGCTCTTTACTGTTAACAAATTCTGTTGAGATAGTAACTGCTTTTTTATCTGCCAGATTTGCCTGGTTGGCGGCAAAAGTCGTATTTACCCTACGTTCGGCGCGGATACGCTCTACATCTATTTCACTGATAATTAATTGCTCTTCCATGCTAAAACGCTCACTGCGTGCAAGAAGTGTTCCGTTTTCATAGATCAACCCGTTGCCTGCAAATACTACATCTGTGGTCGACTCTCCGAAACCACACGACGAGAATACATATCCGGCAATACAACGTGCGGACTGTTGGCTGATAAGTGAACAGAGATAATTATGTTTCCCGATTCCTTCATTGTCAGCGGACATATTGAAAATGATCTCCGCCCCCTGCAATGCGAGGGAGGAACTAGGCGGAATGGTAGCCCAGAGGTCTTCGCAAATTTCGATACCAAATGTTGTATCCGAAGTCTCGAAAAGAAGATTTGCTCCGAGCGGAACAATCTGTCCGCATAGACGTACAACATCTGTTTTTAATTGAAGCGAGGAAGTAAACCAACGTTGTTCGTAGAACTCTTTATAATTGGGCAGGTAGGTTTTAGCGGTAACACCTATTATCTTTCCCTTTTGAATAGTCACGGCTGCATTGACTATCATTGAATTGACGATAACGGGCATACCGACAATGGATATGATATCTAACTGGCGGGTATTATTTAATATTTGCATTAACCCCATTTCAGCTTCTTCAAGTAATAGCTGTTGTCCGAACAGGTCACCGCAAGTATATCCTGTGACACTCATTTCAGGGAATACAATGATCTGTACTCCTTTTCCTTCGGCTACAGCAATCAGACTTTCTATCTTCTCTACATTGAATTTGCAGTCAGCCACTTTGACGTGTGGCACGGCTGCTGCTACTTTCACGAATCCGTAGTTCATCTTATACCTTATTTATATATAGTGGGTGCAAAAATAGGAAATAGTTTTGAATATTTATCGTTTCTATTGTGAATCCTCAAAAAGAGATATTTTAAGTGGTTTAGGATACTGTTGCTTGAACAATTAAATGATATATCAAAAAGATAGTTTATTTGTGCGTTTTTATAGACTGCGTCCAGCGAATTTAACTCTGTGGTCGATTTCTAATAATATAAACTGTCAAAAAGATATTGGTGGAAATTTGGTGCAAAATATGCGACATTTTGTTTCTTTTATTTAACTATAATATTTATATTTGTAGCCAAATTAAAGCAATTTATATGCTGATAACACTAAAGAACGAGCAATATTACTTGTTAGAGAATATAATTTAAGAGAAGATGGACATATATTTTATTTCTACAATTATAACACGAAGAAAGTACATCAATATTTGGCGTAATATCAAGAACCAGCCGAGCTAAACTTATCCTTTTCTATTAATTATCAAGAACTATTGAGTTCGGATAGTATGTGTCACTTTTCATGTATGAGAAATGGTGCAGGTGGTCTTGGTATGTATAAATCTATAATAATAAATCAAATTCATTAATTTTTAATTCAAGTATCAAAGATGAGAAAAGCAATTCTCTTGCTTGTACTCTTTGCTCTGACAAATATCCCTCTTATGCTTTGGGCACAGGGAGGATATAAAGTCACAGGACAGGTAGTTTCGGCGGAAGATAATGAGCCGATGATTGGCGTGTCCATTCTGGAGAAAGGTACAACAAATGGTGTGATTACCGATATAGACGGTAAGTACACTCTTGAAATTAAGGGTACGGCGAAGGCTACTTTGCTGTTCTCTTATGTCGGTATGCAATCCCAGCAGCATGAAGTCAACCCGCGCACGGGGACGCTGAATGTACGGCTGGTTTCGGATTCCGAATTAATAGACGAAGTAGTGGTGGTGGCGTACGGAACCCGTAAAAAGGGAACCATTGCCGGAGCCGTGTCCACCGTAAAGGCGGAAAAGATGGAAAATGTACCGGCAGCCGGTTTCGACCAGTCGCTGCAGGGACAGACGCCCGGTCTGACAGTTATCTCCAATTCCGGAGAACCCAGCAAATCGGCGGTGTTCCAGATCCGAGGTACCAACTCTATCAATTCGGGCACGTCTCCGTTGTTTATTCTGGACGGTGTGCCTATTTCGAGTGCTGATTTTAATACCATCAGCCCGGGAGACATCGAATCCATATCTGTGTTGAAAGACGCTTCTTCTACCTCTATTTATGGAGCCCGCGCGGCAAACGGTGTGGTGGTAATCACTTCCAAACGCGGATTGTCGCTGGATAAGGCGAAAGTGTCGTTGCGTGCGCAGTGGGGATTCTCACAATTGGCGTCGGATGACAACTGGATGATGATGAATACGCCCGAGCGTATCCAGTTTGAAAAAGAAATCGGTCTGGACTCCGGTCAGGATTACAATCTGCTTTCACGTGTTGATGTCAATTGGTTGGATGAAGTATTTAACGACCGGGCTCCGTTGCAGAGCTACGAATTGTCGGTCAACCGTGCTACCGACCGCCTCAACTACTACGTTTCCGGAGGTTTCTACGATCAGGACGGTATTGCGCAAAACTCTACTTTCCGTCGTTACAACCTGCGTGCCAATGCAGAAGTGAAAGCCAGCAACTGGCTGAAAATAGGAACCAACACGATGATGGCTTATGAAGAAGTGGCACAGGCGGAAGAAGGAGAAATGGCGCTTTATACGCCGATTTCCGGTTCACGTTTCATGTTGCCCTACTGGAACCCTTATAATAAGGACGGATCTCTGGCTTCGCAGAATGACGGAACTTGGACGGGAACCGGACAGAATCCGATTGAATGGATGAACAACAATCCGGTGAACCACAAAAAATATAAATTGCTCTCTACTGTGTTTGCTGAACTTACTCCGATCAAGAATATGACGGTGCGCGCACAGTTCGGTGCAGACTATGCACACTCTACGGCTTTCATGCAGTCTTTCCCGAGCTACATTATTAATAACAGTTCAGGTAGCGCCGGACGCAGTTCATCGGATATCCTTAACCTGACGGAAACCGTTACGGCAAATTACCGCTGGGCGTTGAACGACGACCATTCTTTCAATTTCCTGCTGGGACAGGAAGGCGTGGACTATCGTTCTACCGGATTCCAAGTAGTCACCAGAGGACAGAACAACGACCGTCTGACGAACGTCACTGCCGGTACACGCGCCTCTTCATGGGTAGATACCACCAGCTCTTACGCTTACTTGTCATTCTTCTTCCGTGGCGAATACAACTATAAAGATTTGTATTATGCCGAAGGTGCTGTACGTACCGATGCTTCTTCCCGTTTCGGTAAAGACCACCGTTGGGGTGCTTTCTGGTCGCTCGGCTTTATGTGGAACATCAAGAACGAGGCTTTCCTGAAAGACGTGGAATGGCTGACAAGTGCACAAATCAAGTTGAGCACCGGTACATCGGGTAACTCGGAGATCAATTTCTACGAGCATCTCGCACTGGTTTCCGGCAACGCCAATTACTTCAACCAAGCAGGTTTGTATCCTGCACAGAGCGGAAACGAAGATCTGGGCTGGGAACAGACGTGGGCAAACAACGTCGGCGTAAGCTTCGGCATTTTCAACCGTGCGAACGTCAACATCGACTTCTATCATAAGAAAACCACCGATATCCTGATGAACGTGCCTACTTCGTATGCCATCACCGGTGAAGGCTGGCGTTGGGAGAACATCGGCGCCATGATGAACCGCGGTATCGAAGTTGCGATAGACGGCGATGTGATCCGTACGAAGGACTTCACTTGGAACCTGAGTGCCAACGTGTCTTACAACAAGAACAAGTTGCTCGAACTCTACAACGGCGTGCAGGAATATGTAAACTCTACTACCGGATTGAAGTATGTAGTGGGACATCCCGTACACGAATTTTTCATGAACCGCTATGCAGGCGTGAATCCCGCCAACGGAGACGCCCTGTGGTATACGGCTGACGGCGAACTGACGACCGAATTCCGTGAGGAAGATAAAGTAATGACCGGCAAGACGTTCGACTCTCCGTGGGCAGGCGGTTTCGGAACCACCCTTACATGGAAAGGCCTCTCGCTGTCGGCGCAATTCAGTTGGATGGCAGACCGCTATGTGATGAACAACGACCGTTTCTTTGAAGAAAGCAACGGACTGTACAGCTCCTACAACCAGTCGAAACGACTGCTGTATGATCGTTGGAAAAAGCCGGGTGATGTGACCGATATCCCCCGTTATAACGTGGTAGCCCAGTTGGACGACCGCTTCCTCGAGAATGCTTCTTTCCTTCGTCTGAAGAATCTGACGCTGGCTTATTCGCTTCCGCAATTGTGGCTGAAGAAGACCAATTTCTTCTCTGCCGCCCGTGTGTATCTGCAAGGGCAGAACCTGCTGACGTGGACCGGTTTCACCGGACTCGACCCGGAAGTATCGAGCAATATTTACAGAGCACAATATCCGGCTTCGCGCCAGTTTACTTTGGGTGTTGAAGTTTCATTCTAACTAGTATACTAAAGAAAGATGATTAAGAAATTTAAATTATATATCTTGTTGGCTGCCGTGGCATGTTCCGCCACTTCCTGTCTGGATAAGATGCCGGAGGATGCGATTCCTTTCGATGATGCTATCAAGACAGTGGATGATGTAAATCTGGCAGTGGTAGGTATTTACGACGCTTTCAAGAACAGCGCCCTTTATTCCGGCAACCTCACTTTGCTGCCCGACTTGCAGGCGGACTTCGTGTACGGAATAAACGGAAATACGAATACTTACGGAGACATCTGGCGCTGGAAAGACATTCTGGCTACCAATACAAGCATTGAGGCTGTGTATGCCGGATTGTACACTGTGATCAACCGGTGTAACTTCCTGCTCGACCGTGTGGATGCGGTGAGAAAGAACACAACCGATGACGACGACCTCGACCAGCTCGACCAGTGCTGCGGCGAAGCATATTTTGCCCGTGCGCTTGCTTATTCGGAGTTGGTGAAATGTTTCTGCAAGGCTTACGAAAGCGATGCCGAAGCAGCCAATGAACTGGGTGTTATCCTGACCCAGCACTATCAGGGAAATGAGGTGATGAAGCGTGCTTCGCTGAAAGACTCTTACCAGTTTATCCTCGACGACCTCGACCGTGCAGCCGAACTGCTGGCGTTGGGAAAGGATTATGATCCAGCTACCGACGGCGCTTTGTTCAACAGTGCTATCTATTTCAACGAATACACTGTCTACGCTCTGCGTGCGCGTGTCGCTCTTTATATGAAGAACTGGGAAGATGCTATCAAGTATTCCAGCAAGGTGATAGACAGTGGTTACTACCTCCTGTCCAGTTGTACCCAGAACTATACTTCTACCGCCAGTTATTATAAGTATATGTGGACCAACGACAACGCTACGGAGATCATCTTCAAAGTCGGTTTTACCATCGACTCTTATGGCGGCAGACTGGGGACGATTTTCTTTAATTACGACTTCAGTACAGTCCGTCCCGATTACGTGCCGGCAGAGTGGGTGATCAACTTGTATGATAACAACGACTTGCGCGTGTCTACTTTCTTCCTGACCTACCAGACCGGTTACAGCCATGGGCTTTCCTGGCCTTTGTTGATAAAGTATTTCGGCAATGAGTCGTTTGTAAACGAGAATATCCTTCACGTCTGCATGCCGAAAGTGCTCCGTCTGTCGGAACAGTACCTGATTCGTGCCGAAGCATATGTCAGTCAGACGAACCCCGATTATGGACGTGCCGGAAAAGATATTACTGCGATTCGTACGGCTCGCTATGCTACTTACGGAGGTTCTACCGCTCTGAGCGCATCCAATGCGATGAAAGTGATCAAAGAAGAGCGTGTGAAGGAACTTTATATGGAAGGTTTTCGTCTTCATGACTTGAAACGTTGGCACGACGGATTTGAACGCAAGCCGCAGGCACAGTCATTGGAGAACGGCAGTAAACTGAAAGTAGAAGCCGACGATCCTTTGTTCGTATGGCCGATACCGCAGCATGAATTGGATGCTCCCGGCTCACAAGTACAACCGAATGAAAGTAACAAATAAGATTAAAAGCATACAATAATGAAGAAATTATTAATAGGATGTATGGCAGCCGTCGCTGCGCTGACGGTTTTTTCCGGCTGTGAGCAGGACAAGGTGACATATGGCGGAGCTAATTATCTTATGTTTTCTGACACGCTTTATACTTATGCCGTGCAAGAAACGAACGAGATATTCAACGTTCCCGTTGCTGCTACTGTGGCAGCTAACTACGACCGCACCTTTGCTGTGGAAGTGATAGACCGGGAGAGCAATGCCGTAGAAGGCAAGCATTATAAGTTATTGTCGAACACCGTCACCATTAAAGCGGGCGAAAGAGTTGCCAACTTGCAGGTGCAGGGTATGTATGACAGTATGGAGATTACCGATTCGCTGGGCTTCTCCTTGCGACTCGTCGTGCCCGAAGAAGACCGTTGGGATATATACGGAACAGGTGCGAAGGTGGTGATGCAGAAGATTCTTCCGTTTGACATCCAGAAGTTCACGGGATGGTGTAAGGTCACTTCCAGTTACCTGTCGTCCGATTATTATCCGAAGAAGACGGACATTCGTCTGGTTAAGTCGGATGTAGTAGAAGGCAAAGAGAATACGATTGTCATTCATGGTGTTTACTTTGACGGACATGATACGGAAATCACTTTCAACCGGAAAGATGTCCTCGAACCGTTGGTTGAAATGGAAGAACATATGTGTGCCACTACGTCAGAGGCTTTCAACACCATTCACGGTGACGGGAAGTTGCTGATGAGCCAGCCGACAGCTTACACTTCTTTCTATAGTACCAACGAGACTTTCATCATGCAATATGTCACATTGAGCGTGAATAACAAAGATGGTTCGCTTTATGGCATAGTAGGCACGTTTATCAATATCATCGAATGGATAAGCGATGCGGAAGCGGAAAAATTAAAAGAACAAGGATATTAAAAAAATAAGTAATAAAAAATAGATATGAAAAAGTTTAGTTTAAAACCACAAGGAGGTTCCTGCATGAAGATGTTCTGCAAGAGTTGGCTCTTCATTGGCTTGCTCGCAACTTTCTGTTTGGCGGCATGCTCGGACGATGATGATAAGGCGGAGACTCCTGTATTTCCGGCAAAGCAGAATATCGTCTGCAATGCTGGTGAAACAACCGATTTTACATTTACGGCGAATACAAACTGGAGCTTGGCTTCTTCGGCCATCTGGTGTAAGTTCAAAAGCGATGCTACGGAAGAATATGTGGTATCCGGAACTGCCGGTACGCATACAGTAACCGTTATGGCTACGGGCGATGACCAGAAAGTGGATAAGGCGAGCGTAGCTAAATTGGAACTGACAATGGGCGGACAGACGATTGTGATTAGTGAAGTTACTCGTTCGGCTGTGGGTATGGAATTGAAGATATTCGACCTTGAGGGAAATGAAATCGATAAAAACACTGGACTTAAGGTAGGATATGATAACTTTGCTCAATTCAAAGTAAAAGCTAACTTCCGTTTTGCTGCTACTAATCTGCCGGGTTGGGTAGAACTGCAAGGTGGTTCTCTTGTCGGCGCTGTGGATAAAGAAGTGACAGGTGGCTTGAAGATCATACAAGACGAAAACCGTGAGAAGTATCCAGTTGAAGCAAATATTGAGAAAAATGTGATTACGTTTGCTGATGAAGAAGGTAAAGCATTCTATGAGTTCCCTGTTTATTATGAGGGAATGGATCCTGCTAAATTAGATTTGAAACTTCCGACAGCTTATCCGACAAATTGGATTGTATCATTGGATGGACAGAAATTCACTCAGAAAAGTTCTGGTGGTAGCACAGGAGATGCAACGTTATACAAGAGAATTCCATTTACTATCAAAACACTCAATGATGACTTTGAGATTGTTTATATGGAAGAATGGGAAGATTGGCAAGGAAAGAAAAATATTTCCTTAATAGATCCTAGTATGTTATGGATGCATTGTGAAGGTGAAAATGGTAAGATGAACCTCACGGTTGATAAATATAACCCTAATACTTCTTGGGGAGAACCTGAATCGAGAACTGGCTATGTTCTTGCACTTCCGCGTCAGAAATATACAGAAATTGGAGCAAATATTGAGGGGGCGATTGTAGAGAATGGTGAAATAAAGTACGAATATGAACAGAAATATCTTTTGATTGCTTTTACTCAAAAAGATGTGAAAGAGGAATCAGATACTCAAGCATTCAAAGTAACATATTATGACCCTTCAGAGGGATTCATGCAAGAAGCTACTTGTACTAAATCGAAGGATAACTATGGGTATGAAACAGATGAAGTTTATGTCATAAAACAACCAAATTCAGGCACTTATGGTATTACTATTAATCCATTTATGGATGGAGATTTTGAAAAAGATTGGTCAGTTCAAGTATTTATGGGTGATGAAGATGTGACAAGTGATTATCTTGGCGGAGGACAGCCCGAGTTTACTATTAGTAATGCTACTCCTTTAACAGAAGACCTCCATATTTGTATCAAACAAAATTATCAGAATGTAAAAGTCCTGATTATAACTCCTAATAATTAATAGTTTAGTAAATGAATTTACATAAATTATACTCAATATTCTTCCTGCCGCTAATCGTCAGTCTACTGACAATAGTGGTAGTAAGCGGTTGTTCCGACGATGATGAGGAAATACTGCAAAGCCAATACGGCTATGTGCAGTTCAAACTCTACAAGGACGCCTCTTTTGGAAAGGAAGGAACCACCCGTGTGGCGGACAAACTGGAAACATTGTCTACCGCACAGAAGATAAAGGTGGTGATGGTGCACAACGGCACTACCGTTTCACAAACATTGCCTTTGAACTCATACAATGCAGGCAATGCAGAATACGGTGTACGCAGTGATAAATTGAAGCTAGTAGTCGGTACGTACAAGGTTATCGGTTACGTGCTTTATGACAAACTCGATAAGGAAATCATGGCAGGTCCCGGTGGAGATAACGAAGATTTTACCGTTATAGCCGGAGGACTTCAAGAAAAAGCATTGACAGTAGATGCCGTATCTCGTGGTATGTTGACTTTCAAGTTGACGAAACAATGGGCTAACACACGTGCCACAGGTGAGTATCTGTTCAGCAGCATTCGCTTTATTGACGTTACTCTGATGAATACTTTTACCCGTGAAACTACAGAGTTGAAAGGCATGAAGGTTACTTATAAAGAAGGCTCAAAGGAAAATGTGAATCCTGCTAATCCGGAAGATAAGTACATGGATATAGAAGAAGCAACCTGCGACTCTGCCGTATGGGTTCCTGCCGGTACTTATCAGGTAGTAGCTTATACCACTTACACACAAAAGGGTATCACTAAACCTCAATTGGAAACGCAAGCTATAAGAAGCGAGCCTATTGTAGTGAAAGACAACGAGCTGACAAGCGAAGCGATTGTACCTATCCAGTTAAAGGAAACCGCAGAATATATCAAGGACTATAAAGCCTTGAAAGAAATTTGGGAAGCTTTGGACGGAGAACATTGGAGCTACAATGGCGGTACGGTGGATAACACGGTTCACAGTAAAAACTGGAACTTCAACAAGGAACTCGATATGTGGGGTAACCAGCCGGGCGTCAATCTGGACGAAAACGGGCGTGTAACCGGAATTTCGCTCGCAGGCTTCGGCGCTAAAGGAAGAGTGCCTGATGCTATCGGACAATTGACTGAATTGAAAACACTTGCTTTCGGTACACACAGCGAAATGCTGAGCGGTAGACTTTTCGGTGATGAAGAACTGACACCGGACATGGACGACGCGAAGAAAGAGAGAATACGTATGCACTACAAGCGGACTTTCCTTGATTATGACCCGCGTTCTCATATGTCGGAAATGTTGCAAGAGAGTATCAACCGTGATCCGGAGATGAAGCCGGTAAAGAAGGATAACCGCATCACGCTGAAAGATACGCAAATCGGTACGCTTACCAACCGTATCACATTTATCTCGAAAGCTCTTATGCGGTTGACGAAACTGCAGAACCTTAATATTGCCAATTCACCTATTCTCACCGATGATATCGCTACGAAGTGGGAGGATGGAAATTCGGAATATGCTAAACAGTATGCTGATGAAGACTTGAGCTGGAGCAATCTGAAAGATTTGACAGATATTGAACTTTATAACTGTCCTAAGATGGATAGGGTTCCGGACTTTCTCTATGAATTGCCCGAAATACAGTCTCTGAATCTTGCCTGCAACAAAGGCATTAGTGCTGACCAACTGAGAGATGACTGGACAAAGCTTGCTGATAGTGAGAAGACTGGTCCTAAAATCCAGATACTTTATCTGGGTTATAATAATCTGGAAGAATTCCCACCTTCTGAGTCTTTAAAGAAAATGGTTAAGCTTGGCTTGCTCGATTGCGTGCATAATAATATACATACGGTACATGCTTTCGGTACGAAGGTTAAACTGGCCACCCTGATGCTGGGCAATAATCAAATTACAGAAATTCCGGATGATTTTTGTGCTTTTACCGAACAGGTGGAAGGACTGAACTTCTCTAATAATAAGCTGAAATATATTCCGAATATCTTTAATGCCAAATCGGTATATGTAATGGCATCGGTGGATTTCTCTTACAATGAGATCGGATCGGTAGATGGAAAGAATATTAATTGTTCTATGAAGGACTATAAAGGTATTAATGCCAGTACGGTCAGCCTGTCGAATAATCAAATCAGTAAGTTCCCGACAGAACTGTTTGCAACAGGTTCTCCAATTGGAACCATTGATTTGAGCGGTAATAAGATGACCTCTATTCCGGAAAACTCACTGAAACCGAAGAACGGAAACTATAAGAATACGCATCTGCTCACGGTGATAGATTTACGCTTCAATAAGTTGACAAGCCTGTCGGATGACTTTCGTGCAACGACTTTGCCTTATTTGACGAATATGGACGTCAGCTACAACAGTTTCTCCAAGTTCCCGACACAGCCGCTGAACAGTAGCCAGTTGAAGGCGTTCGGTATCCGCCACCAGCGTGATAAGGATGGTAACCGTACTTTGCGTGAATGGCCTACGGGTATCACTACTTGTCCGAGTTTGCTGCAATTGCAAATTGGTTCGAATGATATTCGTAAAGTGGACGAAACACTCACTTCACGGCTTTATATATTAGAGATCGCAGACAATCCGAATATCTCTCTGGATGTAACCAGCGTATGTCCTTATATCGAGGCAGGCATGTATGTACTGCTCTATGATAAGACGCAGGATATTCGTGGTTGTGATGCTTTGGGTATTGAACGATAATATAAAAGATTCTATTAATGAAATATATTAGTAAAATAACATTAGGACTGATTCTTTGCATGGCGTTAGTGACCTCGTGCAAGGATGATGACGAACCGGGAATCGAGGGGCTTGCATTGGATAAGACCGAAATTACGATGGGCGCCGAAGGTGGAGTCGAAAAGATTGCCGTATCGTCCAGCGATCAATGGGTGACGAGCACCAAAGAACCATGGTTAGCCATCTCGCCTGCCAACGGTATCGGTTCGGCAGTATGTGAGGTCGCTATTGACTCCTCACTGGTGAACCTTGCACGTACCACGGAAATACTTTTCGCTATGAATGGCAGAACACCTCAAAAAGTAACGGTTACACAATTCGGTTTTAGCAAGCAAATCCTGATAAAAGAACCGGAAGTGAAAATTGCTAGCTCGGATCGTTACGACGACCGTGTTTTCAAAAGTACTATCTCTACGAATGTCGAGTTTAAAATAGAAAGGATAGATTATTCCTTCGCTGAAGAGGCAACTATGACAGATGAGCAAAAAGCGGATGCGGAGAGTGACCGTAAAGACTGGCTGAATTTAGTGAAAAAGGATGCTTTGGATGCATTGAAATTAGACCGTGGAGCGCGTCCGCGTACCTTAAAGGTGGATTTCCGCTGGGGTATGAATGTAGTTCCTTATACTCGAATAGCTAGGGTTCGTCTGGTTCCGGTAAAGGACGAGGATGTGAATGACTTGGTTGATGAAAACGGTAATAAGATAGATGCAGTCGTGCTGACCGTGAGACAGGAAGCTGCCATGAAGATTGAAGATAACCGTTCGGGTGACTCGTTAGCCGTGATTACTATCAATAACAAACTTCAGTCTATGATGCAGATTGATGCCAGCGAAAATATGATGAACTGGTCGAATGTGACGCTTTGGGAAGCTACGGATAAGGAAATGGAGCATATGCCGGAAGAAGCAGTTGGTCGTGTACGTTCTGTAAGTTTCACGATGATTAACCTGCAAGATGGTGAATCATTACCGAAGGAAATCCGTCATCTGAAATATCTGGAATCATTCACTGTTCAGAGTAATGAAAATAATCAGATACGTACAATCTTGATGGGAGAAGAAATCGGTGAATTGCAATATCTGAAGAACTTGACAGTGGTGGCTATTGGTATCAATGCTCTTCCCGACAATTTTGTTAAGTTAGGCAATACGCTGGAAACATTGGATTTGAGAAGTAACAACTTCCCGTCATTGTCTGTGATTACAGATGTGGTGAATAAAGATAATTTCGGTAAGTTGAAGGGTCTATCGTTGACCGGATGTCGTGCTACGGATGTATTGCGTGATTTAAGTCTTATTAGCGGAGGCAAGTATAACGGTAGAGATGTCGGTTTACATGTAAATATCTCTGAAGACCAGACGCAAAAAGATGCTTTCTTGAAACTGTTGACATGGGATAAACTTATTTCAGTGGAACTGTCGTATAACTTCTTTGAGGGGGAACTTCCTACCGACGAAGAGGTAAGGAGGGCATTGGAGGCAGCGGGTCAACCACTTACTTATCAGGAAAGTGACTTCTTTAGCAAAGAGCAACTGGACGAAACTTCATCTATTTATGAGTATAAAATATCTAAAGATACTTGTCAATGGTTGTTGTCGGATGACAACGAAGTTGTTTATCAGAATCAGGAGGCAGTGACCGGGCAGGATATTCCACGTGTATTACCATTTGCCCGTACATTGCATATCAACCAGAACTTCATGACGGGTAAAATACCGAATTGGTTGTTGTTCCATCCGTACTTTGCATACTGGCATCCGGAAGTAATGGTATTCAACCAGCAGGAAGGTGGTAAGAATTCTTCTGGCGATGAAGTTGGATTCAGCAATGTAGAACTCGTGAACTACGATTATTCTTACTACTACGGCAGTGAAGACCCTGGAACAAACCAAAAGGTTGACGGCGTAGCTTATCCGTTGTATTACAAAGTATTTGTATTATCGGATACAGTAGAATAAATATCATTAACAAGAATAATTTAATAAGGAACAATGAAGAATAAATTCTTATATACAGCACTGTTTGCCTTGACGCTGACTGCCTGCTCGGAACAAGAGCTGATTGAACAACCGTCCACCCCGACAGGGGGGACGGAAGTCCAACTTCCGACGGATGTCACTTCCGGTGAATTGCTGATAAAGTTCGACCCGGCAATGACGGAGATCCTTGACCGGACTCTTGCGGTTGCTACCAGAAGCGGGGGAGCTATGACCCGTTCCGGGATTCCTTCTACCGACGAGGTATTGGCTATTCTGGGGGCTTATCATTTTGAACGTATATTTCCGGTAGATCCCAGAAATGAAGAACGGACCCGCACCGCAGGATTGCATCTGTGGTATCGGGTGAAGTTTGATGAAAATACGGATGTGAAAGAAGCAGCCCGCCGGCTCAGTCAGTTGGGTGAGGTTTCCAAAGTACAGGCAAACAGCCGCATTCAACGTGCTTACAAGAAACAATCTTATCGCACTTATATCAGCGAAAGCGCTTTGATACAAAAGGCAACTACGCGTGCGGGGGAAACAGAAAGCATATTCGATGATCCCGGCCTGTCATATCAATGGCATTATATCAACAGCGGAGTTAATGCGTTTGATAATCAGAATGAACTGCAGAATGGTTCGATAGCAGGATGTGATGTCGGTTGTGCGGAAGCATGGAAGAAATGTACGGGCGACCCGTCTATTATTGTTGCCGTGCTGGACGAAGGCGTCATGAATACTCATCCCGACTTAATAGATAATATTTGGATTAACGAAGGCGAAAAATTGTATGCCGGTAAAGATGCCGACGGTAACGGTTATGAGGATGATCAGTACGGCTACAACTTCGTAAACAATTCGCCTGTCATTACATGGCAGGATATCAGCGATTCAGGACACGGTACACACGTTGCCGGTACGATTGCTGCTATGAACGGTAATGGTAAAGGCGTTTGTGGTATCGCCGGTGGCGATGGTAGCCCTAATTCGGGCGTGAAGATTATGTCATGTCAGGTGTTTTCTGGTAATTATGGTGTGAGTCTTGACGGTGAGGCACGGGCTATCAAATATGCAGCCGACAATGGAGCCGTTATCCTGCAATGTAGCTGGGGATATAACTCTGCTTTGGCAAGTCTGGTAGACGGATATGTGCCGGGTCCGGGTTCGGAAGAAGAATGGTCGGAACTTTATCCGCTGGAAAAAGAAGCGTTGGATTACTTCATCAATAACGCTGGTTCTCCCAATGGGGTGATCGACGGTGGTCTGGCAATTTTCGCTTCCGGCAATGAATATGCGGCTATGCCTTCTTTCCCCGCTGCTTACTCTAAATGTATATCAGTGAGTGCGGTAGCTGCCGACTTTACTCCGGCTTCTTATACTGACTATGGTAAGGAAGTGACGATCTCGGCTCCGGGCGGTGATACGGAATATTATAATCCGGTGGGAAAGAATGATCCTGAAATATGGAAAGACGGTATCTATTCCGGTTCTATTCTTTCTACATTGATGAAGGACGGTCAACCTGCATACGGATATATGGACGGTACTTCTATGGCTTGCCCGCATGTATCGGGAGTAGCTGCATTGGGATTGTCATATGCCGTTAAGCAACGTCGCCATTTTAAAGCTACTGAGTTTATTGAATTGCTGAAAGAATCAGCGGAGCCGCTGGATCCCTATTATAGCACTGGAGCAGTGAAACGGTTCTATCGTAACCATCTTACTCACGGAGCTTCCGCTACGAAAGTAGAGTTGTCGAGATACATCGGAAAAATGGGTAAGGGGCTGGCAAACGCCGGACAGTTGTTGAACAAAATCGACGGCAGCGGTTCGGATATGGTAGTGCCTAACGTGTATGTGTCAGAAGCAGCAACTTCGACGGTGAATCTTGCTTCCTACTTCATAAAAGGTGAGAATCTGACTTATACTTGCACATCTGCTGATACAGCTATCGCTACGGTAAAGGTAACAGGTACGCTGATGGAGGTATCCGGCGTAAAAACCGGAGCAACTCGTATCACGGTGAAAGTGAGCAACGGAACGGACCAGACAATCACCGTGACAGTTCGTAAAAAAGCCAATGACAACGGTTGGATGTAATTTTGATATTCAATGAAACCCATTATTTGGATACGGTTATTTATATGTTGTGCGGTTGTCGGACCGTTCCGGGTGGTAGAAGCCCGGAATGTCCGTTCCGCTTTGCAGGAAGAAGGGATTCTGTGTTTTGATCGGACGGTGTTGGACATTGGCACATTAACCGAAGACGATGCTCCGCAGACGTATCGTTTCACCTGTACGAACGTAGGCAGCAAAACCGTGAAGCTTACCCGTGTACGGACAACTTGCGGCTGCACGGCGGCTGATGTCCGTATGGGAGAGATTCTTCCGGGCGAAACAAGAGTGATAGCACTGACTTACACTCCGAAGAATCATCCGGGAACAATCGACACGAATGCTTTCATCTATCTGTCTTCTTCAGACAGTCTGCCGGCGGCACGCCTCACATTGAGAGGAAATGTGCTTCCCGGAGCGGATGAATGGGCACGTTATCCATATGCAATGGGAAAGTTGAGACTGAAACAAAACCGGATGGAATTTCGCGAAGTGGCTGCCGGAAAGCGTCCTTCGGAACGGATTCTGTGCGGTAACAGCGGCGACAAACCGTTGCGCTTGTCGGCTTCCCACCTTCCGGTATTCGCTACTTTCAGTACGGAACCGGAAGTGATCACTCCCGGTAGTGAAGCCGATATAGTGGTTACGATAGACGCCTCATTGATTCCTGCGGATAAAGGCAGTCCATTTATCTTTCCGCTTGTGCTGGAAGGAGTGGACGGGCAACCGTCGGAACGGACATTGAATATTAAAGTAAACCGTATTAAATAACGATAAAATAAAAAGAAGACATGAAGAATATTTTCAAATTAATGGCTTTATTCGCCTTCGTGCTTTGTTTCTCATCTTGTGATGACGATGAAGATGCAGCCCTTCCTACATTGCCGGTCACTGTTGCCAATCTGAACGGAGTATGGCAACTTGCCGAATGGAACGGACAACCTTTGGCGGAAGATACCTATTGCTACATAAAGTTTAACCGTAAGGAACTCACATTTGAGATGTACCAGAAGTTTGACAGTATGTATGCACGCTACATCACCGGTTCTTTTAAGATTAAAAACGATCCTTATCTGGGCTACGTGCTTAGCGGAGACTACGATTTCGGCAACGGTGAGTGGAATCATGATTACATCGTAACGGATTTGCTGGAATCCGGCTCTATGGTCTGGACGGCAAAAGATGATGATAGCGATGTGAGCAAATATGTGCGTTGTAACAAAGTGCCGGATGAAATTATAGCGGAAGTAAAAGTGAACGAATAAAATTGATTTTTAGCTTCTTTGAGAAAAGGAGTATATAAAACTTTTCGACATATAAATAACCCTCACAAAACTACTTTTGTGAGGGTTATTTATATGATAAAAAGGTTACAGATCACTTATTGTCATGTAAATGGATAGCAAGTAAGAGGAAAATAGGTTTCCAATAATAATATTCTTAAAAGCCCCGTCAAAAATATGAGAATTTATTTGATATTTCCAAATTCCTTTCTATCTTTGCATTGGATTTATAATTGTAATGAATACAAGTTTGGAAAAAGAGGAGAAGAATTATGAAACCGTATGACCGATTAATAGAACATAATATAAAGCCTTCAATGCAGCGTATCGCTATCATGGAGTTTTTGATGGAGCATCCGATTCATCCTTCGGCTGATGATATATATACAGCATTATCTCCTTCAATGCCTACGCTTTCAAAGACAACGGTTTATAATACATTGAAATTATTCTCGGAGCAGGGAGCCGCTTTGATGCTTACTATTGATGAAAAGAATACGAATTTTGATGCGGACACCTCAATGCATTCTCATTTTTTATGCAGACGATGCGGACATATTTATGATTTGAAATGTCCGGAGACAATAAAGAAAGTGGAGCAGCAGGAAATGGAAGGCCATCAAGTTACTGAGGTTCATTATTATTATAAAGGTATTTGCAAGAATTGCTTAAGTAAAGATATAGAAACACGTATTGACTAATTAATTTAAAATTGAGAAGAAAATGAAAAAATTTAG
>OOBR01001016.1_pt1 | contig 19215 bp, 20 predicted proteins | sample 1671281 | NCBI WGS metagenome assembly OOBR01 (sample SAMN06348140, study PRJEB24527) | human gut metagenome | biome: human gut; feature: ankylosing spondylitis patient; material: feces | host: Homo sapiens | place: China | collected 2015-10
AAGAGGGCCTGCGTTTCGCTATCCGTGAGGGTGGCCGTACCGTTGGTTCCGGCGTCGTCGGCAAGATCATTGAGTGATCATGTCCTTGAATGTCAGTTCTAAGGCAAACTAAGCACTGATAAAGACCTTCCCATTCCGGAGAGTGGGAAGGTCTTTTTTTGTTTGCTCTTGTGCTGCGGGGGCCGGGCCGTTATAATAGAAGAAAAAAGCCGCTGTCTGGCGGCGGAAAACGAGGAATGGATATGAAGCTTCCCGAGAAGAAACAGCGCTGGGTCTATCATGCAGAGGCTCTGCCGCAGGCGGCAGGCGAGGGCGTCACCCGCCGAGTGCTGGCCTACACCGACGGCCTGATGTGCGTGGAGAACACCTTCGAGAAGGGAGCTGTGGGCGCACTCCACCATCATCCCCACACCCAGATCACCTATGTGGTGTCGGGTGCCTTCGAGTTCACGGTGGACGGCGTGACCCACACTGTGCGGGCTGGTGACACCATCCTGAAAGAGGACGGCGTGGAGCACGGCTGCGTCTGCACCGAGGCCGGCATCCTGCTGGACATCTTCACCCCCATGCGGGAAGATTTTGTCTGAGAGGCTGCCCCGCCGGGCCTGTTGCCGGGCATAAAAACACCCTTTCTTTGCCTTGACCGGCAGGGGAAGGGTGTTTTTGCATTTCCGGCCCGGCGAAAAGTAAACAAATAAAATAGCGAAATTTTGTAGATTATTGCTATTGAAAAATGTATAGGGGGGGGGGGTAAAATGGTGAAAAGACCTGTGCCGAGTTGATGCAGAAAGCGGGAACGACACCCCGGGATGCCCGCCATGCGGAGGCGAACGAGGTATCCTTTTTGCTGCGGGACAGGCTTGGAATGTACAACAGGGAGGATTTTGTATGCAGCGAAAAGATTTAGCTCTGCGGGTGCTGTCTACGGCAGCCATCATGTCGATTGTTACGTCCATTGCAGCCCCGGCCTTTGCGGATATTTACTATATCGGCAACGGCAGCATCGACGTGGTGACCAAAGAGGATGCGAACGGCAAGAAGTATGTGGAGGTGAAACAGGGCGATAAGACCTACACCGACACCAGCGACGAGATCGTGATCAAGGACGGCAACAACGAGGGGAACGCTGCCCAGAAAGAGGAAAACCGTATTGATGGGAAGAAGGCAAAGGTAGCAATCCCGGACGATAAGCGCACTGATACGCAGGAGCTGGAAGCAGCCGGGTCTGCGGACGCTGCCGGAGAGAGCCAGCCTGACCCGGACGCAGCCTTTACCCTGAACGAGACCGGGGAGGACTCTGCCCAGACCCAGGAGGGCGAGGACACCACCAAGAAGGATGAGGACACCACGGAGCCCTCCACAGACAATCCCAAGAAGGATGTGGTGTACGAGTACGCCCCGGCAGACCCGGAGCCGGAGCAGCAGGCCACCAAGCCCGCTCTCAGCACCCCGGAAGAGCCTGAGGCAACGGCCCCGGAGGCCACTCAGGCCAACGCCCCTGCGGCTGCTCCCACCACCCCCACTGCCCCTGTGGCTGATCCTCCGGCAGAGGGCAGCGTCAAAAACCCCACCACGAATGTCATCAAGGTCGTCAATAACTGGGTGGGTGAAGCGGCCAAGGAACTCAAGATCCGGCTCAGTAATGTGAATATTAAGGCGTCGAATAGGAAATATCAAGCTGCAATGGACGTCTCCGGCGGCGGAACGACAAAAATTGAGCTGGACGGCCAGAATGCTTTGGACAGTTCGAGTTCCGAGCGGGCAGGACTGCACAAGCAGGTACCGGGAAAGCTGATCATCACAGACGAGACCGATGACAACGGAAACAAGATCACCGCCCCTAAATCAGGTACCTCCGGCAGTCTGACCGCAAAAGGTGGAGGCACAAACGGTTCGGCAGGCATCGGAGGAAGTACAGGCGAAAGTACAGGAAACATTATCATAGAGGGCTATGCAACCGTTGACGCAACAGGCGGCGGGGTCGCTGCAGGCATCGGCGGTGGTGGATCCCACAATGGTTTTTCCGGAAGTGCATATAATATCACCATCCAGGGGCATTCCAAGGTGACGGCATCGGCTTATGATGGTGCTGCCATCGGCAGCGGCAGTGCCTTTGGGGGGGATTACGGTGGCTCGGCAACGGGCATTGTGATCCGTGACCATGCAACGGTCGTTGCAAAGAGTACTGGTGTCTATGGGGCCAGTGGATATGGAGCCGCCATTGGCGCTGCCGGACACGGTGGAAAGAACACCAAGGCAGAGGTGACCATTGGCACGCCCGGGGCTACCGCAGAGGATGAAGATGTCAATATCATAGCAACCGGGTTCTACGGCTCTGCCATTGGCAATGGCGCAAAAGATACCAAGGTCACCATTCAGGGCCATGCGACCATCCAGACGGCAAGCAGTCAAAATGATGCAGCGATTGGAAGTGAAAGTGGAAATGTAGAGGTCACCATAAAGGACAATGTTTCCATTGACAACGAGGATACGGTTACCCATCCTACGCACCCACTTTGGGTAAGCTCCGGCATCGGCGGCGGGTATATTGCCCGCAATTCGGGCAGAACCGTTAAAGTAACCATTGACGGCGGAGAGAACGGACAAATTGAGATCGGCAAGAAGAGTGCAATAACCGGACCAGAGGGTGCAATTTCCGGCACCGAGGTCACCATAAAGGACCATGTGCTGCTTAAAATGAAACAGAGGGACCCGTACGTCGAGCGGTATATCTTGGTGAACGATTCCGAGGCTGAGGTAGGCACAAGAAGTAATACCCCCGGAGCAAGCGGCCTTGTAAATACCATTGGCGATAATACAGAGCTGTGGTATACTGACTACCATAATAAACTGCAGAAGATCGTCCATGGCAAAAATGTTTGCACCAAAAACGAGATCGGCCGCAAGGATGCCACCTGCACGGAAGAGGGCTGGGTGAAGTACGGATGCACCTATGAGAGCAATAACAATGCTGCTTATCCGGAGCACACCGAACAGTGGACGGAGACGATTGACGCACTGGGCCATGACTTTACAGTAAAGCAGTCCGAAATGCCTGCTACCTGTGAGACAGCGGGAACTATTGTCTGGAAATGCTCTCGCTGTGATGAAACAAAGACGGAGACCATCCCTGCCCTGAACCATGATTATCGGGACGACTGGACAGTGACCACCCCCGCCACCTGCACCACAAAGGGCGTGGAGACCCGCTACTGCCACAATGACCACAGCCACTCTGAGACCCGGCCCACGGCAGACGTAGATCACAATAACCATGCCGGCCACGGAACCCATATTGAAGGTTATGTGGCTCCCACCTGCACCAAAGACGGCTATACCGGTGACACTTATTGCAACGGCTGCAATCAGAAAATCAAAGACGGCACGGTCATCCCCGTCACCGGCCACCACTGGAAGGACAAGGGCAACGGCACCCACACCTGCCCCGACTGCGGTGCCACCGAGGGCCAGCCTGTCAACACCAACAGCGCCCTTGAGCTGCGGGTGGTGGACGCTGAGGGCATGGACCAGCCCTTTACCGTGAGCCAGAACGGCACCCTGCGCACCTACACCGGTGCCTACGACACTGCCACTCTTACCGGCGACCTGAACACCCTGCACTACCTGCAGGACCACGGCGCACAGACCATCCAGTTCGTCACCAATGGCCAGACCAGCAGCTTTGACATCAACGACCTGCTGGCACAGGGCAGCGGCAGCGAGGTGTTCTACCTCACCCACCGTGGGGCCGAAGAGCCCACCCTGCTGCTGGTGGAGGCAGACCACAGCGAACTGGTGAAAGACTAACCAACCCCGGCGGCGGGGCTTCCGCATGACCCCGCCCCCCTCCATATTGCAAGACCCCCGGCACCTTCCGCAGGGTGCCGGGGGTCTCTTTGTGCCGCAGGGCAAAAAAGGCCCCGGCCTGCCCGGTGGGGGCGAGGCCGGAGCCTTTGCTCATGCTTTGGGGGGTGCTGTCAGGCGATCTCAGGCGGCAGTGGAAGAAGCGACCTCGGAGGAAGCAGCCTCAGAAGATGCAGCCTCGCTGGAGACCTCAGAAGCGGCCTCAGAAGATGCAGCCTCGCTTGCAGCCTCGGAGGAAGCGCTGTTCTCCTCGGCCACGGCAGAGGTGGAAGCAGCCTCAGACTGAGCGGCAGCAGAAGCAGCCTCAGAGGTGGAAGCAGCGGTAGAAGAAGAGCTGCCGCAGGCAGTCATGCTGACAGCCAGGACCAGAGCAGCAACGGTAATAGCAACATTCTTGAGTTTCATATGGAAAATCTCCTCATATTTGAAAATAGTTTCGCGGGAGGGCCGTACAGGCAAGACCCTTCTGCAAAAAGATATTCTAGTCCGTTTTCGAAAAAAATCAAGCCCTTTTTTGGCAAAGATTCTATTTGCCAGAGAGATTCTACACTTTTGTTATAACTTTTCGATAAAAGTCAAAGATTTTTGACGTCCAAAAATGAAACACTCCGGGCTTTTCCGGAAGAGGAAAGCATGGTATAATAGCTTCATGATAAAGGCTGGAAAACGACAGTGAGGTAGAAGGTCATGGACATCAGAAAAGTTGCAGTTCTGGGAGCCGGTGCGGTCGGCTCCTACGTGATCTGGGGGCTTTCGGCCCGCAGGGACATTGAGCTTGGCGTGGTGGCTGATGGCCCGCGCGGCGAGCGCCTGAGGAAAGATGGCTGTGCCATCAACGGCAAAGTCTACCGTCCGGCAGTCTGGACGCCCGGGCAGGCCCATGACGCCGACCTGCTCATCGTCTGCCTGAAATACGGCGCACTGCCCGGCGCACTGGACAGCATCAAAGCCGTCACCGGCCCCCATACCACCATCATGAGCCTGATGAACGGCGTGGACAGCGAGGACATCATTGCCTCTGCCGTGGGTGGGGAGCATCTGCTTTACTCCCTCATCAAAGTGGCGTCCCACAAGGAGGCGGACGGCGTCCATTTTGACCCGGCGACCACCGTTGGCATCATCTTCGGGGAGAAGGAGCCGCCCTGCGACAGCCCCCGCGTCAAGGCCGTGGAGGCTTTGTTCGGCGGCACAGAGCTGCACTTCCGGGCCACCGACTGCATCCGGGAAGAGATGTGGAGCAAGTTCCGCCTCAACGTCTGCAACAATCTGCCCCAGGCCATCCTCGGCGCAGGCGTAGGCTGCTACCGTGACAGCGTCCATATGAAGGCCATCAGCGACGGTCTCCGCCGTGAGCTGGAAGCCATTGCCGCAGCCAAAGGCATCGATCTGCAGCGGGTGGATGCCGTGTCCGGCAAGGGCTGTGCCGTCAAGCCCTCGGCCCGCTACTCGACGCTGCAAGACCTCGACGCCGGACGCCATACCGAGATCGATATGTTCTCGGGTGCGCTCATCCGGATGGGCAAAGAGCTGGGCATCCCGACGCCCTACAATGAGGTTGCTTATCATATGATAAAAGCTCTGGAAGAAAAGAACGACGGTAAGTTTGATTACAGCGGCCCGAATCAGGAAATGACATGGGCAAGATAACGGGGGGAATACCGATGAATATTACGGTCTATCTGGGGGCCAATGAGGGCAGCGACCCGGCCCTGAAACAGGCGGTGGAGGAACTGGGCCGCTGGATCGGCGAGAGCGGGAACGCGCTGGTCTACGGCGGCTCCCGCAGCGGCCTGATGGGGCGTCTGGCCCACAGCGTTCTGACGGCGGGCGGTGAAGTGACCGGCGTCGAACCCCAGTTCTTCATCGACTCCGAGGTGCAGTATGACGGCCTGACCAGGCTCATCGTCACCCAGGACATGACCGAGCGCAAGACCAGGATGATCGAGCTGGGCGACGCCTTTATCGCGTTCCCCGGCGGCACCGGCACGCTGGAAGAGATCGCCGAGGTGATGTCCAAGGTCTCGCTGGGTCATCTGGACGCGCCCTGCATCCTCTACGACCTCGACGGCTACTACGCCGGGCTGAAAGCTCTGCTGGCCCATATGGTCGAGATGGGGCTGTCCAGCCCCGAGCGGCAGAGCGGCATTTATTTTGTAAAGAATCTGGACGAGATAAAGAGCATCCTGAAACGGGCATAAGAAAAGCGCTGGAAGCGGTGTAAAGGCTTCCAGCGCTTTTTGTTGTCTGCTTACATGGAGATGACGCCCAGCGCGTTTGCCACCGAGCTGATGAGGATGATGGCTGCGAAGATGGGGCAGAGGTACTTTATCATAAAGTTGAAGATGCGCTTGCGGCGGAAGGGCTTGCCTTCCAGCGTGACCTCTTCCTCGATCTTTTCCACACCGATGACCCGGGACACCAGCAGGCAGATGGTGATGGCTGCAATGGGCATCATGACCGAGTTGGTAAGGAAATCGAAGAAGTCAAGGAACTGCATCCCGAAGACCGTGAACCGGGCCAGCGGGCCGTAGCCCAGAGCCGACAGACTGCCCAGCACCAGCATGATGATGCCGATGAGCACGGTAGCCTGCTTACGGTCCCAGCCCAGCTCGTCCTCGAAGGTGGAGACAGCGCTTTCCGTCAGGGCGATGGAACTGGTGACGGCGGCGAAAAGCACCAGCGTGAAGAAGAGGATGCCCACCACGGTGCCGAGACCCATGCTCTCAAAGACCTTCGGGATGGTGATGAACATGAGGGCCGGGCCGGCCTGCAGGGTGTCCGGGTCGCCGCCCGAGAAGGAGAAGACCGCCGGAATGATCATCAGGCCCGCCATGATGGCAATGGCCGTGTCGAAGATCTCCACGTTCTCGGTGGACTCTTCGATGGAGACATCCTTCTTCATGTAGGAGCCGAAGGTGACGAGGATGCCCATTGCGATGGAGAGGGAGTAGAACATCTGCCCCATGGCGGTCACGACGGTCATCCAGGAGAAATTAGCGATGTTGGGCACGAGGAAATACTTCACGCCCTCCAGCGCGCCCGGGCGGGTGACGGAGTAGCCCGCGATGATGACGGACAGCACCACGAGGATGGGCATCATCACCTTGGACACCCGCTCCACGCCGTTGCGCACGCCTGCAAAGATGATGGCGAGGGTGAAGATGGTAAAGATGACAAAGCATATCTCCGCCGAAGCGCCGCTGGAAATGAAGGCCGAAAAGTAGCCGTCTGTGGCCAGCTCACTGCCGTGGCCGCTGATGTAGTCGGCCAGATACCGGATGACCCAGCCGCCGATGACTGAGTAATAAGGCACGATGAGGATGGGGATGATGGCATTGATCCAGCCGCCGAAGGAGCGCTTGCCCTTGCGGACGGCGGCGAATGCGCCCACCGGGCTTTTCCTGGTCATCCGGCCCAGCGCCGTCTCGGCCACGATCATGGTGTAGCCGAAGGTGAAGGCGAGGATGATGTAGATGAGCAGGAAGATGCCGCCGCCGTACTTGGCCGCAAGATAGGGGAAGCGCCAGATGTTGCCGAGGCCCACCGACGCGCCTGCTGCGGAGAGAACGAAGCCGATCTTGCCCGAAAAGGCGCTCCGCTTGTGCTGTTTTTGATTCATTGGATTTTCCTCTTTTCACAAATTCAATATCCCCAGTGTATCACAGCCGGGGAGGGGATTCAACCGATTTTTCGATAAGAAGCAGAAGCTCCTGTGCTCAGAGGGAGGCAGCGTCAATCCACCACCGGCACATCCAGCCCGAATTCCAGCGGGCGGAAGCGGGGGCAGACGTTCTCCGTGATGCAGATGACCGACGCGGCCAGGCGGCTGCCGATCTCACAGGACTGGGCCAGATTCTTGCCGTAGGTCAGGCCGATGACCGTACCGGCAAAGAAGGCGTCGCCTGCGCCGGTGGTGTCGATGACGTCCACCTTCTTGGCGGGTACGACGCCGCACTCGCCGGTGTGCTTGGCGTACACGGCACCCTGACCGCCCATGGTCACCACCATGCTGGGCATATTGGCGCTGTGGACGTTCCGGGCCAGTACCTGAGCCATCTGGCTGGGGGTGAGATGCTCGTAGTCGTCCGAAAAGAGCAGACCGGCCTCCTGCTGGTTGCAGACGAAGCAGTCGATCTGCTGCAGATAGTCGCGGCGCTCCATGGCGATGCTCATGTTGGAGACTGCGGCAAAGACCTTTTTGTCGTATTTCCTGGCATAGCGGAGCACCTGCTTGACCGTGTCTTTCTCGAGGTCCAGCTCGATGGCGATGGCGTCGCAGTCCTTGAAGATCTCGTCGCCCTTCTCCTCCAGCAGGGTGGTCAGCGGGGTGGTGTCAGGGCGCTTGGAGATGGCAGCGTGGACGTCGCCGTCGTTGTCAAAGATGGCCAGCCATGTCCCCATGCCATCGGGGACCTTCTGGATGTACCTGGTGTTGACCTTGTGGTTGTCCAGTTTATCGATGACGTCCTGGCCCATGCCGGTGTCGTCCACCAGACCCACGAAGGTGGGGCGCAGCTCCACATTGGCGATGTCCTCCGCCACGTTCCGGCTCACACCGCCATGCACCTGTTCAATGCGGCCGGCGTTCCGTCCGCCGGGGATGTAGGTGGAGAGGGGATAGCCCTTGATGTCCACGAAAACTGCGCCGATGACTACGATTCCCATATTTGAAATTCCTTTCCTGAATAAAAGCTCTTTTTTATTTCCATTATAGCGTATTTTACAGGGAGAATCCATCTTTTTTACATTTCTTTGTCGATTATTTTAGAGATAGGAAGGCGCCGGAGCGGCTTGCGAAAGGCATATGATTGTGGTAATATAAAGAAAAGAACGGTGTTCCAAAACAAATGGCGGAGAAAAGTGCGATGGACGACGAACGGCAGGTCAGCTTTACACTGGGCGGAATGTGTTTTGAATATGACGAGCAGAAGAATCAGACGAATATCTGCAAGCATGGCATTTCCTTTAAGAGTGCAGCCCGTGTGTTTTTTGACTACGACCGCATCGAGCTGTTTGATGAAGAGCACAGTGAAGAGGAAAATCGGTACGACACGATAGGCGACACCTCTGCGGGAATGCTCCGGCAGGGAGGGGGAAACACTCTCATCGGGCAGGCAAATGATATTTTGTTCGTTGTCTACACAGAAAGGATTCGTGTAGAGGAAAATGGTGAGAAAACAGACGTGACGCGACTGATCTCAGCCCGACTGGCAACCAACTTTGAAAGGGGGCTTTATTATGGTAAATGCGAATGATATGACATCCAGACTGGAAAAAGAACTGGCATTTACGGAAAAAGAGCTGGCAGAGCTTGAGCGTGCCAGAAAGATGCCAATCACCTTCGATGAGGACTGCCCGGAAGTTACACCGGAAAAAGCGCTGAAATTCCGGCGTGTGAACCCGCCGCGAAAGCGTTTGGATGCTCACGGAGCATAAAGAGATAGAAAAGCACCTGCTCACGGCGAAAGCTGTGAGCAGGTGCTTTTTGCATATGAAATGTGTGAATTTACGCTTCTTCTGCCTTCTGCGCCCGAATATCGTCGCCCATAAAGAGGAAGGGGACAAAAGAGGAGAGGCGGCTGGAGATCTTTTCGGTGTAGAGCTTTTCCAGCAGAGCGCCGTCGGTGATGTTGGTGGTGACGATGGTGGGCAGCTTCGCGCCCAGACGGTTGTTCAGCAGGCTGTAAAGGGTGCTGATGAGGAAGCTGGAGTTGAACTCGGAACCCAGGTCGTCGAGGATGAGCAGGTCGGCCCCGGCGGCGGTGCGCAGGAGCATCTCTTCCTCCCCGGCGGGGTCGGAGCCGAAGTGCAGGGCCTCGAGCTTCGAGAAGAAGTCGGGGCTGGACACATAGATGACGTCGAAGCCCTTTTCCAGAACCTCTCCGGCGATGGCCAGAGCGGCATGGGTCTTGCCCAGACCGGCGTTGCCGAGGAGCATCAGGCTCTCGCTGGTGGTATCGAATTCGTCGGCGTAGCCGCGCAGGTCGTCCAGAAGGGTGGACATATAACTCCGTACCGGCTCGCCGAGGGAGGCGTCCATCCGGGCGGGGTAGTAGCGCAGCTCCATGGTATCGAAGCTGGAAATGGAGAGGCTGGACAGAGCCTCGATCTCCGACCGGCGGAGCTGCTGCATCACCTTGTGGACGCAGCTGCAGGTGCGTCCGTCCACAATGCCGGTGTCTTCGCAGAGCCTGCAGGTGAAGTGCGGCTCCAGTGCGTCGGCGGGACGGCCACTGGAGGCCAGCAGGTCGGCCAGCTTTTTGCGGGCATCGGTGAGGGCCGCAGCGGCATCGGTGCGGTCCTTGCCCGCCGCACCGGCCAGTGCGCAGCGGATGCCCCGCACCCGCACCTCTTCTTCGGCGTGGCGCAGCCCGGGGACAGCGGCCTCGGCCTCAGCGCGGGCGTCCTCCGCCTTGGCCCGTGCGGTCTGACGACGGCGGGCGACGGTGCGCAGGGCTTCCTGATACAGTTCGTTTTTGGTACGCATAGTGTCTCCTTATGCCGGGGGTCACTCGGACTTTTTCTTGAGGGGGCGGCGGCGGGCAGCGTTCTTGAGGAAGTCGTTGCCGCTGGGGGTCTCGCGGTCCACCCGGATGTTCCGGCTGGCGCCGGCAGCAGCCACCGGAGTGCGCACATCGTGGATATTGCGCAGCCCCTTGGCGTTCCAGGTCTTGAGGATGCTGTTCCAGTACCACAGGTCGCGCTTCGGCCCGGCCTGCACAGCGGCCTCCTGCACCATGGCATCGTCGTAGCCGTAGACTTCATACCACCGGGCGATGGCTTTCCGCCCGCCGAGGGTGAGCTCGCTGTCCGGGATGCCCAGCAGGGAAGCAACATACTGTTCCCGGGTCTGGCGGAGGGCCAGCAGCTTGAGGTGGGCGTCGGCCTGTTCGCCGGTCTCCACGCCCTCGGCCCGCCAGACTTTCAGCTCGTGGAGGACGGCGGCCATCGTCCGCTTGCCCCGGCTGGCCACATAGGCCACGCAGAGCATGACGGTCTCGGGGGCAAAGCCCTCCTGTACGTAGAGGTTGACCAGCTTTTCCATCTCGCTGTGGGTCAGTGGGCGGGCAAAGCCGGTCTGAGCGCAGTCGATGAGGCTCGAGATCATGGGGTCGGTGCGGCTTGCGGCGGCGATCTCCGCCCAGGTCATGGGGGCAGGAGCAGAGGGCTCTGCTCCCGGCGCGGCGTTCTCGTCGTAGCGCTCGAGAAGCCCTGCACCGGCCCAGAAGGAGAGGGCGCTTTCGGCAGAGATGCGGCTGCGCAGTTTGAGGTCGGCACAAATTTTTTCGGGGTCGGTGACGCCGGTAGCCAGCACATACAGCGCCACCCGGACGTTGTATTCCTCGGCGATGCCCAGCTTGGAAAAGATGAGCTGCGGCACCGGGATGGTGTCGCCCTTGAGCTCTTTGAGACGGTATATCATTTGCTTTCCCCGCTTTCTGCGTCCTCGTCCTTCGGCGGCGGTGACCAGGGCTCACAGTCCAGGATGGAGGGCCGCTGCTTCCAGAGCGCCAGGTCGGAGCTGTAGGCAGAGGACAGATACTCCGCCGCTGCGGCCCGGCCCTCGTCCGTCAGCGGAAAGACCATCTGCCGACGCAGGGCGGGGTCGGTGCGGTCCAGCGCCCAGGGGTCGGGCCAGATGTCCACCGTGAGGATGGCTTCCTCTTTCTGTGCGCCCTCGCCGCCGTCCGGGTCAGGCACGCTGCGCTTGCCGGGCGAGAGCAGATAGCGCATCCCGTCCTCGCTGCCGCTGTATTGATTCTTGCACTTGAAATAGTGCAGAAGGGGTACAAAAATCATGACGTCCCTCTCAGTTTTAGACTTGCTGAAATGATAAAAGCGCCAATTCTTGACGAATCAGCGCTCTTTTTGTGGAGCAGGATACGGGACTCGAACCCGCCGCCTACTGCTTGGGAAGCAGTCGCTCTACCGGATGAGCTAACCCTGCGTTTACTCATTTATTGTAGCAAAGGACACGGGTTTTGTCAACCGCTTTTTGGCTCGATTTTGGTCGGCACCGGAAACTTCTCTGTCGGCAGCGTAGAAGATCAAATTTTACTTTATAGCAATTCAACTTTTTAATGCAACAGCAACAGCGTTGAATTGCCTATCGCAAAGATGCCGTTTCGATAGGCGCTATTTTTGAAAAGTGCGATAAACAAAAAGACCACCGTTCTGCCCGCAGGAAATAAGGGCAGAACGGTGGTCTTTTGAATGGACTGTGACTTACAGCTCAGCCAGAGCGCGCTTGAGGTTCTGTGCGATCTGGTCAGGGCAGCTGGTGGGGCGGGGGCCGCAGGTGGTGCCTTCCATCCGGGCGATGGCGTCCTCAGCCTTCATGCCCTTGAGCAGGCGGCTGATGCCCTTCAGGTTGCCGTTGCAGCCGCCGACGACCTCGATGGACTCGATGGTGTGGTCATCGTTCAGCACGATGTGGGTCTCCTTGGAGCAGGTACCCTTGTTGGGGTAGCTGAAAGACTTGCTCATATTCAAACTTCCTCTCTTTGTATCCGACTGACAGGCGAGCGGACTCGCGCAGTACCCTTATTATATCCTTGTCAGACGAGGAAGTCAATGTGGCCCGGTCACAGAGCGCCGCCCCGGCGCTTGCGGGCCAGTGCCTCGATGCGCGCGATCTGGTCGTCCTCAGTGACGCAGGCACCCACCGGGTGGGGCTTGCCGTGGTTCGCGCCGTGGAAGTCGCTGCCGCCGGTGACGATGAGGTCGTGCTTCTTGCAGAGCTCAGCGCACTCGGTCCTGTCCTCGGGGCTGTTGCGGGGGTGATGCACCTCGATGCCGTCGATGGCCCCTTCGGCCACCAGCTCCCGCAGCAGAGGCATACTCTTGTACACCGTCGGGTGGGCGAACACCACCACGGCCCCAGCGGCCTTTGCCGTGGCCAGCACCTCCCGCACCGGAGGGTAAGTGGGGGAGTGGAGGCACTTGCCCCGAGGCTCCCAGCCGAACAGTTCGTGATAAAGCCCGGTGTAGATGCCGTCGCACAGGCCCAGCTGCTGCAGCGCCTGCATGATGCCGCTTTTAAAGAGGACGCCGCTGTCCTGTGCATATTCCAGCGCCTGCTCGGTGCGGAACTGGGGGTAGAGCGCCTCGATCTCCCGGCAGCTCTGCAACGCGCACTCGTTGCGGCGCTGGCGCATGATGTCGCAGTGCCGGCGCAGGGCAGGGCTGTCGGGGTCAGGCCAGAAGGTCAGAATGTGGACGCGGTGGCTGCGCTCGAAGTCGTAGCCGGTGAGCTCGGCGGCGGGGATGAGCCGCACGCCGTCCTGCACCGGGTGGTCGTAGGCGTACTGTGCGCTGAGGGTGGTATCGTGGTCCGAGAGGGCCAGAGCGCTCAGGCCCAGCCGCGCTGCCATCAGGGGCAGGCGGTGGATGGGGACAGAGCCGTCAGAACAGGTGGAATGAGTATGAAGGTCGCCAGCCATAAGTTACTTTCCCTCGATTTTTACAGATTTCTGCGCCTAGTTTACCACAAAAATCATCGGGGAACAAGGGAACCTTACACGGCCCTGCCGCCCACCGTGAGCGTGGAAGAACGGATGTGGTGGGTGAGAACGACTTCGGCGTCCTCGCCGCCCATGGCCAGCAGCTCGTCCACCGAGAGGGTGGTGGAGCAGAGGATGGTCTGGAAGGTGATGGTGTCGATGCCCTCAGCCCGCAGCTGGCGCAGCGTGGACAGCGAAGCGCGGAGAGAGGCCGTGAACCGCCCGACGCGGAGGGAGAGGACGTTGTTGTCCCGGATGCTGGTGTAGGAGATGCGCTGGCCGTCCTTGTCGGTGACGACGAGGCCCGGGAAAACCGACTCCTGCACAGAGGCGTCCGCAGAGCCGCCGCCGGAAGAGCCGCCGCCCGCAGAGTCGCCACCCGCAGAGTCGCCACCCGTGGAGTCGCCGCCGGTAGAGCCGCCGCCAGAAGGAGTATCTGTATCAGGCACATTGTCGCCGGGCAGAGGAGAAATGTCGTTTTTATCGGAGTCTTTGCGGGTGATGGAAGTGCCCCCAGCAAGGCCGGGGAACTCCTGCTCGATGCCGTTGGCACCGATGGCCGCGTTGTCTTTTCCAGCGGTGGCATTGATCGTCACTTTGCCCTCGAGGGTAATATCGGTAGTTGCAGTGCTATCGCCGCCAGCACCGATGCCAGCGCCGCCAAATTTGGTTGTTTTATCTCTACTGCCGCCGACCGCATTGACGGTGGGACTGCCGTTCTCATTGCTCTTAATGGTGATTTGATTGCTGTTGTTTTTAGCGACATAACCGCCGCCGATGCCCGCGCCGCCTGCGCCTCCGGCAGCGTTGACTTCGGTGTTGCCCTCGATGGTCACATCGCCGCGGCCTTCCTTGCCGCCGCCGATGCCTGCGCCGTATTTGCCGCCGGTGGCGGAGGTGATCTCGCCGCCGGTGATGGTCACATCGCCGCGGCCTTTCTCGCCGCCACCGATGCCTGCGCCTAAATAACCGCCGGTCGCATTGATCTCGCCGCCGCTGATGGTCACTTTGCCGCTGCTGTAGTCGCCGCCGCCGATGCCTGCGCCATAATTGCCGCCGTTTGCATGGATCTCGCCGCCGCTGATGGTCACATCGCCGCTGCCTTTGAAGCCGCCGCCGATACCTGCGCCATATTCTCCACCGGTAGCCGTGATCTTGCCGCCAGTGATCTTTACCTGCGCGTCATTGACGCCAGCGCCGCCGATGCCTGCACCATATTGTCCACCGGCAGCCTTCAGACTGCCGTTCTTATCGTTGTCCTGAATGGTCAGTTCGCCGCTGGTGTCGGTCTTGTTGTGCTCCAATCCGGCATGGGCAGAGCCGCTCTTCAGCTTGTTGTCGCCATCCAGCTCGATGGTGGTGTCGCCGCTGCCGGTCACGCTCACGGCGGCTTTGTTCTGTTTGCTGGTGTCGATGTTCACATTGTCCAGCTTGACCTCAACCTTATCGTCCTCATCTTTGGCCTCGATAGTCACAGTGTTGGAAGAAGCGGTGTCCCTGTCCTGATTTGTGATGACGGTGTCCTTGTCGCCGTAGGTGGTCTTCTCGTTCTGAGTGACGTCGTTGCCGTCCTTACCTGCCGAAATCGTAATGTCACCATTCTCAATGTACCATGTCTTTGCAAAGGCCGGGGCGGCAAGGGTGGTGAGCATTGCGGCGGTCAGAATAAACGCTGCTGCCCGCTGAGAGGCCGGACGGGGTGAATCGATACCCCCCCCCCCGTATGGAGGGGGCGGCCCAGAACACGCATCGCAAGCTTACGATAAGACAACATACAAAAACCTCCTTTGAATGGTGAAAAGAAATGGTGAAACCGTAGAATATCAGGTTACTTTGAATATACCGCATCTGCGGAAAAAAATCAATAAAACCTGCGCGAAATGCTGCTTTTTGTGCGTGAATGACAAAAAAACTATGAAAAACGCCGGGTTTTGCTTTTCTGCACAAGGCATGGTATACTGGAAAAGAAAAACCCGCCGACCGGGCGGGAAAAAGGAGAAACGGAAATATGAAAACGAAATTTGGCATCGTGGGCTGCGGCTTCCTCGGCAATATCGTGGCCGATGCGTGGAAGAAGGGCCTGCTGGAAGACTACGAGCTGGTGGGCGTCACCAGCCGCACCTTCGCCTCGGCAGAGAAGACGGCGGCAAGCGTGGGTTGTGCGGCCTGCGCGGACGTGGACGCCCTGCTGGCGCTGGAGCCGGAATACATCGTGGAAGCCGCTTCGGTGGAAGCGGTGCGGGCCATGGCCGTTCCGGTGCTGCGCCGGGGCGTGAACCTCGTGGTGCTGTCCATCGGTGCATTCGCCGACCTCGCGTTTTATGAAGAGGTCAAGCAGGCGGCCCGGGAAGGCGGGGCTAAGGTGCATCTGGCCAGCGGTGCCATCGGCGGCTTCGACGTGCTGCAGACCGTCACCCTCATGGCCGAGGCCCTGAAGCTGGACGAAAAGGCCGGCATCGAGACCCACACCGGTGCGAAGGGCTTCCGCAACACCCCCGTCTGGGCCGACCATCTGCTGACCGACACCGAGAAGACCACCGTCTTCACCGGCAGCGCCAAGGAAGCCATCGCAACCTTCCCGCGCCGGGTCAACGTCGCTGTGGCCACCTCGCTGGCCACCACCGGCCCCGACATCACCGGCGTGACCATGCACTCCGTACCCGGCTGGGTGGGCGACGACCACTGCATCACTGCCGAGATCGAGGGCGTGAAGGCCGTGGTGGACATCTGCTCGTCCACCAGCGCCATCGCCGGTTGGAGCGCCGTGGCCCTGCTGCGCAACCTCGCCTCGCCGGTCTGCTTCTATTAAAAAGGAGGGAGTCTCATGTTCAAGAAACTGGTAGCCATCGAGCCGGTCAGCCTCATCCCCACAGCAGAGGAAGCGCTGCATCAGTACGCCGAGCAGGTCGAGCTTTACCGCGATATTCCCGCCGACGACGAAGAGATCGTCCGCCGCATCGGAGACGCCGACGCGGCGCTGTTGAGCTATACCTCCCGCATGGGCAAAAACGTCATCGAGCGCTGCCCGAACCTGCGCTACATCGGGATGTGCTGCAGCCTCTACTCGGAGGAAAGCGCCAATGTGGACATTGCCTTTGCCCGGGAAAAGGGCATCAAGGTGCTGGGCATCCGGGACTACGGCGACCGCGGCGTGGTGGAGTACGTCCTCCACGAGCTGACCGGCCTGCTCCACGGCTTCGGGATGCCGATGCTCCACGACGAGCCCGTGGAAATTTACGGCCTCAAGGTGGGTATCGTGGGTCTGGGCGTTTCGGGCCGGATGATTGCCGATGCACTGACCTTCCTCGGCGCGGACATCTCCTACTACAGCCGCAGCCATAAGCCCGATGCCGAGGCCGCAGGCATGAAGTATAAGCCGTTGGACGCTCTGCTCCGGGAGAGCGAAGTGGTCTTTACCTGTTTGAACAAGAATGTTCTGCTCCTGGGTGAGCCGGAGTTCGAGGCGCTGGGGGAGGGGAAAGTCCTTTTTAATACCTCCATCGGCCCCGGCTTTGACTCCGCCGCGCTGGAAAAGTGGCTGGATAAGCCCGGCACCCACTTCTTCTGTGATACCTACGCCGCCGCAGGCCCCGTCAGCGAGGGCTTCTTCCGGCGGCCCAATGTCCACAGCCCGGGAGTCTCGGCAGGCCGCACCAGGCAGGCTTTCGTTCTGCTGAGCCAGAAGGTGCTGGCGAACATCGAGACAGCGCTGGGAGAATAAGCTGTAGTTTCTCTGATGTGTTACACGCCGGGAGCGACCACCGCAACCATTGCCCCAACTGCCTGTCCAGTCTTCATGTGGACGAGGAACCCGGCGACCGCGCCTCCGACTGCGGCGGCATCATGGAGCCTGTGGCGGTCTGGGTACGCAAAGGCGGCGAGTGGGCCATCATCCACCGCTGCAAACGCTGCGGAAAGCTCAGTTCCAACCGGGTGGCGGCAGACGACAACCCCATGAAGCTCATGAGCATTGCCATGAAGCCGCTGTGCGCTCCGCCGTTCCCGCTGGACTATCTTGAGGAAATGACCGCCTTGATGGGCGGCGATGGACGGATGCGGTAAGCCGCAGCCAAAAACGGAAAGGCCGCTGTGTCGGAGAAGTGCTCTGCGGCACCGATGGAAAACTGGAAGAAACTGTGCCGGAGAAGGCATGAAAAAGTACAAAGATAGGGGAGAGTGCTTCGATGGACTATATCAGAGTTACCAAAGAAAACATCGACAGGGAACACATCTGTTGTGCAATGTCCGGCAAACAGAGCCTTGCCAAGAAAGAATGGCTCAAGCAGCGCTTTGAGGAGGGACTTGTTTTTTACCGCAGTGCAGAGCGCGGCAAATGCTTTATCGAGTACATCCCGGCAGAAAACGCATGGGTACCCATTGATGCAGCAGGCTGGCTTTATATCAACTGTCTGTGGGTCTCCGGTTCCTTGAAAGGTCACGGCTATTCCAGCGATCTGCTGGAAGAATGCCTTCGGGATGCCAGGGCGCAGGGCAAAAACGGCGTTTGCATTCTGTGTGCCGAGGGACGAAAACGGGAATTTCTCGCCGACTCCAAGTTTTTGACCCATAAGGGCTTCAAGGTCTCAGACATCTCCGATTGCGGCATCAACCTCATGTACCTGCCCCTTGCAGAGAGCGCCCGGCCGCCAAAATTCAAGGACTGTGCCAAGCATCCCAAGGTGGAGGAAAACGGCTTTGTCCTCTACTATACCGACCAGTGTCCCTACACCTATTATTGGGTGCCAAAGGTGCAGGAGGTCGCAAAGGAACATGGGATCCCGTTCAAAGCCGTTCACATCACTGAGAAAGAGACTGCCCAGAATGTGCCTGCACCTGTCACAACATACGCATTGTTCCGGGATGGGAAGTTTGTGACCCAGAGCATCCAGTCGGACAAGAAATTTTTGAAATTAGCGGCAGAATAATTGAATCAGGCAAGACGCCAGACGCTCAGACGCAGTGCAGCCCATAGAATGGGGGTGTGCTGCGTTTTTTGGAGGATTTTATATGGAAGAAATTGTTGTATATGTTCACGGAAAGGGCGGTTCGGCACAAGAGGCCGAGCATTATAAAGCCCTATTCCCTGACTGTGAAGTAATTGGTTTCGACTACCACGCACGATCTCCATGGGAAGCTACGGAGGAATTTTCCGGATTTTTTACGGCAGTGCGGAAACGCTGCGGGAAGCTCACACTGGTGGCAAATAGCATGGGTGCGTTTTTATCTTTGTCCTCGTTGAATGAGAAATTAGTGGATACCGCTTATTTTATTTCTCCAGTAGTCGATATGGAGCAACTGATTTGCAATATGATGCAATGGGCTGACGTCTCCGAAGCAGAACTTGCAGAGAAACTGGAAATTCCCACAACATTTGGAGAAACGCTGTCGTGGAAATATCTCTGCTATGTCCGAGAGCATCCGGCTTCATGGGAAATCCCTACCCACATTTTGTATGGGGAAAAGGATGATCTGACCTCTATGGAAACCATAAAAGCCTTTGCGAAAAAGAACAACGCAGAGCTGACCGTTATGCCGGGCGGAGAGCACTGGTTTCATACAAAAGAGCAGATGCAATTTTTAGATAACTGGATAAAGAATAGGAGACCCTGCAAAGAAACAGAAAATAAGGACGGCCTCGCTTCTCCTGCTTATAGTTCTGGGAACCGGGCTGGTAGCTTGCCCTGCCTGCAGCAGGGCAGTGCTATTCAAATCCCTCTGGGTCCCAAAGCCAGCGTGTGACTTATATGTACGCAAAAGAAAAGCAGCAGCGTTAAAATTACGCTGCTGCTAAAAGTGGACCTAGAGGGATTCGAACCCTTGACCTCTCGGATGCGAACCGAACGCTCTC
>OOBR01001095.1_pt1 | contig 17926 bp, 25 predicted proteins | sample 1671281 | NCBI WGS metagenome assembly OOBR01 (sample SAMN06348140, study PRJEB24527) | human gut metagenome | biome: human gut; feature: ankylosing spondylitis patient; material: feces | host: Homo sapiens | place: China | collected 2015-10
CAGAAGGCGAGGACTCCGGATTATTTAAGAAATACCGTTTGAACCGGGGGTTCACCAACTATTTATTGGATGGAAATGGTGTGATTATAGCCAAAAACATCTCTGCTGCAGATCTTTCTGCTTATGTAAAGGAGATTGGTTGACAATGTAGGATAGACAAAAGAGGAAATGAATACAACAAAAAAGTTCCGCCTATACTTGCTGTTTGGTAAGAATAGGCGGAACTTCTATTTAAGAGAATCTTATCATCTACTTCGGCGCCTTTTGATACAGGAAGAAGGCGATACCTGCATAAAGGATATTGGGAATCCAGACTGCAATCACAGGAGGTACATTACCGTTGATGGCAAATGTAGAAGTAATTGTCTGGAATAAGATATATGAGAAGCTCAGTCCCAGTCCGATACCCAAGTGGAGACCCATACCTCCTTTGGTCTTTCGTGACGAAAGAGAAACACCGATAATTGTCAGGATGAAAGAGGCGAACGACATGGCGATTCGTTTATGATATTCAATTTCAAACTCTTTGATATTGGCAAATCCTCTTCGTTTTTGTTTCTCAATATAGTCACTCAATTGAGGGCTGGTGAGCATTTCCTGTTGATTCTTCATGATAAGGAAGTCGGACGGTTCCATATTGATAATCGAGTCTATCCGGTCTCCTTTGGTGATTTTTTCTTTCAAGCCGTCCAACTCACGTATCATGTAGTCATGAATCGTCCATTTATGGACGGTGGTTGTATCATACGTTACACGACGTGCTGTCAAGTGAGAAACCAGTTTCTTGTCGACGAATTTATCCAACGAGAAACGGTTGCCTGTTTTCATGGCGTTATTATAATTGTCAATGTATGCAATGACACCGCTATCCACTTCCAGCTGTACGTTGCGTGCCGTATTCTGTTTCTTGGGTTTGATATACCGGTCTTCAAAGTTCAGGCGGGTGACGCTTCCTTTAGGGATTACGTACGAACTTAGCATAAAGGTCGTTAATGCGATAATGGCCGCAGAAATCATATAAGGACGCATCATTCTCTTGAAACTCATTCCGGTGGAGAACATGGCGATAATCTCTGAGTTCTCCGCTAGTTTTGAAGTAAAGAAAATGACGGCAATGAACACGAACAACGGACTGAACAGATTGGAGAAGTAGGGGATAAAGTTCATGTAGTATTCGAAAATGATTTTGCTCCATGGCGCTTCATGTTCCATCAGTTTATCCATCTTCTCGTTAAAGTCGAATACTACTGCAATAGAAATGATCAATGCAATAGCAAATACGTATGTTCCCAAGAATTTCTTGATGATATACCAGTCCAGCCGCTTTATGAATCGATTGCTTTTCATTCCTTATAATCTAGTTGATACTTTTCTGACCATCATCGGTTTCCAGGTTGAGAAATCTCCGGCGATAATATGTTTTCGTGCTTCGCCTGCCAGCCATAAATAAAATGCCAGATTATGTATGGAAGCAATTTGCATGGCCAACAGTTCTTGTGCATGGAAAAGATGGCGCAAATACGCTTTGCTGTACAGCGTGTCTACATAGGAAGCACCGTCCGCCTCAATGGGGGAGAAATCCGTTTCCCATTTTTTGTTTCGCATATTGATGATACCGTCTTTGGTAAACAGCATTCCATTTCGTCCGTTGCGTGTAGGCATTACGCAGTCGAACATATCTACGCCGCGTTCTATCCCTTCAAGGATGTTGACAGGAGTACCGACACCCATCAAATAACGGGGCTTGTCTTTAGGCAGAATCTCGTTGACAATTTCGATCATCTCATACATCTTATCGACGGGTTCGCCTACTGCCAATCCGCCGATAGCATTTCCGTCCGCTCCTTTGGAAGCCACAAACTCCGCAGATTGTTTGCGCAGATCGGGGTAAACACATCCTTGAACAATAGGGAATAGCGACTGATTGTAGCCATACTTAGGTGCGGTTTCATTAAAACGTTGTATGCAGCGGTCGAGCCATCTGTGGGTCAGCCCTAACGACTTTTTAGCATACGCATAGTCTGAATCTCCGGGAGGGCATTCATCGAAAGCCATCATGATGTCCGCTCCGATGGTACGTTCTATATCCATCACTTTTTCCGGAGTGAAGATATGCTTGCTGCCATCAATATGTGAACGGAACTCGGCTCCTTCTTCACGGAGTTTCCGGATTCCGGCTAGCGAAAATACTTGAAAACCACCACTGTCTGTCAGCATGGGGCGATCAAAACCGTTGAAGCGATGCAAGCCACCGGCTTTCTCGATAACATCCAATCCCGGACGTAAATAGAGATGATAAGTATTCCCTAGAATGATCTGTGCCTGGATGTCTTCTTTCAGTTCTGTCAGATGCACCCCTTTGACAGTGCCCAATGTTCCCACCGGCATGAAGATAGGGGTTTGTATCTGCCCGTGGTCAGTGGTTATCAGACCAGCACGGGCATTACTTTTAGTGTCTGTATATTGTAACTCAAATGTCATTCCTGGCTGGGTTTCTTTACAGATAAATCAATGGCATCCGCTACTTTTTCATTGGTTAATGCAATGGCGAATACTTCTTTTATATCATTCACATAGTGGAAAGTCAATCCCTTCAAATACAGATCCTGAATTTCATCTATGTTCTTTTTATTCTCGGCGCTCATAATGATTTCTTTTATTCCGGCACGTTTGGCAGCAAGAATCTTTTCCTTGATTCCGCCAACCGGAAGAACCTTGCCGCGAAGGGTGATTTCTCCTGTCATAGCCAGATTGGCTTTTACCTTTCGTTGGGTCAGAGCGGAAGCTAAAGAAGTGGCCATAGTGATACCTGCCGACGGACCGTCTTTCGGAATCGCCCCTTCCGGAACATGAATATGGATGTTCCAGTTTTCAAAGATGTCTTCGTCCAAGTCAAGGATAGAAGCGTGTGCCTTGATGTATTCAAGTGCCAACATGGCAGATTCTTTCATCACATCTCCCAGATTACCGGTCAATGTAAGACGTCCGCCTTTACCACGACTCAGGCTCGTCTCAACAAATAGGATTTCACCTCCTACGGCTGTCCATGCCAGTCCGGTAACTACACCGGCATACTCATTGCCTTGATACTTGTCTCGTGTATATTCCGGTGCTCCCAAGAAATCGTATAGGTCAGCCGGTTTAATTTCCGTTTTAGCAAAATATCCGTCGGTTGCATACTGACGGGCTGATTTACGGAGAATCTTACCTATTTTCTTCTCTAATTCACGAACACCGCTTTCACGAGTGTACGATTCGATAATGGCTTCCAGCGTATCTTTGGGAAGTTTTATATCTGTCTTTTTAAGTCCGGTGGCTTCCAGTTCTTTCGGGACTAGATGTTTGCGGGCAATTTCAATTTTCTCTTCTGTGATATATCCGCTGACTTCAATCAGCTCCATACGGTCGAGCAATGGACCGGGAATTGTATTCAGGTTATTAGCTGTTGCAATGAACAATACCTTTGAGAGATCATAGTCCACATCCAGGAAGTTGTCATGGAACGAAGTGTTTTGTTCCGGGTCGAGAACTTCCAATAATGCAGATGAAGGATCTCCCTGGCGGTCTACGCTGACTTTATCTATTTCATCCAAGATAAACACCGGATTAGAAGCTCCTGCTTTAATAAGGCTCTTGATAATCCGTCCCGGCATAGCGCCGATATATGTCTTGCGATGTCCACGTATTTCCGCTTCGTCATGCACACCTCCTAAAGACATACGCACGTATTTTCGTTTAAGGGCGGATGCGATGGACTTTCCGAGTGATGTCTTACCAACTCCCGGAGGGCCATATAAGCAGATAATCGGTGACTTCATGTCGTCTTTTAGCTTCAGCACAGCCAGATGTTCCAGAATACGTTCTTTTACCTTCTCCAATCCGTAATGGTCTTTATTCAACGTCTTCTCTGCATTCTTAAGATTCAGATTGTCGGTTGTATAAATGCCCCATGGGAGGTTAAGCATTGTCTGCAGATAGTTAAGTTGTACACTGTAGTCCGGTGACTGCGGATGGGTGCGTTCCAATTTAGCCAGCTCTTTCAGGAAAGTCTCTTTAACTTCCATGCTCCAATGCATTTTCTCCGCTTTATTGCGCATTTCTTCAATTTCCTGCTCTTGACCGCCGCCACCTAATTCATCTTGAATGGTTTTGATCTGCTGTTGCAAGAAATATTCACGCTGCTGCTGGTCAATATCTTCGCGAGCCCGCATTTGGATGGAGGCTTTTATTTCGGCTAACTGCACTTCACGATTCAGAAGCTCCAATAAGTGATAAGTACGTTCGCGCAAAGACTTGATACTTAATAAATCTATCTTTTCGTCTTTTTTAAACGGGAGATTCGAACAGATAAAGTTGATCAGGAACATCGGACTATTGATGTTTTTAATGGCAAATGCAGAATCCTGATGCATTGCATCTGATGACTTGATGTAACGCATTGTCAGGTCTTTGCAGGTTTCAACCAAAGCCTGGAATTCCTTATCGTCCTTACCCGGAATTTCTTCTTCCAAAATCTCAACCTCGCCTTTGAGATATGGATGTGTATCGGTAATACTCTTCAAACTTAGACGCTTCATACCTTGAAGTATGACGGTTGTCGTTTGGTCCGGCATTTCCAATACCCGGACAATTCGTCCTACAGTACCTATGTTGTGCAAATCTTCCAGTTTGGGGTCTTCCGTATGAGCAGCTCTTTGACACACTACTGCTATGTCTTTATGCTTTTTCTCAGCATCACGTATGAGCTTTAATGAAGACTTTCGGCCAGCCGTGATAGGCAGGAATACTCCGGGAAATAATACCATATTACGGAGGGGGAGAACCGGAAGAATTTCACCAGATTTTATGTTTACATCAAATGCATGTTCATCGTTACCATCATAGTCGGTAATTAACGAGAAACCGTTGTCACTGACATCTTCCAATAAGTATCTTTCTTTCATCTTTTCGTTTTAATTTAGTTTATGCCATACAAATATGCATAAATCGTTTGCAAAGTTAATCGATTCTCTTTAATAATAAAGCACAGGTTTGAATAAAAACACAAAAACAATGCCAAAATGTAGGGTAATAAAGGGTAACTTCCATAATAATTATTTATTTTTGGCGGTACATAATAAATCAGTGGAATAAAACGGGTTTTAAGATCAGTGAATAAAATGTCGAATCCTTATTTTCAATTTAAGCAATTTACAGTGTGGCATGACAAATGTGCTATGAAAGTTGGCACGGATGGAGTACTTTTAGGTGCCTGGACTTCGGTTCAAGGAGCGCGTCGGGTATTGGATGTAGGTACGGGAACAGGATTGGTTGCTCTGATGTTGGCTCAACGCAGTCCGGCAGATGTGAAAATTGTAGCATTGGAAGTAGATACGGCAGCTGTGGAGCAGGCTAAAGAAAATGTAGCTCGTTCTTTTTGGAAAGAACAGATAGAAGTGGTTCAGGCAGATTTTAATCAGTATCATTCTTCCGGTAAATTTGATGTGATTGTCTCAAATCCTCCTTATTTTGTAGGCTCACTTAAATGTCCGGATGTACAAAGGAATGCTGCGCGTCATGACACTTCTCTGACTTATGAGGAACTATTGAAAGGAGTTGCCGGATTATTGGCTGAGGATGGGACTTTTACGGTTGTGATTCCGGCAGATGTGGCAGATAGGGTGAAGGGTATAGCTTCTATGTGGAATCTGTATGCAGTCCGCCAACTGAATGTGATAACTAAGCCCGGAGGTGTTCCCAAAAGAGTGTTGATCGCTTTTTCTTTTGATAATCGGGAGTGTGTGGTCGAAGAGCTGTTGACAGAAATAGCACGTCACAAATATAGCGAGGAATATATAATGTTGACTAGGGAGTATTATTTGAAGATGTAAAACAAATGAGGCTAATATTTATTGTATTAGCCTCATTTTATAATCTTCGATTTGTCTCTTTCGTCGGGGTAGCGGGATTCGAACCCACGACCCCCTGCTCCCAAAGCAGATTGTTTTAGAAGGATATTCAGCTACAAATCAATTAATTATAATGATGTGAGCTAACCTATTCAAAGATAGTTCAAAGAACGCTATTTTGAGGGCTTTATTTTAGCCTTTTCTAACTCATAATTTAATAAAGCAATTTCTTGCTTTTGAGCACTTTTTTCCTGTAGTACTTTTCGAAGTTGTTGCCGGAGCAAAGTTATTATTTTGTCTTTTTCTTCCATACCTTATATCTCTTACATTACTACTTTCAAATATGTACTTATGGGAAAACTATAACTTGAACAGATGAATTCTCTTCGCAAAAATCATCACTCCATGTAAACCGTACATTATATTGCTCTTTATAAGAATCGTTCCGATATGAAATATCTACATGTTGTGTAGGCAATAGTTTCGCATAAGGAAAGAAATCATCTTCAACAAAGAAAAAAACTTCTTCATTATCAATTATTTCTATATTTATATTCCTAGCATCAGACAATCCCATATTTTTCATCCTCAATCGCCGAGCTTTTCCTTTCTCTATAGGGTCTAAAATTTCGCAAATGATGCAAGCTTTCTTTTTATTTCTTTCTTGCTCTTCATTTTCTTTGATGATATAATCATTAATTTGGGATTGTTGATTATTGATTGTTTTTTGCTGCCTGTTTAGCCTTCTTGTATGATTGACATATACATATAAACTAAACAAAAAACTAAATCCCATAATGAGCCATTCAATCCAATCTTTTGTAGAAACATTATTCATTGTCTATATTTTAATAGAAAACATGGAAAATATTTATTTGGCATCTCTTATCGTCCTGATTATTGTTCTATTGTTTGCAGGCATTGCTTACGCTATAGTATATACATTGAACGAATTGTATGAGACTGCAAGTAGTCTATTGAAGAAAAGAATTATCGCCACCATATCAATTGTATTGCTATTAAGTTTTTTGTATTTTTTACCTATATTCATCTCTCATTTTTAAGCATTTGCTTAAACTTAGTCACCTTATCCGCATTCGTGTCATCGAAAGATAATATTTTATCAATAATACATGAATTATCTAAATCTTCATGAGAACTTGGAGCCATCTACATAGAAAAACATCTATGTCATTGCTAGATTGCCAATATATAACGTAGTTTCCACTAGGTAATCTTTTATAAAATAAATCACCATATTTCTGCGAAATGCCATAAGCTGCAAGATAAACTATTGGTGGCATATTAAAAAGGCAATCCAGTTATAGCTTCTAAACTTCCGTCTAAAATAATTTTATTAAACTCTTCATTCATGGATTGGTTATCTTTAATAATAGGATAAATATTATCTAAATATTTGGAAATTATATTTTGCATCTCGATCATATTAATCATATTAATCAATCTTTCATTGTCATTTTTCTTTGCGATTATATCATGTAGCTCATTCATTAAATCCCAATACGGTTCAGAGTATTTATCTATGTGGGTCAATTTACTAATATAATAATCATCAAATAAAACAGAAGTAAATTTTTTGACAATATTCTCGCAATCTTCATTTCTTAAAGATTCTTGCTTTACAAAAGAAATATTATCATAAAAATAATCTTTAAAGAATTTGAAGATTATTATGTTCTGATTATAAATAACTTTTGTGTAATCACCTGAATCTTGAAGAATATTTCTGCCTATGGCAGATAGCATTTCATTCATTCGTTGAGACACATTTTCTAATGACGAAATGGCATCAAGCATTTCATCATCTTTTCTTTTTCTCTGTAACTGTTGAAGATATAAAAACAGCATACCTGATATTTGATTCTCCATATAATTCTCAATCTCTTCAACATGATCAAATGTCTTAATTGCAGTAGTGGGTTCTAAGATACTTATGAATTTGAAAATATTAATGTCGTCAACATGGGCAAAATTAAATACTATTTTATCCTCAAATATCTTCTTATTCTTCTTATATGTCTGATATTCTGCATAAACATTCTTATCAATAAACACGAAGGAGGGTATTCCGGCCATAGTAGCAGTCTCATGCTCCTTTCTCGTTATTGAAACATATTGTTCATAAAGCTCTTTTTTGTCTTGAGAGACTTGCTCTCCTGATGCAGCACTTCCATACCGCCCACCAACAATAAGCACCATCATTTGGCAAGTCTTGACTTCGTTATAACATGACAGGTCTAATGGTTTATTGAATTCGAAAGTAACATTATCATTTTCAAATAGAACAGGTTCCATTCCAAAGTTGGCTAGAAAACGTTCTATTCGCTCTCTTACATGCTTTAGGTCATAGTATGTTGAACTTAAAAAGACTCTAGGTTTTGCCATAATATTTGTGTTTTGAGTTTTTATTTATCTTCTTTCTTCACTCGCTTAGGATTATATGTCCTTTTCTCCTGTAGGTCATCTCGCTTAATCACGTATCCACCATTTTCATCCATTTCCTCAAAGGTTCCTTTATGTGGTTCCGCATTAGGATATATTCGCTCAACTTGAACACGATCACCTTTTTTTAATATTTCTTTTCCCATATATTATTTTTTTAGTTACACAATCAACTAGCTAGACTCTTGAACTCAGCTTATATTTTTGATAGTGCTTCTTTTAGATATGAAGTATCTGTCAGTGAGAATTTATAATTGCTTAACGTACTCGAACTTGAAGATTCTGCAATAAATTTAGCTTCTCCTTCTTTTTGCAAAAAAGTCATTAGCGCTTCAAAATACTCTTCTTCTACAAAGTTGCTCCCGTTTTCTGCGTTATAGGTTTTGAATTCTAAAGTTTCGCCATCAGACCTCTTGGCTTTAAATTTAAAAAATCCTTCACCTTTAATTGGGTGATTTCGATTGTATTCATATAGTTGTATTCTCATACCTGATTTGTCGATAATAAATTGAACACCTAATTCTGAATTAGTGGTTGCTGAGTTGCTAAATGTACCTGTACAAAAGGTACGTATATACCCTTCCTGTGTTTTCTCTCCAAAATCGTCAACATAATGAGATAATTCCCAAATTCCAAATATGTTATTTTTTTCATCTATTGTCTTCAGTTCTCCATATTTTTCTTTATATGTAGATAACTCTGCTTTCAAAGAATCTATTTCGTTTGATAGTTTTACTGTTTGCTGTTGATTTGATGTGCAACTTGTTAATAATGCAGTCATCGTTAAAAATAAAATCTTTTTCATGATACTAATATTTTATAAGTTGTTTTGTTTTAGTTTATTGAGGCGTTCTTGTCATTCTATAGTATCCTTTTCATATATTATAAGGAACTACATATTATTTGTTCATTAATACATTAATCAATCGTTCCTTGTCTGCAAGATGCTTATCCTTCTCTTCAAGACGTTTGTTCTTTTCATTAATAATGTTCTTTAGATATTGAATTTCACGCATTGCTGCTTCTAATTCATCTTGGCATTTAGATACTTCAAGTTTATTATGTTCTCCTGAAACGACAGAGTTACCGTTTCCATTAACTGAAGCAGAGTTGTTTTTATTGCAAATATTAGGATAAAAGAACGATATATCTTGTCCTATGGCAGTTGCAATGTTTTCAAGTAAACCTGTTTTTATATCATCAACCTTGAGATATGCATTAAAAGTCTGAGGACTTACACCTAATTTCACAGCAATTTCACTTTGGGTAAAGCCACATCTTTTTAATTTTTCTTTTATTTCTAAACCTGTCATAATCAAGATATTATAAATTCATAAAACAAACAGCTGAAAATAATCAGTGTTTTGTTTGATAAAATAAGTATTATGCTTTATATTTGCAGCGTAATCATTAAAACATTAAAGTTATGACAACACTTTTATTGACCTCTATCATCCTTGTATTCCTCCTTATAATATTAGGAATTACATTTCGGAAACCTATTATTCGTCTAATTCACAATCACCAGGATACTAAACTACGTAAATGGTGTGTACAACAAGCAACTATTAGTAAAACCTTTGATTCTTACGATCACTATACTGAAACCTATTACGCTTCATCTAATGCAGTAGCAGCTTCAGCCGAGAGGATCTATCTATTCATCAAAGAGTATATTACTTACTTATCAGATGAAGAGAAAGAAGCCATCTTTCCGGAGAAGTACAAGAAAAAGGATGATTCTTAACCTCGTCCTGTCTTACGTGTAGACGGTTTTGTTTCAGATGGTAATTTAAGAAGCTTACGACTTAATTCTTCATAAGAGTCTTTGACGTAAATACAATCATCTTTGCTGAATCGGATAATAGTGTAATCTTCATCTTTATATAAAGATTGGATAAAATCAATGTTGATAACCTTTTCAATATCATAGGCATCAATCACCTTGATAAAATTTTTCATAACAGTTTCATTTAGTAAAGAAACGGAAGCCCTGCATCCGGCCTGAGAAACTTGATTCAGAGCTCCGTGTCTTTCGATTAAACATTTTAAAACGTAATCTTTAAAACATTACAAATATGAGCAAAAAAAATGGTTCAGACAATAATATTGTCCCAAATCTCAAAAAATTACCCCTAGCAGAGTATTTTGCAGCCTTACCAAAGGCAGAACGTCGTCCAGTTATCATATCAGCTCCTAAAGAAGATGTTATTACAGCTATTGTAGAAGCGACACAACGTAATCGTCATACAGTTCGTTGCTGGATGTATGGATATACTCAACCTAACAGTATGGTTGAAAAAAAGATTGTAGCTGAGATCTTACAATCAGATGTCGCAACCTTATTTCCTGAAAGAAAGGAGGAATGATTATGACTGGAATGGAATTTTATTTCACTCCTAAAGGTGAAGTTATGATTACCGATGAATGTGGTACGCGTCAATTGGAACAGTCAAATCGGGAGTTTATTTCCGAAATCATAACTCGAATGGGAATATTTTGGCCAGAAGCACTGGAGAAAGCATCATTGGAATATACAGACCGACGATATAATATCCCTTGGTTTGAATTTTCAATAGTACGTCGTTTTCTTAAATGTAATTTTGGTGAGTTCGATTCAACAATGGATATTGATCAGATGGGAAACTTTCACTTTGAGGAGGTTAAATGTCCGTTAAAGGGTGAATGCAAATATGAAGGAATAATCTGTAAACCAAAATTTAATAGTACACTGTCGGAACGTGAGTTAAGCGTTATGCGATCATTTTATGAAGGGATGGAAGAAAATGCAATAGCAGATAAGTATTGCATTTCATTGGAAACTGTACGTACACATAAACGGAATGCCTTTAGGCGTATAGATGTCCATTCCTTGGCAGAGTTCTTTCAGTATGCTAGGAAAAACAATCTATTTCAATAACAAGTAAACTCTAAAATCAATATTAATCAGGCAGCATAGCATAGAGATGCAGATGTGTTTCAGTAATTAAAATCAGCTCAACACCATTCAAAAGTAACAAGAAACAGCCTATTATAGAGATTATGGAAAATTGCTTCGAAATGATGGTAGCCCGATGTATTAAAATTGGGACTGTTCAAACGCTAACGATGCTGGGACTACTTCCCGAAGTGGTAACGATATCCCAAGCGGAAGATATATACGGAAAACGCCTGATTACAGAATGGCGCGATAAAGCCTGGATAAAATTTTATCCGGCAAATAATAAGAAAAGAGGGAAATATTACGTAAAACGGTCGGAACTGGAAACTGCCAGCGCAATGATGGATTTACATAATAAGATACCTGACAACATTATCAAACAATTGATGCAAGTATCATGACAGCAAAGGATGTACAAGTAGGGCAAACAATTTCTGCCGGTTTCTTTTTCCGCTGCGGGCATTTGGGAGACGAAACTGATTATACTCGCATTGTTGGCGTGGTTGTACGTAAGCTGGAATGCTATAATCAGGTACTTGTAGACGTCGATTTAGAAAAATCGTTTAATAGTCCCAGCAAATCAGTGTGGGTGCAATTAGACAAATCAGAATTTAGTATTAATAGTTAATTTTTTCATTATGAGCAACATGGTTCAAATTAAAGTGGAGGAGCTGAATGCACTTCCAGCAACGAAAATTGTCGAAAATGAAAGCGTACAAGCAAAGTTTATTCAGATGTACAACGCCATCTGGGGAACCGATAAGGGAGAGCAGATGTATCACAAGGAAGTATTCAACTTTCAAAAACTACTGAGAGATAATCCGGACGTGGCGTCATCAAGCAAGATGTCACTATACGGCTGCTTCCTTGATATTGCAGTTAATGGTTTGACGCTCGACCAGACAGGGCATCCTCTGTGCTATATTCTTAGCCGTAACTGCAAGACAGGAAACAAGAACGAAAAAGGATACGATGTCTACGAAAAACGGGCGTATGTCTCTGTTACCGGCTATGGAGAACTAACTATGCGGATGCGTGCCGGTCAGATTAAATATGCCGATAATCCGGTGGTTGTCTATGAGGGAGACCACTTCAAGGTATCTCTCGTTAACGGAGTCAAGAATGTAGAATATGAAGCGCAATGCCCACGCAAATCAACCAAGGTGATCGCTGCCTTTATCCGAATCGTACGAAACGATAATTCAGTAGACTATCAGTGGATGATGGAGGGTGATATAGACCGTCTGCGGCGTTACAGTGAGAAAGCAAACTCCAAGTGGGATGACCGACAGGGAAAGAAAGTGTTAGGTCAAGCTAATGCGTTGTATACTTCCAACGGTGGCGGTATTGACCCCGGATTTCTTGAGAACAAAATGATTAAGCACGCCTTTGACGCATATCCTAAGGTACGTACTGGTAAGTTCACAATCATGGCAACAGAACAAGAAGAGGAAGAAATCATTGATTACGGGTTGATGGATGAGACAATCGTTAATGAACCCATCCAATCGATAGATAACCCGAATGTTCCTTTCGGAGAAGAAAAACAGTTAGAAGCTCCGGAACCTGTACAAGTAGCGGTTTCAAAGGATGATGAAGAAGGGGGATTCTAGTAATTAACACTTAATACATAGATTATGGCAACAGATTTAATAAAAATAGACGAAGTGAAAGTTATCGTTTCATCTTTTCCGGAAATTATTGGAAAAAACAGCGACTCTGTAAAAAGGTGTAATGAAGCCGGACAAGCTCTTCTTGACACCATTCAAGGTGAAGGTATGAATGAATTGATAGACCAGGCAGCGGCAGATTATTTGAAGAAGGTGAATATTACTATCAAGAATATGGATGAACGCCGCAAGCCTATCACACAGATATTCGACAGGATACGTTCTTTCTTCACTTCACAAGAAAGGGAGATAGACCCTAAAAATTCATTATCCATTCCTGCGAAAGTGTTGGCTAAGCGCAATGAATATGCCCTATATAAGTATGAGCAGGAGAAAAAAAGGCAAAAAGAGGCAGAAGAAAGAGCAAAAATAGAAGCAGAGAAGGCGAACTATCGAAAAGCAATTGAAGATAGCCTCCTTTCTTATTTCAGCCTGTACCTTTCCTCTAAAGTAGCTGAATTGCAGAATATCTTTTCAGGTCTTACTTATGAGAACTTCGATCGTCAGGCTGTAGGGATTACGATTTTTCAGATGGATTATCCAAAATCGCATTTCGATAAATTCTGTTATGAATCCGCTACGTATTACCTGAATAAAGAGATTAAGAATGAAATCCGGAAAAGCGTATTAGAGGGCAAGTATGAGCAATATGCACAGCAATACAAATCCCATCTGTCAAGCATCCGGCAGGATATTCTCGACCGTATTCCATCTAAGAGAAAAGAATTGGAAGAGTTAGAATCCATTCGCAAGATGGATGCAGCGAAGGCAGCTAAGGCCGATGAAGAACGGCGGAAACGGGAAGCCGAAGAAACGGCGAAGCAGATGGCGGAGATAAAGAAGAATGAAGAAGAAGCCAAACAGGCTACCGCAATGAAAGCACAAAAGGATGCCATAGGCAGCTTGTTCGATGCTTCTGCTGCTGTAATCGCTCCTCCTACGACAAATGCAAAGGTTAAGGAAAAGATTGTAGTTACTCATCAGCAAGGCTTTCTTGAGATATTTCAAATGTGGTGGCTAAATGAAGGTCAATCACTTCCGGTTGAAGAGCTGGAGAAGATTTTCAAAAAGATGATTGGATATTGTGAAAAGCAAGCTAACGGTAAAGACCAGATACATATCCAGTCCAAATTCATCCGTTATGAAGCGGAGGTAAAAGCAAAATAATCATGGCAAATCCGGATTCGTATTATTTACGTGCAGAAGTCAGCAACTCAGACCTGACAGAGCTTAAGAATTACCTTTATCCCCGTCCACAATACGGGGATAAAGAAAAGGCTTTCAAGTTCGGAACACTGGTAGACGCTTTGATTACCGAGAATGACCGTGTTCGATATGACAAGTTGATGGTGGATGATTACGTGTACACAAAGGAAGAATTTGAATTAGGGATTGAAATGCGCAAGGCTCTCCGCAAAGAAGCTGAAAAAGACAGATTTTTAGCCGTCGTTCTGGAACAATCTGATACGCAAAGATTCATGGTTAACAAGCAACATGAATTTCATTACGGGAACTTCGCCTATCATCTTGATACGCGTTGCAAATGGGACTGGTGGTTATCTGATTTCCACTTCGGAGGGGATTTGAAAACAACCTTCGCTGAAACTCAGGCACAATTTGATGAAGCTATCGACTTCTTCGACTGGGACCGTTCCCGCGCTTGGTATATGGATATAGCAGGAAGTAACCGGGATTTTATCTACGCCATTTCAAAAAAGAACTGCAAGATATTCAAACACTTTATCAAAGACCGGAATCACCCGACGTATCTCAGAGGAAAAGAGAAATATGAAGAGCTTGCCTTCAAATGGTGGATGCTATTCTCTTAACTATATTTTAAATGAAAACTATGAACTTACTTATCACATCTAGGGAGCAAATCTTAGCTGAATTGACTGAAATCGATTCTTTCCTCAATATAACAATGAGTGAGAACGCCGAAGAAGCTGTACAGCGTGGAAATGACCTTGCCGTCTATGTAGCCCGTACCGGAAAACTCTTGGCAGATGCGAAATACTGGCTCAATGAAGCCGTCAAGTCAAAAGTCATGCAGACGCTTGTAGAAACAGCAAAAAACGCAAAAGCTACGGCAACCGCTATCAATGCTCTAGTAAACTCCCTATGCAGGGAAGAGAGGTATTTGGTCGATTGGTGCGAGCGTTGCAACCGGACCGCGACACATCAACTGTCTTGGTGCGTGACGGTGATAAGCAAGGCTAAAGAAGAAATGAAAATGGCAGGTATGTATAATAATAAAAAATAACACTCATGAAGACATTAAAAAAAATCACCATCGTAATGGCAGCCATCGGTCTGTTTACAGCGCTCTCATTTTCTCAAAGAGAGGATGCTACCAGCAGGGAAATAACCACGGCAGCCGTTATGGGAGTCGTATCAACATTTAGTATCATCACTTTATCAACCAAAGAAGATTATGGAACAAGCAAAAAATGAAATCAAAAAAGCTGTCATCAAAAAAGATCGCTTGAATGTCGTGTACAACGAACGCTTCTCAGAAGCGAACTACACAAATGTAATAAACAAGAGCTGTGATCAGATTATTCACAGTGATTTAAGAGAAGCGTTTAGCCGTCTTAAATTGCATCTTGTTGTATTGTGTGAGCAGCCGGAAGCATCTAAAATCGATAAGGATAGTTTTACTTCTCCTGGCTATGCAGAAACCTTAGAAAACTATATTATTACAGGTTATGCGAATGACAGTGTCGATGGGGTTTCCGGAATAACTATCATGGGATCCAAACTTCTTCAGTCCGGCAAAGTCGTTGACTTGAAAATCTTCGTTCCTCTCCTTGATGCAGATTACCCTTACTATGAAGAATTGAGTATTGATGCTGCTGTATGTGATGCTGAAGTAGAAAGTTACCTGTTTGAAGAGAAATGGGGAATCAGACAAGAACGTCTCGATTTCGAAACCGATGAACCGGAAGAAGCTATCGTAATGGAAGAAGAAAAGCCGAAGAAGAGAGGGCGAAAAAAACAGATAGATGCTCCTGCACCTCTTGACGCGACCGCATAACTTACAATCACCATAGGGGGGAATTATCCCCCTATAAAATACTCTAAATCATGAATATCGAATTAAAAGGAGATAACTTTGAATTATCATTCAAGTATAAGCCTTCCATTGTAGATAGGGTCAGACAAATTCCCGGAAGACGTTTTGATGGTGCTAAAAAAGTTTGGATAGTTCCAACTCGGAGTAGGGTTGACCTTGAAAGAATGATTTATCAAATACGACAATTTGAGAATATCAATTGGGTAAATGGTACAGAAAAAAGGAAGAAGATATTGCTTATGATATTCCGGAATTGCCGGATTTAACCGTTCCGCACAATTTGAAAATCCAGCCTTATCCTTATCAGCTTAAAGGCATTGCTCGAGGACTAGAACTAAAACGGTTTATGAATTGTGATGAACCGGGACTCGGTAAGACATTGCAGAGTATAGCAACAATTAACCTCGCAGACGCTTTTCCTTGTCTTGTTGTATGCCCTTCATCATTAAAAATCAACTGGCAACGTGAATGGGAAAAATTTACGGATAAAAAGGCGATGATCCTAACCGACAAGGTACGTGATACATGGACTTTTTTCTTTCAGACAGGAATGCATCAGGTATTTATTGTTAACTATGAATCATTAAAGAAGTACTTTGTACAACGTATAAAGAAAGCTGAAGGCTGGACGCTGCGAGATGTGGAATTTAGAAACTCAATCAATTTATTCAAGTCTGTTATCATTGATGAAAGCCATCGTTGCAAATCTGCATCAACCCAGCAGGCTAAGTTTTGCAAAGGTATTTGTACCGGCAAAGAATGGGTTATTGAATTGACGGGAACACCGGTGGTAAACCGGCCTAAAGATTTGATTCCGCAGTTGGCTATTTTAGATCGAATGAACGATTTCGGTGGATATAAACCATTTGTTGATAGATATTGTTCTGGACAGAGAGAAGCATCAAATTTGAGAGAATTGAATTTTAACCTATGGAAGTACTGTATGTTTCGTCGTGAAAAGTCACTTGTCCTCACGGATCTTCCCGATAAAATACGGCAGGTGAATACTTGCGAAATTACAAACCGCAAAGAGTATATGGATGCAGAACGCGACCTTATTATGTATCTACAGAAATACAAGGACGCTGACGACGATAAGATAGCTAAGGCAATGCGCGGCGAAGTGATGGTACGTATCAATATTCTACGGCAGATCTCCGCTCGCGGCAAAGTACGTGATGTTATTGAATTTGTGAAAGACTTCCGGGAGAATGGGAAGAAGATAATTCTCTTTTGTTCTCTTCATGAAGTAGTAGACCAACTGAAACGTTACTTTCCTACCGCCGTATCGGTTACCGGCAGAGACTCACAGGACGAGAAGCAAAGAGCCGTAGACGCCTTTCAGAACAATCCTAAAGCGGATATTATCATTTGCTCCATAAAGGCTGCCGGGGTTGGTTTAACGCTTACTGCGTCGAGCAATGTCGCCTTTGTTGAGTTTCCTTGGACGTATGCTGACTGCTGTCAATGTGAGGATCGGGCACACCGTATCGGGCAAAAGGATTCTGTTACCTGCTACTATTTCCTTGGCCGTCGAACAATAGATGAAAAAGTTTATCGGATCATTCAGGAGAAGAAGAATATAGCTAATGCTGTAACAGGTTCTACCGAGGATATTGAAGAAAATATAGTCGATATGGTTGCACGTATCTTTGATACTGATTATGATGATGAATAATTTAAGTCTGCAAAGATATGAATCTAATCAGGCTGAACTGGTGACCAAATAATTTCTCCATTGATATATCTGAAGTGTATTGAGGAACGGTTTGCAACCTTCTCTCCTGAAAAAGTAAATTCTTTACTCACTAGTGTCCCATTAAAATTGGGACAAATTAAAAATTAAATAAACTTGGCCCATTTGGTCCGAATCGTTCTTTGTCATTTT
>OOBR01001096.1_pt1 | contig 17915 bp, 22 predicted proteins | sample 1671281 | NCBI WGS metagenome assembly OOBR01 (sample SAMN06348140, study PRJEB24527) | human gut metagenome | biome: human gut; feature: ankylosing spondylitis patient; material: feces | host: Homo sapiens | place: China | collected 2015-10
CGTCGAAATCGCTGGTGCTTTTCTGGTTCTCTTTTGGCACGCAAAAGAGAACAGTTAGCCTTAATGAAAGAGCGCTCTGGCCCGCGCGGAGCGCAAGCCATTTGACCAAAAGAAAAAACCTGCCCCGCGCACCGGCGCGCGATGCCGTCAATCAGTAACGACCATTATCTCCGCGTTCTCCTCAATGGAGTAATTTGCAAAATACCCCTCTTCCAGCGGGATCCACCGCTCCACAAAATTCGAATACCGCTCCCCCTCCCGTTTGCGGAGCCGCCGGGCCTGTTCATCGGGAGAGCAGGTGACGAATATTCTTATATCATAATAGGGTGCAAGGCTGGGGTGATGGCTGTAGCTTCCCTCCACGATGACCAGCGGCGCAGGGCCGAGGAGATGCGGCGGCAGATAGGCACCTTCGCGGCAGGAGTAGGCCTGGTAGGAGAACGCCTGCCCTGCCCGGGCGGGAGCGACGACCTCATTCCGCAGGCGCTGGATGTCCATGTTGGCGCAGGGGATCTTCTCCCAGCCTGTGACTCGTCGGGAGGGAGGGAGATAGAAGTCATCGGTGTGGACGGTGATGCTTTGAGGAAAACGCTCTGCCAGCCGTTCGGACAGCGTCGTTTTGCCGCTGCCGCAGCGGCCATCCAGTGCGACGAGGACGGCAGGCTGTCGGGCCAGACGGTCGGTGATGGCCGAGGCCAGCTCTTCGGGTGAGATAAGATGCATGGGGATACCATTCCTTTATATCAGCTTTGGCTCAGTATAGCACGGCGGAGAAAATGGAGCAAATATTTTTGCAAAAAAGTGTTGACACAGAGCCGGACCTATGGTAAGATAATGCCACGTTAGAAATGACTAACCAAGAAGCGGGAGAAGCTCGAGAGGGGCAGGCTGCCGCATTCTTTTTGGAATTCTGGTTAGCTTTTTCTAACTACATCTCCTGCATAAGCACCACACGGCAGGAGACAATAGTGGAAAACGGGCAGGGAGGCCGAAGACATGGAACGCAACTTTGAGACAGTCATGATCGAACAGTGCGCCCCGGTGCTGGCCAGCTTAAAGCCTGCGGGACTTTTCCGCTACGAGACGAGCGACTGCGCCGACCTTGCCCGCCGCGTCCGCAGCTGGAACGAACAGCTGGGCGAAAAGGGCCTCTGCGTCCGCGTCCTCAAGGGCTGTGTGCGGACCCACCGGTATCTGGTGTATGTCTACCGCGAGAGCAAGCTCCGCGCTGTGCTGGCCCAGCCGCAGGTGCGGGATTTCCTGTGCAGGGAAGGCTACACTCTGCCTGAGCAGTCGGACGACTACGCGCCGCTTTTGCGGCAGTTGTCCCGCCGGCTCTGCTGCGAGGCCGATTTCCCCCATGAGATCGGCGTATTTCTGGGCTATCCGCTTTACGATGTGGTGGGCTTTATCGAAAATGCGGGCCGCAACTTCACCTGCTGCGGCTGCTGGAAAGCCTATGGTGACCCCAATGCCGCCCAGCAGCATTTTGCTCAGCTGAACAAGTGTACGGCGGTGTATCTCCGTCTGTTCCGCAGCGGCACCCCCATCCAGCGTCTGGCTGTCGCAGCCTGACGCCCCTGAATTTTGACATTCTCTTCCAAATACTCTCTTTTTATCCTGGCGCCCGCCAGAGCGAAACCACGCACTGGCGGGAAGAATCCTCCTTTTGACACGCGGCCGCTCGTTGCAGAATACCCCCTGCACCGGGCGGCTGTGTCATTTGCGGGGAGTGTAAAAGAGAAAAATCGTAAATATGTGCAAACAAAGTTAGCATATAGAAACTGTAAAAATCTTCTTGAAATAAGGGAAGAAAATTTGTTTGTTCATACAAACTAACTTTTTTGAGCCGGAAAATGGTTGACAATGCGGGTTAGTAAGTATAAACTATCTGTGCTGATAGTTGCGACTGACTAACTGCCGTAGCTTTTCGGAGGGGGACGCGGGCATGGGCGAGCGCGTTGCGGCGTCTGGCTGGTGCGACCATCCCCGAGGACGAAAAAAAGCGAACCGAAAAGCTCCCCGCAGAAGGGGGAGCACGAATGGGAGTGAAACAATTATGATGCCTTTGACTATGGCAAAAGCAGGCGATACCGTCACCATCCAGAAGATCACCGGCAAGGATGAAGTGCGTCTGCATCTGGCAGAGCTTGGTTTCGTGGTGGGCAGTCAGGTGACTGTCGTCAATGAGATCGCAGGCAACCTCATCGTTCAGGTCAAGGAGAGCCGTCTGGCCCTCGACAAGACGATGGCAAACCGCATTATGGTTGGCTGAGCAGCGGCAAAACGCTGTTTGGGAGACGCTCCGAAACTGGATAGTCTCTGAATAGAAAGACAAGTAGAGGAGGATTTTTATGAAGACTCTGAAAGACGTTAAGGTCGGCGAGACTGCCACCGTGGCGCGCCTGCACGGCGAAGGCCCGGTGAAGCGCCGCATCATGGACATGGGCATCACCAAGGGTGTGGAGATCTACGTCCGCAAGGTCGCACCTCTGGGCGACCCGATGGAGCTGACCGTGCGCAACTACGAGCTGAGCGTGCGCAAGGCCGACGCCGAAATGATCGAAGTCGTTTGATTGTAACGAGAGGAAAGGAGTTGCAATGAGCATTAAAATTGCACTGGCCGGCAACCCGAACTGTGGTAAGACTACCCTGTTCAACAATCTGACCGGCTCTAATCAGTACGTCGGCAACTGGCCCGGCGTTACCGTCGAGAAGAAGGAAGGCAAGCTGAAGGGCGAGAGGGATGTCATCATCCAGGACCTGCCCGGTATCTACTCCCTGTCTCCGTACACTCTGGAAGAGGTCGTCTCCCGTACTTATCTGGTCAAGGAGAAGCCCGATGCCATCCTGAACATCATTGATGGTACCAACATCGAGCGCAACCTGTACCTGACCACTCAGCTCATCGAGCTGGGCATCCCCGTGGTCATGGCTGTCAACATGATCGACCTCGTCCGCAAGAACGGCGATAAGATCGACCTGAAGAAGCTGAGCGCCGAGCTGGGCTGTCAGGCTGTTGAGATCAGCGCACTGAAGGGCGAAGGTACCGAGGCCGCTGCAAAGGCTGCTATGGCTGCTGCAAAGGCTGGCAAGGGCGGCGAGCTGCCCCACGTCTTCACCGGCAGTGTTGAGCACGCCATCGCTCACATCGAGGAGTCCATCCAGGGCAAAGTCGATGACCGCTTCCTGCGCTGGTACGCTGTCAAGCTGTTCGAGCGCGACGACAAGGTCATGGATGAGCTGAAGCTCTCCTCCGACCTGATGGCTCACATCGACCAGCATATCAAGGACTGCGAGGCTGAGATGGACGATGACGCCGAGAGCATCATCACCAACCAGCGTTACGCATACATCAACGGTGTCGTCGATAAGGCTGTCAAGAAGAAGGCCCGCGTCGAGCACCTGACCGTTTCCGATAAGGTCGATCAGATCGTCACCAACCGTGTTCTGGCTCTGCCCATCTTCGCAGTCATCATGTACCTGATGTACTCCCTGTCCATGGGTACTTCCATCGCAGACGGCGGCTGGGCCATCGGCACCTTTGCGACCGACTGGACCAACGACGTCCTGTTCGGTGAGATCGTTCCCAACGCGCTGGGCGGCTTCCTCGAGGGCATCGGCGTGGCAGGCTGGCTGTACGGCCTGATCATGGACGGCATCGTCGCCGGTGTCGGCGCGGTCCTGGGCTTCGTTCCCCAGATGCTGGTCCTGTTCTTCCTGCTGTCCATCCTGGAGGACATCGGCTATATGTCCCGTGTCGCCTTCATCATGGACCGTATCTTCCGTAAGTTCGGCCTGTCCGGCAAGAGCTTCATTCCCGTGCTGGTCGGCACTGGCTGCGGCGTCCCGGGCGTCATGGCTTCCCGTACCATCGAGAACGAGCGCGACCGCCGTATGACCATCATGACCACCTGCTTCATCCCCTGCGGCGCAAAGATGCCCATCATCGGCCTGATCGCAGGTGCTCTGTTCGGCGGTTCTTCTCTGGTGGCTGTTTCCGCTTACTTCATCGGCATGGCTGCCATCATCTGCTCTGGTATCATCCTGAAGAAGACCAAGGCCTTTGCAGGCGACCCTGCTCCCTTTGTCATGGAGCTGCCCGCATACCACATCCCCGCCTGGGGCAATGTCTTCCGTGCTACCTGGGAGCGCGGCTGGTCCTTCATCAAGCGTGCCGGCTCCGTCATTCTGGCTGCTACCGTCGTCCTGTGGTTCCTGCAGGGCTTCGGCTTCGAGAACGGCGCCTTCGGCATGGTCGAGGATCAGGACAACTCCGTCCTGGCTGCTATCGCAACCAAAGTCGCTTGGATCTTCGCGCCTCTGGGCTTCGGCAACTGGAAGGCTACCGTCGCTTCTGTCTCCGGCCTGATCGCAAAGGAGAACGTCGTCGGCACCTTCGGCGTCCTGTATCACTTCGGCGGCGAGGAGCTGTCTGAGAACGGCGACGAGATCTGGAGCCTCGTTGCTGCTGATTACACCGCTCTGAGCGCTTACGCATTCATGATCTTCAACCTGCTGTGCGCTCCCTGCTTCGCTGCTATGGGTGCGATCAAGCGTGAGATGAACAACGGCAAGTGGACGGCATTCGCTATCGGCTATATGTGCGCACTGGCCTACTGCTCCGCTCTGGTCGTGTACCAGCTGGGCGGCCTCATCACCGGTGAGGTCGGCTTCAACTTCTTCACCATCGTGGCTGCTGTCATCCTGGTGGCCTTCATCTACCTGATGGTACGTCCCAACAAGTATGTGAACGACAACGAAGTCAAGATCGACGTTTCCAAGATCAAGTAAAAAACTTCTCAAAACGCGCTGAAAGGAGTGCATTGTTATGATGGAGTTCCTGGCTGCTAATTTCAATCTGCCGACGATCATCGTCGGAGCCATCGTGTTTGGCGGTGTAGGCTGGATCACCTGGCACTCTCATAAGCATGGCGGCTGCAGTGGATGCAGCGGCGGCTGTGACGGCGGCTGCAGTGGAAACTGCAGCAGCTGCGGCGGTGGCTGCCACTGAGCGATCGCGTAGGAGAAGGGGGCGCGGGTCAAGGCTTTGGCCCGCGCCCCTTTTGTAAACCAAGAGTTCGTGTGATATAACGAAAAGAGAGTGATACGAGATGGAACTGACGTCCGCACACCTGCGGTACCTGCTGGCGATCTATGAGGTCTCGCAGACCCATCTTGACATCAGCTCCCGCAGCATCGCCGAGAAGCTGGGCGTGACCAAACCCTCGGTGGTGCGGGTGCTGAACCTGCTGATGGAGCGGGGGATGATCGTCAAGGAGTATTACGGCAAGATCTACCTCACCGACCGGGGCATCTTTGTGGCCCGGGAGGTCAAAAAGCAGCTGGACGAAGTGCTCGCGCACTTCCCTCCGGTGGAGGAAGCGCTGACCGATGAGGAGCGGTTCACCGCCGCCCTCGCCCTGACGGCGGCCCTGCCGGAACGGGTGTTCACCGGCCGGTACGACCAGCTGATGGGCGAAGAGGAAGCGCCCTCTGCCGCAGGCTGATGCCTTGAAATGCAAAAGAACCGGACTCCGCGGAGTCCGGTTCTTTTCGTATGCGGGTTCTCAGACCAGATAGCCTTCGAAGCAGTGGAGGTCTTCGGTCTTGACGATGCCTTCGAGATAAAGGCCATCTTCGCGGTACTCCTCGAGCTGGACGCTGCCGCGCTCCCGCATGGGGGCGGCAAGGCCCAGCTTATCGTAGGGCAGGAGAACGCGGATGGTGTGGACGCGGTCGCTGAGGGTCTCGTCCAGCTTGGCCAGCAGCTTGTCGAGGCCGTAGCCGGTCTTGGCGCTGGTGAGCAGGATGTCGGGGTCGAAGCTCAGCGCGCCGGGCTTGTCGCACTTGTTGTAGACGGTCAGGCGGGGAATATCGGCGCAGTCGAGGCCGTCCAACACTTCGTCGGTGACGGCCAGCTGCTCTTCCCGCTGCTCATCGCCGGCGTCGGCCACCCGGACGATGACGTCCGACCATGCAGCCTCTTCCAGCGTGGATTTGAATGCTTCCACCAGATTGTGGGGCAGACGGGAGACGAAGCCGACGGTGTCCACCAGCAGCACGGCCATGCCGCTGGGCAGGACGAGCTTCCGGCTGGTGGGGTCGAGGGTGGCAAAGAGCATATCGGCCTCGGCGACGCTGGGGCCGCAGAGGGCGTTCATCAGGCTGGATTTGCCCACGTTGGTGTAGCCCACGAGGCTGACCACCGGCATTCCGGTCTTGGCGCGGGCTTTCCGGCTCTCGCCCCGGCGCTTTTCCATCTCGGCCAGCTTCTCAGCCAGTGCGTCGATGCGGGCGTGGACGTGGCGGCGGTCAAGCTCGAGCTTCGTTTCACCGGCACCACGGCGGGCGCCGCCGCCGCCGCCACCGCCGCCGCCCTGACGGCTCAGGCTTTCGCCCATGCCCTGCAGGCGGGGCAGACGGTAGCGCAGGAGGGCCAGCTCGGTCTGCAGCTTGCCTTCGTTGGTCACGGCACGGCTGCGGAAGATCTCGAGGATGAGCATGGTGCGGTCGATGACTTCGAGGCCGCCGAGGGCCGTGGAGATGTTGCGGATCTGGCTGCCGGTCAGCTCACCGTCGAAGACGGCGCACTCGGCCCCCAGCTCTGCTGCGGCAGCAGCGGCTTCTTCCAGCTTGCCGCTGCCCAGCACGATGCCGGTCTCAGGGGTCTGGCGCTTCTGGGTGACTTCGGCCACGGCCTCCATGTGGTTGGCCTCACACAGCGCAGCCAGCTCGGCAAGGCTGCGCTCGCAGTCCCACAGGCCCTGGTCGAGGGCGAGAAGGATGACCTTCGTCGGGGGAGTTTCGACTAAAATATCGTAAAGTTCGCTCAAAATGATTCCTTTCTGTTAGTGGAGCCAACCTCTCAGTCTCGCTATCGCTCGACAGCTCCCCTACCAAGGGGAGCCTCTGGCGAAGAGAAAAAGCTCTACGAAATGCCAAGGCCTCCCCTCGATAGGGGAGGTGGCAGCGCGTCAGCGCTGACGGAGAGGTTGCTCCTTATAGTGTTCTCGCGTCAGGGCATAGCACTTGCAGGGGATCGCCGTACCGTCGAATTTATGGTAGACGGCCTCGTGGTCGTAGACAAAGCCTGCTTTCATCATGACTTTGCCGCTGGCTGGGTTCTCCACGGCGTGGGAGCAGGCAAGCCAATTACTGTCTGTATTCTTGAACCAGTATTCTACCAGGGCGTTCAGGGCCTCGGTGGTGCAGCCTTTGCCCCACCATGCTCTGCCGATGCAGTAGCCCGGCTCCCAGATGCCCTCGGAGAGGTCAAAACCCGGCCATTTATTTCGCTGTGCCGGTTCTCCCAGCAGGCTGTTGTAGAGGCTGATGGAGCCGAACACCTGTCCGGTGGCCTTTTCCACGATGGCCCACTGGTAGTAGTCCTCGTTGGGATAGAGCAGCGCCCATGCGCTCAGCAGCTCCTGCGTCTCGGCCACATCCTTGTGCGGCGTCCAGCGCAGCCAGCGGGTGACCTCCGGGTCGTTGGCCCAGTTTGTGTACATCATCGGGGCATCCGACGGCATAAGGCGGCGCAGAAGCAGCCGCGGCGTTTCGATCTCCTGTGTGCCGGCGTGGCGCATGATACATTCCTCCCAACCATTGTAAATATGCATAGAATAGCACAAAACCGGCTTCGACGCAAGCAAAATGGGCTGCTTCGGGGCAAAAATGCTTGACAAGTGCGCAAACTTCATTAAACTGAAGATGACTGCACAAAAATTCTCCCCGGCAAAGGGCCGGGGAGAATGCTCATGTTGGAAGAACATCCGCCCGCAGGATAGCCTGCCAGTCGCTGTGACCATACAGGAAGCGGAGGATGTGGACGGTCTGGGTGGAAGAGTCGATCCTATAGAACAGAAGATAATTCTGCACAGGGACAAAATGGAGCTGATGAGAGGCAAGAAGCGGCTCGTCGATCACCGGAAAGCGTCCGGGAAATGTTTCGAGCGAGTCGATGCTTGCAAGTGCATTCGCCAGCATCCGGCGAGCAGCCAGCGGATTTTGCAGTTGGTGAGCAATATAGTTTGCGGCAGAGTGCAGGTCGTGCTCGGCGGCGTGAGAGACATGAATCTTGTAGTTCATTCAAGCCCCCATTGCTTCGACAGCTCTTTGCGGACATCTTCCCAGGGGCGCGTTCTTCCCGCCGCCACGTCATCCAGACCTTCCTGCAATTTTGCGTACAAATCGAACCGGGCGGTCAGGGCCTCATAGGTCTCAATGCTCATCACGGCGAGATCGCCTTTTCCGTTTTTGGTGATGAACACCGGCTCGGCGTAGTCGTGGCAGAAGGTGGAGATCTCATTGTAGTTGTTGCGCAGGTCTGCGCTGGAACGAATCTTGGGCATCCAAAAGCACCTCACTTTCATACAAAAATTATACCTGAATTTCTTTATAAAATCAAGGAAAATAAAAAAGGAGAACCTTTCTATGACGGACATCCGAGAGTATCTTGCCCACAAGCCGCTTTTGTTCGACGGCGGCATGGGTACCTATTATAAAGCGGCACCGGGCGCGGACTGCGAAATGGCCAACCTCACCGACCCCGAGGGCGTGAAGAAGGTCCATGCGGAATATCTGGCCGCAGGCGCACAGGCCATCAAGACCAACACCTTCGGTCTGCCCCGGATGGCGGCGGCCCAGATGCCGGGCTGGGAAGAGCTGGCCGAGGCGGGCTGGAAGCTGGCCTGTGATGCCGCTGCGGAGAAGGACGCCGCCGTCTTTGCTGACCTCGGCCCGGCCCCGGACACTGAAGCTGCCCCGGCCAGCAGCGCCTACGGCCTTGTGGCGCAGCAGTTCGCCGCACTGGGTGCAAAGAACTTTCTGTTCGAGACGCTCAGCTCCGATGTGGGCATTGTGGAGGCGGTAAAGGCACTGCGTGTGGCCGTGCCGGACGCCTTTGTCATGGTGTCCTTCGCGGTGCTGCCGGACGGCTACACCCGCGAGGGTCTGCTGTTCCGCGACCTGCTGCGCCGGATGGAGGGCAGCGGCGTGGTGGACGCCGTGGGCCTGAACTGCGTCTCGGCCCCCGGCGCGATGAAGAAACTGGTGCAGGGCCTTGGCGAGACGCTGCTGCCCCTGTCGGTGATGCCCAACGCGGGCTATCCGGTGGTCACCCGGGCGCGAGTGCTGTATCAGGGCAAGCCCGCGTATTTTGCCCGGGAGATGGGGCAGATCGCCGCTGCGGGCGTCCGTATTTTGGGCGGCTGCTGCGGTACGACGCCCGCCCACATCGCGGCCCTGCGTGCAGAGCTGGATGCCCTGCCCCAGCAGACCGAAGCCGCTCCGGCAGCGAAGCTTTCCACCGGGACTGCACCGGCGGTGGAAAAAGATGATGCTTTCCTGCGGAAACTGAACGCAGGTGAGAAGGTCATCGCCATTGAACTGGATTCGCCCCGGGTGGCCGACCTGAGCGGCTATCTGGACGGCGCACGGCGGCTGCAGGCCGCAGGCGCTGACCTGCTGACCATCGCCGACTGCCCCATCGCACAGGCCCGGATGGATTCCTCCCTCGTGGCCTGCCGGGTACACCGGGAACTGGGAATGTGTGCTCTGCCCCACATGACCTGCCGCGACCGCAACCTCAACGCCACCAAGGCCCTTCTGCTGGGCCTTTACGCCGAGGGCGTGCGGGAGGTGCTGGCCATCACCGGCGACCCCATCCCCACCGCAGAGCGGGACGAGGTGAAGAATGTCTACCAGTTCAACTCCCGCAAGCTGGCCCAGTACATCGTCTCGCTGGCCGGGGAGGGCCGGGAGATGCCCTCGGCCATGACCGTCTTTGGTGCGCTGAACCTCAACGCCCGGAACTTTGACGTGGAGCTGCGCCGGGCTGTGGAAAAGCTGGAAAACGGGATGTCGGGCTTCCTGACCCAGCCGGTGCTGTCGGCACAGGCGGTGGAAAATCTCCGCAAGGCCCGTCAGACACTGGGCGAACGGGCTAAAATTCTGGCCGGCATCATGCCCGTGGTCAGCCAGCGGAACGCAATCTTTATGGAAAACGAGATCAACGGCATCCATGTGGCGGAGGACATCATCCAGCGCTTCGCGGGCCTCGACCGGGAGCAGGGCGAGGCGCTGGGCCTTGAGGTGTCGATGCAGATGGCCCGGGAGGCTCTGCCCTACGCCGACGGCTTCTATCTCATGACCCCCTTCAACCGTGTGGCCCTGATGGAGCGGCTCATTGCCCGGCTGAAAACGGAGCTTCTGGACGCGGAAGGGTGAGAAGAAAAAATCTGCCTGACGCAGGGAGCGAAGGCCCCGCACAAGGATGTGAAAATTTTGTTCCGACGCAAATGTCAAGAGTAAATGCGAAAAAAATATAAAAAATTTTATTTCGGGGCGGTGACAAGGGCGGCAAGGTAGGCTTGAAACAGGATTTCGGAGGTCTGCCAGCCCAAAATTTCCCGCGGGTAGTTGTTCACCCACGCTTCCGCTTTCGCCACCTCTGCGTCTGATACCTTGCCGAAATCCGTTCCTTTCGGGAAGCGCCGCCGAATCATTTTGTTTTGGCACTCATTAGAACCGCGTTCAAAAGATGAATACGGGTGGCAAAAATAAACCTTTGTCCGCTTCTTCCCCTTACGCAAGGCGGACCGCTCCAGCCGCTCCACGTCGGAAAACTCTTTTCCGTTGTCAAACGTGATCGTCCGAAATAGCTTTGCGAACAGGTCGGCCCCGAATTTCCGTTCTATACGGTCAATGGCTTTAATCACGCTTTCCGCGGTCCTGTCCTTTATCCGCATGATAATTTCCCGGCGGGTCAATCGCTCTGTCAGCACAAGCAGGGCTTTTGACCCGTCTTTTTTGCTATAAACGGTGTCGCCCTCCCAATGTCCGAACGTGTTTCGGTCATCTACTTCCGGCGGGCGGCGGTCTATGCTGTCCCCCGCCGCGGCGCTCTTTGCTTCCCGGACCTTTCTATATTTCCGCTTCCGTTTCGGCTTTTCCGGCAAGTCCGCATTCGTCAAGGTCAGGAAAACGCCCTTTTCTATGTAGCTGTATAGGGTGCTTACGCAAATCGACGTTTTGAACGTCCGGCCCTCCAGCTTGATGTCAGCAAGGGCGGCGGCGGGCGAACGCGGGTTGTCCTTGTCCAGCATTTTGGCTTCGAGATACTCCACAAGTTCAAAGTCTTTCCCGATTTTCAGGGCCGGACCCTTTGCCGAAAGGTTTTCCCGGTATCGCTTTTCGGCTTCGTCGGGGTTGTATTTGTCAACCTCTTCGAGATCGGTCGTAAGCTGTACCATGCGGGCGCGTTTGATCTCCCTGTATATCGTGCTTACGTGTACGTGTATTTCGTCCGCGATTTCCTGCGGTTTATGCCCTGTATTCAACAACGCTTCGATTTTATAGCGGTCGCGCTTTTGAAGATGGCTGAACTTGTGTCCCATGTTAAAACCTCCGTTAGTAAATAAGCCCGCCCGTTCCGTAAGGTCTGGGCGGGCTTTAACCGTTATTTTTCCGCGGGGTTCCCGCAATGATATTATAACGGCTTTGCTATACTAACGCAAGTATAAAGTTTTATTCTTCCTGTTCGGTCAGCTATTCCATAGACACGCCCAGCACTTTCGCAAGAATGGTAAGTTCGTAATCGGTGACGAACCGGGTTCCGATTTCGATTCTTGAAACGCTGTCCCGCTCCATTGTCACGCCCGCCACCTGTAATCTTGCGGCAAGGTCGGCTTGCGTAATGTTCTTCCGGGCGCGTGCTTCTTTCACCCGGTTTCCGCATAGATTCTTCCGGCCTTTATAGTCGTATATTTTCACGTTTGTTCCTCCGCTCTGTGTTAAAGTTCAGCTTCATTCTTGACTTTAACACGCCAACCGTTCATAATTGTGTTAAAGGTCAGAACGCCAGCGTTTTCAGGCGGTCCGGCCCTCAAAAAACACAAGCCCCCGGCGGGCCGGGCGGCGGAATGGAGGATTCCACATGAAAAAAATTGTTGCTCTTGCGCTTGCGGCGGTCCTGTCCCTCTCTCTTGCGGGTTGCGGTGACGTGCTGGTTGACCTTGACACGCCAAAATCGGAGGAATTGACGGCGCAATATGACTTTTACCCGGATTCTATGAACACGATTCGGGCCGAAATGCAGATCACCCCCGAACAGGCCGATGAAGTTTTCATTGCGCTTGTGTCTTGCGGCCTTGACGGGAAGATCAATACCGTTTCCGAAAGTGACGGGGCCTATAAAGTCCGCTGGGGTACAAACTCCCTTGAAGTCACCATGAACGACGACGGCACGGTTGCGGAGATCGGCGACGGGAAAGACGTTCTTTACCCGGAATATAGGCAATATAACTTCCTGCTTGATTGCGACGTGAAAACGGAGGACGTGAAAAGCGGTTCCGGCGACGTGATCGGTCAGCGTGCATATATCAGCGTTCTAAAGTCCCAGCTTTCGGACCTCACCGCGGAGAACTTCGCGGAATTTGCCGAAACCGTCGTGAAAGATAGCGGGTACAACTATTTTACGATCAAGTGTGACGACGGGACCGGGATTGTTTTTGACGGCTCCGACGTTACGGTTCCCGTTTATGGGACCCTCGACGGCGGTGGGCGAATTGCTGATACTGCCGGATTTATCAAGCAGGGCGCGGACGGGGCGTACACATACGAACAGGCCGATTGATTGCGGCACATAAGGCAAAAGCGGCGGGCATTGCGCCCGCCGCTTTTTAGTCGTCCCATATACGGTTAGATACTGGCATTCCGAACGGTCTGTACCGTCTGAAATCTTCCTTTGCTGTAATTTCCCAATTTTCCGCCAGCGTTTTTATGGAGGAATACGGGCATTGTGCGGCGCTGTGTCTGTCCCGCACCCATACCCACCGCGAATCCGTGTATATCTGCAATTCATAGACAAAACCCGAAACAAACCCGCAAGAGGTTTCCCCGATGAATCTTGCTGTAACCCTCTTCGTGTATATTTACCCCTCTGCCGCCGCGTCAAGCGTCTTTTCAATCCATTCATTCAATGACATTCCCGCCGCTTTCGCCGCGGCAATATAGGTTTCTTTCTTTCCCTTGTGTACCATAGGATAAAGCCGATCATAGCTTTTTTCATTGTACTTTCGTTTCGCGTCCGTCGCGGCCTGTCCGCGGGGCGTTTCAAACTTTCCAGCCATCTTCCTGCTCCCCCTTTCTGCGTCCATTATAGCACGTCGCAAATACTAACGCAAGTATAAAATTCTGCCTAATCTCACGTTAGTATATTTGTGCAATATTTCCCCTTGACTTTATACTAACGTTAGTATATAATAATAGACAGAAAGAGGGAAACACAAGCCGCCCGGTTGCCGAGGCGTAAAGTTCGGCAACGGCCAACCTTACGGGCCGACACGAAAAGGGGGCCGACGCGGTAAACGGCAACACTTCAACTTCGGTTTTATAATATGGGAGGTAATCACATGAAAAAGTTTGAAATCGGCAAGGAATATTTTGATACCAGCGCGTGCGATAGTAATTGCATTTTCGTTATTAAGATCATCAAGCGCACCGACAAAACCGTTACTTTTGAGCGGAACGGCAAAACCCGCCGGGCAAAGCTGTTCACCGATGACCGCGGGGAATATATCATTCCTGAACGGTATTCTATGGCCCCGGTTTTCCGCGCTGAACGCGAATTTCAGCCGGAAACCGTCGAGGAAGAGGAAGCCCCGGCCCCTGTTCAGGAAGCCCCGGCCCGCTCCAACGTTATCACGATTGCCCAGCCTGCCGACGACGGGACCGTTATTGTTGTGATCGGTCAGCGTGTCGAATGCGTGTGCGGCGCTTGCTATCCCGTACAGGGCGGAACGATCATCGGGTTTTATAACGAACCCGTCGGACGCTTCACCCGCGGCGGCGTTCATGCCGTGATTCGCTGGGATAACCGCCCGAACGCTCCCGAACGGGTCCGCCTGTCCGATATTCACCGCCGGGGGTGGCGTTCCGCGGGCGGCTCCCCGCTGGGTGTGTTTGTTGCCGGATAATCACCGGGGCGGCGCTCCGCCGCCCCTCTACAAAAAGGGGGTCTTATAATGTGGGTTGAATATTATCAGCTTCCCAAAAACGCGGGTATATGTTGCGAACATTGCGGGACGTATATTCGCAACGTGTTTGTTCTTCATTTTGACGACGGATTTTCTTTGAAGTGCGGTGTTGAATGCTATAACAAATTGATAAAGCAATCTAATATTTCACAATACGGCGAAAAGCTTTTGAAAAAGCAAATAAAGCGCCTAAAGCTTTACGACGAAATGCGGTCCAACTGGACGCGGTGGAATACCCCGGAAGAAGCCGAATCCGACGGTTGTTTTCAGCGCATAGAGGACCCGGAAAAGCCCGGATTTTATAGAATCAGGACGCAAGCCGAATTTGAAGCAGAAAAGGCATTTATGCTAAATGGCCTTATCCCATACCGAATAAATTTAGTTCAATCCGAAATTAAGGCGAAATTCAAGCGCGTAACCATTCCGCACGAATAGCCGCCAACACAAAAAGCCCGCCGGGGGCATTCCCCGACGGGCTTTGTTTTTGTCCAAATCGGACGGGTTTAATTGTTGTTTTCCGGGTCGCCCTCTGCTTCAACAACGGTCGGGTCAATCCCGATTGCCAGCAGATTTTCCACGACGGCGGGCGTTTCGATGTAGTCTTTCAAGTTTTCGTTTGCGCCCCACGCCTGTTTTGCTTCCGCCAGCACGCTCTCGATCATCTTTTCAATGTCTTTCGCGGTGAAAAGCAGTTTCAGAACCGCCGGGATTCTCTGATAAATCCAGTCGGAAACGGCGGCGAACTTCAAAGAACCCGTGCCGCCGCCGAATTGCTTTTCGGCCTGTGTTACAAGGCTGAAAAGAATGTTTTTCAGCACCTTTGTTTCGCCGCGGCGAATTAGAACGACGATCACCGCAAGAAACGCAAGGACAACCAGCACGCTGTCCCAATTCGCAAGCAGAAATTCAAGAATGTTCATGTTTCTTCCCCTTTCTTTTAACCGATGACGGTACAAGCGGATTCAGGGACCCAGCCCAGCCCGTCAATGTGTACGCCGCACTTGCGGCCCGGATAGCAATATTTGACCGTGTACGTTCCGTTCACAGCCTTTCCCTGCCCGTTGCCGTAGCTGTCCCGGTACAGGGGGCCGGAATACTTCACACGCGCGCCGACGCGCATTTTCGGGGCCGGGGCGTTTCCGCCGCCGGAAGCCTTTTGCACGTCCGCCGCGTCAACCCAGCCGTAAACGGTGGACCCTCCGCCGCTCTGCTTGATAAGGTGGTAAGGGTGTTTCGTCCCCTTTGCAATCGCCGTCACCTTTGCCGTTCCGGGCTTGCACGCCGGGCCGCTGGACGCATTCGCGTTCGTATAGTGACGATTGCCAGTAAAACGCACCACGTCGCCCACGGAGAACGCGAGAGCGGCGGAGGTATCGGAGGACCCGGCGGGCGGTTTCTGCGCCCCTGTGCCGTCCTGTGCGCCCTGCTGGGGGCTTTCTGCTGTGTCATAGGTGATATAGGGCAATTTCCCGTGTTTGGTCCATCTGCGCCCGTTCATGCCGGAAATAGCGCCGATGTTCAAGCACGCCGTCACCTGTACGCAATTCTTGAAAGCCGGGGTGCATTCGATGACCTTTCCGCCGCCGATGTAAACGCCGATATGCCCGGAAAGCCACACCGCTTCGCCGGGGACGATCTTTGAAAAGTCGGTCGATACCCCCGAACACTTCGTAATCATGGAATCGGCCCCAATGTCGGGAACGCCGTTGACGGCATAGCCCGCGCCGCCGTAAGTTTTGGACGCGTTGCCGTTCCAGCCCCAAAGAACCCCTTTGATTAAGCAGACGCAATCAAACCCGAAAACGGGCGGGTTCTGATTCGCCGCGGCCCGAATCATTGCCGTTCGTGCCGCCTGTTTGTTGTAGCTGTGATTCGTGCAATACCGGGACACGTTGCCCCCGGTCAGCGGCGCGCCAAAGCACCCCATGACGTACAGGGTTTTATAATTGTCCACGATGTCTTGCAGTTTCTTGATAAATTCGGAAGCTTTCATTTTGCCCCCTCCTTTCGCGTCTGCCGGGGTTTTGCCCCCGGCGGTGTCATTCTTCCCGCCGGACGTTTCGGGCCGTCCTGCGGGCTGTGTGGCGCTTCCTGCGCCGTCGTATGCGGTCAAGCCGTAAGATTCAATAATCTGAATCAGCTTGTCCGCGTATTTCGGGTCCGTAGCATATCCCGCGGCCTTGATCGCCCGGCAAGCGGTTTTATAGTCCCGCTCCCCGATGACGGCTTTATACCGCGCGGCCCCGGTCAGCAACGCCGAATGATCGGCGACGCTCTCCGCCCAGCTTCCGTAAGCCCTGAAAAGGGCCGTCACGGTCGTAAAGGTTGCGCCGTCGTAACACTCTTGCGTTTTTGCGCTGTAAACCCGGCCTTTCCACGATGACCCGGCCTTGATTCCGAAAAGGGCGTTCGCCTTGACCGTCAGGCCGGATTTTCCCCAGCCGCTTTCAAGGATTGCTTGCGCGATAGTCAGGGACGCAAGCACGCCGCTTTTCTGCATATCGGCGGCGGCAAGCTTGCCCACCCGCTCGATGAAAGATTTTTGTTCGTTCGTCATTGTTGTTCCTCCGTCAAGGCTGAATGTTGTTCAGGTCAACGGGCATTCCCTCCGTTTCTTCCGGGTGTGCCTGTTTGATCTTCACGACGTTTTCCGCCTTTGCTTTCCACGAATAGAACCCGATTGCCGTTGCCGTCGGCGTTCCCACGTATGCGAGGAAAACCCCAAGTTGTGAAATGTCGATGACAACGGCCCAAAGCCCCACGCCGAACCCGGCAAAATAGGTCAAGAGGACCCCCGAAAGAATCAGCTTTGAAAACTCAAACTTTCTGGCGGTCCTCTTTTTCCGGCGGCGCTTCCGCTCCCGGCTCTTTTCGATCAGCAACACGGCGGCGATTCCTGCAATCAGCCCGGCGGCGGCGCTGAATAGATACGTCATACCGTGCCGCCTTTCATAGAAAATCGTGTTTTATCAGTCGTCCGTCATATACCCGTTTAATGTTCGCCACCGCGTGGGTTGCGCGGTTGTTCTCATATTCCGGGTGTGTGTCGCAATACTTTTCATAGAAATCTATTTCCGCCAAAATCTCTATGAAATCTTCCCGCGTGTGCGGAATGTCCCGCAATAATTCATTGTTGAATTGCAGGATTTTTGAACGGTGCAAGTCGGCGTTCCTTGCGTCGTCCGTTTTGATGTGTTCGTCAAGAATCTTCCGGGTTTCATCTAACTTTGTTAGAACGTCCTTGTTGATTGCCCGGCCTATGGCCCGCGCAAGCGCCGTCCACGGGTTGATCTTGATGGGGGCAATCTGAATCAGTGTCAAGAGGATAAGAAGCGCCCCGCCGCCGCTGGTCAATAGCTGTGCAATCGTCATGTTGCTTTACCTCCCCCGCAAGAAATCCCCGTAAACGCTTTTCAGCGAATACGGCTTGATGTCGGGCGGCTTTCCGCTCTTTCCGTACACGGCCCGGTCATACGCCCAAATCAGCCAGCTGGCGGTGTCCTCCGCCCATATCGCAAGGGGCATAATCAGGAACCATAACAGGCCGAACGCCGGGCAAATCTGCCCCAGCACGTTGCCGGGCTGATTGCTGTAATCCCATACCCCCAGCCCCAGCCAAAGGTTCAGGACGCACCCGGCGGCGAACTCCACGGCAAGCACGATCACGGCCCCGATCACCGCTTGCACGATGACCGGGGCGTTGTAGAACCGCGGCGTTTGATTGATTGCCCCCACAAGGACCCCGCAAAGCCCGCCGACAATCAGCATTGTCGGGTGGGAATGCCCGCGAAAAACGACTTCGAGGGCAACATAAATCGCCCCCAAAGCCGCCCAAATCGTTAAAATGCGTTTCATTCTGCACCACCGCCCGCGGCT
>OOBR01001125.1_pt1 | contig 17417 bp, 6 predicted proteins | sample 1671281 | NCBI WGS metagenome assembly OOBR01 (sample SAMN06348140, study PRJEB24527) | human gut metagenome | biome: human gut; feature: ankylosing spondylitis patient; material: feces | host: Homo sapiens | place: China | collected 2015-10
CAAAAAGCTCCTTCTTGGCAACTCCGTCGTGGATGATATCCACCTCAAACTGTCCGTGTTCCCGGTCCGTTTCTACGATTTCGGATGCCGCATATTTCTCCTGCAGAAAATTTTTCACCCCTTCGGGAAGTTCAACCGGCAGGTAATCCTCGGAATCATCCTCCGAATCTTCCACCGCCTTGATCAGAATTCCCTCCGCGTTGTAATAAAGATCCATTTCCCGCGAGCCCTGCTCCACCTCCAAAACATAGACCGGTTCCATGCTTTCACGTTCTATCATATCCACATCATCCGGCCTCCACGATCTATATTCGCTGTTCTGGAAGGCGTTTTTGACGGCTTCGGGCAAAGCCGCATAAGGCAGGTCCGTTTCGGTCATCAGCCAAACGGCATCGAAAGTAAACCAGGCCTCGGATTCATAATTCTGGTCCTGGAAATCCGCAATGTCATCATCGTCATCACAACTTTGCATAGCCGCTCCGCATACTCCTAAAGCGAGCATCAGAAAATACATTTTCAGTTTCATAACAAAAATAATTTGAAGTTAGGTAAGACAAAGATATGAAACCCGAACCACATAAACAAATATCTGAAATTCACCTTCACATCGCTGAAAATCGGGCATCGGTCGAAAAATATTATCCGGATCGCATCATCCGATTCAAATCATACAACTTGTAATTATTCGCCTTTCAAAATTTTTCCACATTTGGATTTCTCGCCGGAAATCGCCATATTTATTATTTTGTCGTCAATACCAGTTCTCGTAGAAATATTCTAAAAAAAGATAGGATGGCTTTAGCCATCCTATCCCAGTGAGCAATCTCGTAATTTTGAACTTTTTATTTTAATGTTTTAACACATTATAGTAAGAGATTTTCACTCGAAATTATTTGTCGGTTGACAAATGCCTTCCACACATTGAAGCGTTACTGGTCTGACCGTTATTAGCGTTTCAACCGCATCTTCTTGTCCTTACCTTACACTTAATGCCGGAGCGGCACGAATATTACAGATTATAGCATTCGCCTCATTTCCAGAGAAGATTCGGCACGGGACGTTCGGGCATTGCGCACGTCATCCGGAATGATCGTCCGGGAATATACGCTGGTTTCGGCCGGCTCGGTTCGGGTGGTCATCGTCAGGGTGTTCCCGCCATTCGTCAACTCGAAATCGTAGCCGTTGCCCCAGCTCTCGCCGTCGTCGTACACTCCGGTCAGCCGGGATCCGTCGATCGAATAACGCCCGGTGTATTTGGTGTAGTTCGATGTTTCGACCTTCTGATAAAGTCCGAATGTCGCTGCCGAAGTGAATTCTACGTATACCTCAAATCCTTCGGGAGCATTCTCTGACCAAGAAGTAAGGCGCCATTCGCCTACGATTTCCGACTGAATGTTGGGGGCATCGTCGTCATCCGAACAGCTTGCGGCGAAAATGCCGAGCAGGGAGAAAACGAGCAGATGATAAAGATGTTTTTTCATTGCAAGCACTGTTTTTATAACCAACCTCCGTTTGCTGCGCCGGCCGAACGGGCGATGACGGCGAATTCCTTGGTGATGACCATGCCGCCCATCACGACGCCCGTTCCGGGTTTCGTACCGCCGGCTATCGCCGAAACCTTGATTTTGGCCGATCCGGGTTTCGTGCATTTGATCATCAGTTTTCCATTATACATTTTGGGAGCCGCCTTGATGCCAAGCTTTTCCATATCCTTGGCCGACATCTGGATATCGGTATAGGTAAGGTCTTCGGCACCCTGTCCGAAATGCTGCGTCAGCGGAATGAGCTGCACCTCGCCCAATGCGACCTGCAGACAAGGCGTTCCTTCAATCTGCATGAGCAGCTGATAGGCATCGGTAATGCCGGTGCCCATTTTGCCGCGGTAAATCGACACGTCGGCGATCGTAGCTTTCGAGCCTTCGCCCAGCCGGGAGTCGATTTCATTGACCGAGGTGAGCAGCATGGTCTTGAATTCGTCGAGCGAGAATCTCTTCCCTTTCTCCAGGGCATAGGAGAGGCCGAGTGCGGCTACGCCCGAGACGTGCGGGCAGGCCATCGAGGTTCCCTGCATGTAGCCGTAATCCGCTCCGTTGCTCGTTTCGGAGCAGAGTGTCGAGAGTACGCCGGCCTTCTCGCCGCCGCTCAGACCGCTCGTTTCGCCGCCGGGAGCCGCGATATTGCAGCCGGGACCGTAGTTGGTGTAGTTGGCCGGCAGGTAGTCGGGCGAGAACGAGGTGACCGAGATATAATCACGATAGCCTGCCGGATAGCCGGACATGGCTGTCGATTCGTTGCCGGCGGAAAAAATGATCAGTCCGCCGTCGAGGGCCTCGCAGTTCTTCTGGGCGGCGAAGTACTGAAGCGCCTCGTAATCCATCGGCGATTGTTTGATGAACATGTTGTCCGACGTGTATATTCCAGCCTTGATGCCCCACGAGCACTGGAGGATGGAGGCACCGTGATCCGCGGCGTATTTTACGGCACGGCTCGACACGAGGGCGTCACCCGTCAGGTCTCCCGAGAAGATCTGACACGACATGAGACGCACACCGTCTCCCTTGCCCGTACCTCCGGCCACGCCGCAGACGCCGATGCCGTTGTTATTGACGGCGGCTACCGTGCCCGCAACGTGCGTTCCGTGTCCCGAATCGCCCTTCTGACCCCATGAAATGGGACCGTCGGCAGCGAAGTTCCATCCGTGAATGTCCTGGTTCTTGTATTCGGGCGAAGGGTTCGGATTGATCCACATGTTGGCCGCCAGATCCGGATGAGTGTATTTCACCCCTTCGTCCACGATGGCGACGATGACTTCGGGATTACCTGCCGTGAGCTTCCATGCGTCGGCCACATTGATGTCGGCTCCGGCCACCGATGTAGTGGCAACGGCCTGGTCGGCATTGTTGATGTAATGCCACTGCCAGAAAAGATTCGGGTCGTTGAAATCCGCTGTAACCAAAGCGCGGGTCTGGCCGTTCGCCGTTGCTTGAAACGGATAGGTTTTGCAGTCGGAAGCCCGGTAGAGACGGGTGCGGAACTGTACTTTCGAGATTTCGGCGACACCCGCGAGTCTCTCCGCCGCCTTGTCGAGATCCTCCTCCGATGCGAACCGGAGCACATACCATCTGTGAAGCCCTGCCGCACGGGTGCGGGCCTCGTGTTCGCCGGCTTCGGGGAAGACGCGCTCCAGCGAGGTGACGTGCAGGTCGTTCAGGATGTCATCGACGGATTCGATGCCCGAACGGGTCAGCGCCGAACGGGTCTTGGCCGCATTCAACGCATTCTGTTCGAGACTGGGAATGGCTTCTTCGCCGAATTTTACGATGAGCGAACCGGCCACGGCGTCGTCCGACGTATTGCAGATTTTGTCCGAAGTCTCGATTTCGGGAGCGGAATCCCCGCGGTTCGGTATTTCCTGCATGGGATCCGTCGAGCAGGCGGCCAGCAGCAGGGAGGCGAAAATCAGGAGTTTCGTTTTGTTATGCATATATCATGCTGATTTTTGAGTCCGGCAGGTTGTTTTTGGCTTGGAAAAAAGGGAGAGGCCGACACTTGCCGGACGACCGGCCTCTCCCGATCCGATATTACTTGAGCGTGATTTCGGCAGCGGCCGTTTTCCGGAAGCGGAGTTCCGATCCCGAACCGTTCGCACGCTGCACAGCGTCGCTGAATCCGACCGTAGCCCTTACGGCTTTCGTTTCAGGAGCCGATGCGGGCAGGAATCCTTTCGCATAGTCGGTCGGTACGGTTTTGACGGAACCGCGTCCTGTGGAAACGGAGAATTCAAGCCGTTCGACGTAATTCCGTGGCTGCCGGAGCTCTGCGGCCATCTGGCGCAATTCTGCGATCCGCTCTGCGGCCAGTTCGGGAATGCCGCCCATATCCTTGGCGGGATCGACGAGCAACATATCCGTAAGGATCGAATAGGGGGTCGTCGTACTCAACGTATACAGATAACGGAACGTGGCCCCCTGCTCGACATAGTTCGGGGTGGGCACGAAATAGATGTAACCGTCGGCCACGGCGCCTCCGATGAACGGATAATTGACCGCATAGAGGGCTTCGGGGTTCTCCTCCGAGACGCAGCCGGCGAGGATGTCCTCTCCGTTGATGACACCGATCGGCGTTTGCGAAAGAAGCGGGGAGATAGCGCCGGTTATGCCTGCGAGCGGAGCAGTGGAGGGAACGTAGACCGCCGGAATCCGACCGCCTTCGTCGAACTCGACCCCGGGGAGTCCCGTGATGGTCAGCAGATCGGCCGAACTGTCGTCCGCCGGATCGTCTTCGATGGTCACCGTGCCGATCTTCCGGCGCATCGGCTTCTCATCCATGACGTTGACGGCATAATAGTTCCATTCGGTCGAAATCAGGTACTCCTTCGAGGGCTGCTCTTTCTGCGGCAGGAAGTCCGAGTAGAGGAACTCGCTCTCCAATCCCGGGTTGTATTTGCCGGTAGTCTTGATGGATGCCGTGACGAGTTTGCGGACATATCCGTTGTAAGCCAGTCCGGCGAACGTGTACTCCGTGTCGCCGTTCAGCCCCGTGAGCATGACGCTGTAATGTCCGCCGTTGATGGCGTCGAGCTGCTCTTTGGTGAAATCCTTGCCCTCCTCTTTGAGGAAAGCCGTCATGTCCAATCCTTGGATGTCTTTTGTCTTGAAGACTCCGTGTTTGACAGATTCAATCCCCTCGCCATAGGCCCAGAATTTCGCCGCATTGTCCGTCGTAATGCCTTGTCCCGCGAATTCGTTCGTGGCTTCGAGCCCGATGTTGAGAATGACGGAAACCTTGTCCTCGTCGCCCTTGGCGATATATCCGAACGGAATGGAGGCGTAGCCCTGCATTTTCAGATTCTGCGACGCCGTTTCGCCGCCCTCCGGATTCGCCTCTTCGTCCGAACCGTAGATGCAGCCTACAAGCGTGTACTTGCCGGTGCCGCCTTCCAGATCCTGAACGGAAATCGTCCCCGAAGCGGTGATCGTCTTGATGAGTTCCGCGGCGATCTTGCCATCGGCCATCTCCTGTGCCTTGAGACTCGCCTCGCCGTCGCTCAAATTGCCCGTGAAGATCGCATAGCGGAACTCTCGGGTGTCCTCGGAGAGGGTGGCGCCGATTTCGACGACACCGTCTGCGGGTTCGCTTTTGGTGAGGGCCACCGAGTAGTCGTAGACCCTGGCTCCGGGAAGCATGATCCGCTGCAGGCCGTTTGCGTTGGCATAGAAGAATTTTCCGGCATATTCACCTTCGCTCGGTTCGAGCACGATACCCTGCGCCGGGAAGGTAATCACGCCGTTCTTGAGCGTGCCATATTGTCCGGCCGATTCGTCCATGGCGAAATTTTCCGGTGTTTGCGATGCGATGTACCACTCGCCCATATCGGCAAAGAGGGTCAGACCGGTCGATTGGTAGGGATAATAGACCTTGTTCGGATCCGAGGCATCGACATAGGTCCAGACGTTGCGGTTCTCGTGGTTTACCTGTCCTCCGGCGAAGATGTTCATCAGCTCCGGAGTGTAGGCTTTCATGCGGTAATAGCCCTTCTTGTCCGAACGCTCGTAGATTTCGAGTTCGATTTCGGGGTTCGGATTAGCATTGGGGTTGTCTATCGACGCGAAGTTGCCCAGAATGTCGTCGCGGTAGCGGCCTTTGGTCTCACCGGTCTTTTCGTCGGTGACCAATTCCCATTTGGCCAGCACGAGCGATATCGAAAGGTTCACCTTATCGGCACCGTAGATCGAAGCGTAGCGCGGATCTTCGATGTTGATATCGCAGGTGTAGGTCGTGCCCATTTGGGCTCCGGGGAAACTGATCGTAAAGGTCGTCTCGTCCTCTCCGGCATCGAATGCGATCGGCTCGACGACGAAAATATCCTCGACGTTGGACTTCACGACGACCGGAACGACGATCGGCTCCACGGTGTTGCGCCGTTTGACCGTATAGGTCGCTTCGGTCTGGGTTCCCGGTTCGAACTCCAGATCGGTCCGGGTAGCCTGCTTCTTCGGGAAGTAGACACCGTAGCAATCGGGATTCTCCGCGGTTCCCTGCGTATAGTTCACGTCGTCCTCGCAGCCGGCAAGGACAAGAAGTGCCAGCAGGAACGGTAATATATGCTTGAATGTCTTCACGGTAATTTGCTTTTAGATTTGACAGCTTGATCGCAGATGGTCATCACCCGTTCCACGGCTTGACCGTTTGCGAAGGATCGGGATTGTTCTGCGTGGCGATGACGGGGTTGTTCTGCGTCTCACCGCGCGAGATCACGAAGTTCCAGTAGGGTGCACGGCCTTCCGTATTCAGCCGGTACGAGGCAGGAGAGTTGGTTCCCACATAGCCCCGTCGGGTGGACATGTCGAGCCGCTTCATGTCGAACATGACGATGCCTTCGCCCCAGAACTCGATGCGCTTCTGAAGCATCAGCTCGTTGGTGAAATTTTCAACCGACGACGACATGTTCGTACAGTCGTAACCTCCGCCCACAATGCGGTAATTGTTCATGAACTCATTGAGCAGCCGAATTCCTTCGCCAAGATTTTCATGCGCCTTGGCCTCGGCCTCGATGAAGTACATCTCCTCGACGCGCATGTAGGGATGGTCTGCGGCTCCGCCGACCTTGAAATCCTCATAAGCGCCCTGCGCCGGACGGAACTTGATGTTCGCGTAATCGGGCAGTTCATTGAAGTATTCCTTCCCCTCTTTGCGGCAGCTTTTGTAGTCGTAGGACTCCTTCTCCGGGTCTTTGCGGTCGGGATCGAGCCACGAATGGCGGCGGAAGTCGCGCAGGTCGATACTGTTGTAAAGGTTGCTGTTGATGCAGCGGCAGGCGTCGTTTCCGTAGGCGCTCCACGCATTCTCCGTACTCATGTGCGCCGTGAAGCAGAACAGGTTGGCAACGCTTTCGCTCGGCAGGGCGAGGCCCCAGATCCAGGCATTGTTCGCCGTGGCGCTGTTGAAGCCGTTCGAGGGGTCTTCCCACTGCTCCTGCGTCAGGGGCGTACAGCCGCTGGCGTTAATGGCCAAGCGGGCGTACTCGGCGGCGGAAACATAGGCTTCGGCGTCGTTCTTGGCCGTACCGCGCTCAAGCCAGGCCCGAGCTTTCAGGCCGTAGACCAGCGCCGGACTGATCGTATACTTGTCGGGAGCAGTAAAGCCGCTCAATAGTTCTTCGGCCTTGTCCAGGTCGGGGAAGATCACTTGATCGTAGATGTCGTCGACCTTGACACGGGGGTTGTTCTTGGCCTCGGCCTCGGTAGTCTCGGGCAGTACGATGGGCACGCCCAGCCCGAGAACCCCGGGCGCTTCAGTGTAATTGTTCTCCTTGAACTCGTACAGACGCACCAGATCGAGGTAGAACATGGCCCGATAGGCGTAGGCGAAGCCCAGATAGGACTTCTGCGTGGCGTCGAGCGTCGCGAAATCCGAGGCGTCGATCTGTTTGATGACGTTGTTGGTCGCCATGATCCACGCATAGTAGTTGTTCCACGTGAGCGCACCCACGGCATAGTCGGCGCCGAGCGCTTCGTTGGTTCCCCACTGTGCGAACCAGTCGTAACCGATATTGCCGCCAATGGCGACGTCGCCCGTCATGGATTCCGTGGCGATATGGATGGCCGGCAGGGCAAAATCCCAGGCTTGGCCTTCGCTTGCATAGCCTGCGGAACCGGCCTGTACGAGCGAGGCCGGAATGCCTTCTATCAGCGTTTCGAGGGTGACCTGATCCTCGGTAGCTATTTCATAGGGGTCGGCTTCTTTGATGCAGCTGCTTGCCAGCAAAGCTGCCGCCAGCGTCGCGAGCGTTATGTTTGTCGCTTTTTTCATATGCATGTCGTTTGTCGTAAAGTGTTTGAGGCCGATTAGAATTGAATGTTGATGCCGCCCGAAATCGTCCTTACAGGCGAATAGGTGGCCTGGCTCGTCGCTCCCGAATAAGAGTAGCGGGGATCGAATCCCTGACGTTTGGACCAGTACCAGACATTCTCGCAGGCAAGGTAGACGCGCACCTTCTCGATTCCGACCTTCTTGGTGAAATTCGACGGCAGCGTGTAGCCGAAGTTGATGTTCTGCAGGTTCAGGTAGCTGGCGTCCATAAGGAAGCGATCAGACATACCGTTTTGATCCTTATCTTCATACTGCAAACGCGGGATGTTCGACGACGTATTGTCCGCCGACCATGCGTCGAGCATGTCTTTGTGCCAGTTCATACCCGTCGTCTTGTTGGCCGGCGAGTACATGGCCGCCGCATAGCCCGAGTCGTAGGCCAGACCGCCGATCTGGTAGGTGAAGGCCACGCTCAAGTCGAAGCCCCGGAAATTGACGCTCGTGCCGAAACCGCCGTAGAGATCGGGAATCGGGTCGCCGCAGAGATAGTCCGATGCCTTGGCATATTCAGTCGTCGTGACGCGCTTGCCCGTCGGGTTACCCTTGTCGTCGGTTTCGTCCATGTACCACATCGAAAGGCCCTCGTCCGAAACACCGGCATATTTCCTCATGTAGAAAGTGTACATCGGAAGCCCTTCTCCGAAGAAAGTGGAGCCGCTCACGTAACCGGAGTAGCCATCGACCTGCTTGGTCCGCCGTTCAGAAGGCAGCATGGTGATCTTGTTGCGCAGGTGCGTCATGTTGAGATTGATGTCCCACTGGATATGCTCCCGCCGGATCGGCGTAAAGTTCAGCTCGATTTCGACGCCGCTGTTGCGCATGTCGCCCACGTTGGCGTAGTAGGACGAATAGCCCAGCGACGGAGCTACCGGGAACGACAGCAGCATGTCGGTCGTCTTGCGGAGGAAATATTCGACGCCTCCGGAAACCGTACCGCGCAGGAAGCTGAACTCCACACCGGCGTTGAAGTTGGAGTTGGTCTCCCAGGTGATGTTCTCGGATCCTTTGGCGTTGAAGACGGTCGAGACCTTTCCGTTGGCGTTTTCGATCGTGTAGGTGTTCGTGTAGCGGAAGTTACCGATGTTGTCGTTACCCTGCGAGCCGATCGAGGCCTTCAGCTTGAGATTGTCGAGCCATTCATAGGTGCTCTCCATGAAATTTTCCTTCGAAATGATCCATGCGCCGCCCAGCGACCAGAAGTTACCCCAGCGATGGTCGGGGTGGAAACGCGAAGAAGCGTCGCGGCGATAGGAGGCCGAGGCGAAATATTTGCCTGCGTAATCGTACATGACACGGGCGAAATAACCCTCGTTGTTGTACTCAACCCGGTAAGAGCCGGCTCCCTGTTTGTCGATGATCGCCCCGGCAAGCTCGTCGTTGTCCTGCGTCAGCATGTTGCTTTTGGAAGCCGACAACAAGTAAATGCGGTTCTGGTAGGACTCGTGACCCAGCATCACATTGAGGTTATGGTGGCCGATCTGCTTGGTGTAGTTGAGAATCTGCTGCAGGTTGAGGTCGAAATTCCGCTGATGCCCTTTCGAGACCATGCCTTTTTCGCTGGCGAACTGTCCGAACCAGGGATTCGTAACCGAGGTGGAGCGGGTTTCGTCGAGCGAAACGCCGGCGTTGAACGTGAATTTGAAATCCTTGAGGAAGGTGACGTCGATATATCCCGTACCGTTGAAAGCATTGCCTTCGGCTTCCTGTTTGTTGAGACGCGAATCCGAGAGGGCGTTGCTGTTGGGGAAGAGCGAACGCTCCATACCGGCATTGTCGCCGTTGCCGTAGTCGTAGAGCTTGATGCCGTCCTCGTTGTACATGACATTACCCTCGCCGTCGCGGATGTAGAGCGGATAGATCGGACCGACGGCCGTCGTATAAGCGAAAACGTTGCCCGACGAGTTACCGGCGCCGCTGTCGTCGATCTGGTTGTAGCGGAAATGCGTGTAGTTGGCATTGGCGCCGAACTTGAGCCACTTCTTGGCCTGATAGTCCACGCGCAGACGGGCCGTATAACGATCCATGTCCGAGTTGTAGGCGATACCTTCGTTGTTCAAATAGCCGAACGATCCGTAGATCGAGGCGTTCCCGGTCTGGCCGGAGATCGAAGCGTTGTACTCCTGACGCAGGGACGAGCGGAAAGCCGCATCGGTCCAGTCGTCGGGACGGATGTAGTACTCCTTGCCCTCATAGACGAGACGGCGGCCGAGAGTCGCAGCGGGATTGACCTTACCGTTGATGCCGATGAACTCCTGCCCGGAAGGAACCGTATAGACCATATAGCCCAGACCTCCGTCATTCGCATTGGCCGTCAAATTCGTATTGGCGCGCAAATGGGCCTCGCCGACACTCATTCCCGAATTGACATAGTAGTTTTTCAGCGCACTGTAATGCAGTTCGTAGAATTGTGCCGGGTTGGTGATGTACGCATAATCCTGGACGGCGCGCGAATTGACGCCCCACTTGGCGTCGATTGTCACGTGAGCCTCCTGCGACTTGGCCTTTTTGGTGGTGATCATCACCACGCCGTTGGCGCCGCGGGCGCCGTACAGCGAGTTCGAGGCGGCGTCCTTCAGCACGGTCATCGACTCGATGTCGCTCGGATTGAGGTTGTTCAGGTCACCCGAGTAGGGCATGCCGTCCACGATCCAGAGCGGATCGTTGCCGGCGTTGAGCGAGCTGAAGCCGCGGATGCGGATTTTCGGACTCTCTCCCGGCTGTCCCGAGGTGTTGGTCAGCTGCACGCCCGCGACCTTTCCGGCCAGAGCCTGCGCTACGTTCGACTGCTGCGACTTGGCGATGTCGTCCGATTTGATGACGGTCGCCGAACCGGTGAAAGCCTCCTTTTTTGCCGTACCGAACGCTACGACGATCACGTCGTCGATAGCCTGTGTGTTCTCTTTCAGCACGACGTCGATCCGGGTTTGCGTCCCCACCTTGATCGTGTGGGACTGATAACCCATGAACGACACGACCAGCACATTGTCCGGTGCGGCTTTGATCGAAAAACTGCCGTCCGCACCGGAGGTCGTACCCTTCGTAGTGCCTTCGACCAGAATGGTGGCGCCGACGATGCCGGCCCCCGCATGATCTTTGACCGAACCCGTAATTTCCCGTTCCTGCGCATGGGCGGACAAGAACAGGCCGAGAACAGCCATCAATGATAGAAAGATTTTTTTGGTCATAAATGCGCCATTTTAACGCTGGTAAAAAAATTGATTATAGAAAATTTGCCGTCTTCGTGTTCCGGCCCGGAGCCGAAACATATCCCCTCCCCTTCCGGAAGCCCGGAGGGAGGGGGGGGGAGGCTGTCATCCGCCTGTCCGGTCACCGAACCGGCCGGATCGCAGCCTATTTGTAGAAATCGTCTGCAAGGTCGTTCGGCTTCGAGCCCGAATACTTGGCAGCCTTGCCCCGGAATTCGATGATCAAGGTGTTTCCGGTTCCGGTCGGATCAGGGTTCCATGTACTGAATACTCCCCAATCGACCATCGAGAATTTGAAGATCCACTCCTTGTTCTCCTGCTTGACGGTCACTGCCGCCTTCTCGGGACACCGCATGCAGTACTTATCCTTGTCGGAATATCCGTACCCGTTATATGAGGACAGATACATATACTGGAACCTGAGGTTCCATTTGCAATTCGTGCCTTCCGCATGCAGGTCGATCTCTCCTTCATGGTCGAGGTAGCTGTCCGGCAGGAAAAACATCGGAGTAGTATTATCCGCATCGATACTCTCGGTGAAAGCATTCCGGAAATAGAAGCAATATCCCGATACCTTCTCGCCGGTATAACTATCCCGATAAGCCGGGTCGTGCCGCACCTCCATCGCCGTAACGGGCCAATACAGCATGTCCTTGTTATCCTTGTCCAGGAATTTGATATAGGGCTCGAACGGTTTGACGGGCTTCAATGTTTCTTCATCCATTGCGTCGGCCGTCGCAGCCGTCGGCACACCGTAGTATTCGGCTTCGACCCCGATGCCGTTTTTCAGCGTCAGATTTACCCGCAGATAAATCTCCTTGCCGCCAGCGGGATTGGGATGGGTCTCGATCGTACCGGTCAGTCCCGCATCCTCGCCGTAGTAGGTCTGATAGGTCTTGTGGTCGTAGAGCCGGAACCAGTAATCGGAGGTCTGCGCCGCAACGTCGATCACGCCGTCGAACTTGGCCGCCAGCACCCGCACATACGCAGCCCAATGACCTTTGGCGAGATCGGCCGGGGCTGCGGCCGTTTCGGCATCGCCCAAAGCGAATACGTAGCTGCCGACCTGCGGCTCCTGCGAGAAGAGCGCGGCGATCGGGGCCTCGGCTGCGGCCGCAGCCTCGCCTCCGGCTGCCGGCTCCGTCACCTTGATCGTATTGGTGGCCGCATAGCCTCCGGCGAACGTGCCTTCGTAGGCGGCACGCAGGCGCTTCCCGTCTTTCGAAGCGTCAAGCGCGACGATGAGCCCCTCGATCGTGCCGAATTTATCCGTCAGGTACTTCGCCGTCAGCGTTCCGGTCGTCCCGGCGCCCGTTGCGAATTCACCGCAGCGAATCTGCACCTTCGCGGGATCAGCTGTCGCAAGGTCGATTTCCGCCGTTCCGAACAGCTCCTCGGCAAGCAGAATCTCCACGCCCGCAGCCCCCTCCTCGGGAGCGGTCAGGCCCTCTTGCTCGTAGAGGCAGAAGCGGCGGTTGCCTTCGCGGACATTGCGCCACTCGACGACGCTTCCGACGGCGGCGATCCGATTGTCGATCTCGTATTGGTTCGTCAGTTCGACGTCACGCTCTTCCGTACAGGTATTCTGGTAACGGGCGATCAGCGTCTTGCCGCTCTTCAATTCGACATAGGTATAGAGATTGAGCCGGGTTTCCGTCACCAGATCGGCGGAGAGTTCTACGCTCGCGACGTCGTTCATCGTCGTCTTTTTCACCGAAATATCCTTGTATTCGATTTCGAACGGATCGGAGGCCGTGTTCACGGTGCCCTTGGGGCTCTCCACCATCACGCGCAGATAATCGTCGGCCTGGTTCATCTGCTCGGCATTGATCAGCCCCTCGGTCGGCGAGAGATAAAAGGTGTGGCTGCCGTCTTCTTCAGCGACATAGATTGCCGACTTGATGCCGACGAGATCGCCTCCGTCGTACTGGATTTGATCGGTCAGAGTTACAGGAGGCTTCTTCCCGGGGTCGGGATCGTCGTTGGGATCGTCGTCATCGCATGCACCCAGCATGGCTGCCGATGCGAGCAACGCGCACGCCAGCGCGCGCAGTCTGTAATGGGTCGAGTTTTTCATAACGATTGTTTTTAATAGCGCGGGGTTCGGGAAAACCCCGCGCTATCCGGTTTTTCTGTTGTCATTCGGTCATTCCGGCCTTGCGGAACATGATGCCCGGCAGTTCTTCGGCCAGACGGCTCATCGGAACCGACGGAGCCGGCAGGCGGCGAAGCAGTCTGGGCGGTTCGAGATGATCCTTCTCTGCCGCAGCACGCCCCGTTTGGCTTACGACAGGGCCTTCCCACGTTCCGCGCACATGATGCTTGCGCACGCAGATGCCGTCGACCTCGAACCGGTACCAGTTCTCCTTGCCTTCGCCCTCGACCTTGGTGATCGTAACCTGACCGTCGTAGAGCAGGGCGTGTCCGTCCATGTATTCGAAGACATTGCCGTCTCCCCATGTCGAGTAAGTCTGGTGCATCCATCGGCTGCCGCTCAAAGCGCCGTTCAGCATGATGCCGCGCATCATGACGCCGGGCTTGATGAATTCCGGCCAGCGCTGTTCGGTCACCTCGTAGGTTCCCGGAGTGATTTCGTTCTCCTTGCCCGGCTCGGTGGTAAGTTCCACACGGACGATGTCACCGCCCGGCTCGCGATCCACGAAGTCCTCAAGACGGTCTCCTACCGATTCGATACCGATATTGATGAATTGCAGACCGCATCCGTAGGAACTGATCGGTTTGTAGCCGATGCCTTGGATATAGACCTGATCCGAAGTATAGTAATGCGCCTTTTTGATCTTCGACAGATCCATGTCGTAGTCACGCTCGAGCGTCGAGGTGCCGTCGTCATCGGACTTGTCGTCGGATGCGTCAGTGATCGGAATGACTCCGGTGTACGAGCCCTTGAGCGTAAAGCCGTCCTTCGAGGTGAGGTTGAACTCGATTTTGTATACCGGCTCTTCTTTGCCGTCTTCACCTTGGGTCGTACCGGCATCCTCGATCTTTATGATGCCCTCCTTTCCGTAGGAAAATTGTCCGAAAGAGGTTCCGTCGTCCAACTGGACATAAGTGCCGAGCGGGAATACCAGCCCCTCCATCGGAATTTCCACGGCGGGCATCCACGACCCCCATTGGAACGAGGTGTTGACCAGATATTCGTGGGGCTTGATCACGGCTTCCTTCGGATTGCCGAACAGGTCGTTGAATACGACGAGCGCAGCGGCGAGACCGCCCTGCCCCTCCTCCGTGTCGTAGGTTTCGTCGCAAATGTTGATCTGCATCATGCCGGTACCTGCTTCGAGCATGTTGCCGTAATAGGTCGCGGTGGCGCTGAATCCGACCACTTCCACGTCGCGTCCGATCTGCGGCAGGTAGAAGCCGCCGTCCTCCGGCTGATCGACGATCTGGAGCTGTCCCTCGTAGACGATGCTCTTTTCGGAACCGTCCGTATCGACGAAACGAAGCGAAACGCTCCAGACGTCACCCTCGCGGGAGACTTTCAACGGCTCTCCCGAAACCAGCGACAACTGGGTCTTATTGCCTTCGGCGTCGATATACTGAACACCGGTATATTGGGACGTGAACGTGTGATCCTCGTTGAGCTGGCTGGCCATATATTCACCCTCGGGAAGCGTGTAGGCATCTTCGCCCGGAACCGCATAGAGGTCGGCCACGAAAAGGTAACCCGCCTCTTTGAGCGTCACCCGCCCTTTGGATACGGTATGCTCGGCATCCGTGAAGGCCATATAATAGTTGTGCGACTCCACGCCCTTGACCGGGCCGAGGTACCACGACAGCGGAACTTTATCCAGCAACACCTTGTCTGCGTCATCTCCCTCCTCCGAAGCGTCGGAATTCTTGCACAGTCCGTAATAGGCAACCGTCAGCGTTTTTCCGCCGGTTTCGATTTCGGCGGAAATACGAGCGACGCGGGCCGAGAGGAACTCGACCGAGAGATCCGCTTTCGAGGCTTCTCCGACGTTCGAGGAGTTTACGTCGATCTCCCCATAGGCGATTCCGTTGCCGGCAACCGCAAAATCGACGGCTCCGGAAGGTTGTTTGACGGTAATTTTGACGGCATCGTCGGCGATCAGCATGCCATCCACATCCACAAGCCCTGCCGTCGGCGAAAGATAGATCGTATAGACAGAGGCTGCTTCCGAAGCATCTGCCTTTTCGCCGTTTCCGGGTGTCTCGACCGAGTAGACGGCGGATTTGATTTCCCGTACGACACCGTTGCAGATCAGGGCATTCCCGCTTTCTGGCATGTCGGGGTTGCCGGATGAAGTGGAATCGTCGTCCGAACATGAATTCAGTACGGACGCTCCTGCCATGCAAAGCATGGCCAGAAAGGATAGGTACAACTTTTTCATAGGATGAGATTTAATGAACCGGCTTCCCGGTTTGGCTTTCGGATGTGATAAGCATAATGAAATGCCATACTTAAAACAGTCGATACAATCTACAAAATGAAACCCTGAACGGATTCCAGAAAAATTACTTATCGAGTTTTCGGGATTTTATCGACTTGACACGAGAACGGCGCCAAGGAAAAATCCCCCCCCCCTCGCGATTTGACGAGGAAATAGGATTCTCTCTGTCGCAAAAATAATAAAAAGATTTTATCCTAATTAATTTTTCGCAAAAAAATCATCAGCAATTACGCTCTAAATGCATAAAAAAGTCTTGCAAAATACGCATTTTAAGAACAGATTCGCACTTCAGACCGACGGCGAAATCGGGCAGGGCAACCGCTTCGAAACTGCTCCGCCAAACCAAAAACAAGGATGGAATAAAATATACTATATATAAATATGATCTCTTTCCAGATGAGCGGACGAACCATTTCGGAAACAGTCGCCTCGCGCTCCAGCTCTCCGCTTTGAAAAACATGACGGATGCGCTTCGAAACAGCAGGTATCTCCGTCCCGAAATCGGCGAAACGGTTCTCCCCGCCCCACCGTATCCCGGCGACCCAGTCCGCCCCGGACCGCCAACCCGAACCCTGCCCCGCTAATCAGGGTCCCGCCGCGTCAATCCGAAACCCGTCCCTGCGCCCCGCGGCTTCCCTGCCCGGCATCCGGCTGATTGTCCGGCCTTTTCCGCGTATGCGGCCCGACGGCTCTGGTACGCAAATTGCTCCGAGAGGAAGAAATTCCTCATACCATGAACAACTTTTCCTCACTGATCGAAAATTCGAAACAGGCCGTCCGCTACTGGTGGCTGCTGTTGATCATCGGCATCGCGCTCTTCGCGGTCGGCGTGCTGATTTTCGTCTACCCTGCCCAGAGCTACCTGGGCATGTCGCTCGTCTTCGGATGGCTGATGCTGATTTCGGGCATCCTGGAGGTCGTGCTCTCCTCGGCCAACAAACACTTCATCACGGGCCGCGGCTGGATGATGGCCGGAGGGATCATCGAGATCATCCTCGGCATCATCCTGATCTTCAACGTCGGGCTTTCGGCCGCCACGCTGCCCATCTTCCTCGGGTTCTGGCTGATGATGCGCGGTTTCAGCGCCATCGGACTGGGCGGCGACATGAGCGCCCTGGAGATCGCCGGTTCGGGCTGGACCATCTTCACGGGCGTGCTGCTGCTGCTCTGCTCGCTGTGGATTCTGTTCCAGCCGCTGGTCATCGGCACGACGGCCGTCATCGTCTGGGTCGGCATCACGCTGCTCCTGGCCGGCATCACGGCCTTCTCGCTGGCCCTCCAGCTCCGCAACGCCCACCACTGCCTCCACAGCGACCGCTGACACGTCCGGCGACGAAAAAACCGGGACGTTCCCACGGTTTTCATCTCTCCGGCGGCATCTATTCGAAATCCTCCCGGAACAACCCGTATTTGCGGATCAGACGGGAGATTTCGGGATCGAGATTGCCGCGGAACTTCAGGTTCTCGCGCAGTTCCACCGAGCGCAGGAAATAGGTCACGGCCTGCTCCTCGTCGCCCAGACGCGACGCAAGGATGGCCAGCATGTACTGGATGTCGGGCGTCGAAGCGGCGTCCGGCTCGGCGCGCAGAATGCGGTACGCCGCGGCATCGTACCCCAGCGACATGTAGGCCAGCGCCGTATTGCGGTCCTCGTAGGGACGCAGGATCGTGAGCGCCTCCTCATACCGCCGCTTTTTGAGCAGCTCCACGGCGTGCATGTACTCGGCATCGACCTCGGTCGTGTAGACCGTATCCTGCTTCATGCCGCGGCGGTGGAGGTTGAACCGGAAATCCACGGCGCGCATCTGCGGGTAGATCACCCGGCGCATACGCTCGTAAGCCTTGGGATATTTCATCCGGATACGCCATTCGCGGCTGTCGGGATTGCCCTCCCTCTTCATCATGG
>OOBR01001139.1_pt1 | contig 17274 bp, 19 predicted proteins | sample 1671281 | NCBI WGS metagenome assembly OOBR01 (sample SAMN06348140, study PRJEB24527) | human gut metagenome | biome: human gut; feature: ankylosing spondylitis patient; material: feces | host: Homo sapiens | place: China | collected 2015-10
CTTTATCCATATCAGTGTATGGAGATTGGAGACAACAGCAAATGAAAGAAAACTGGGTTTATCGGCGAGGTGATTTATATCTTGCCAATCTCGGTGTTCCGGTCGGATCAAAGCAGGGCGGTGTTCGTCCTGTTGTGGTTCTTCAGAATGATGTCGGCAATTATTATGCGCCGACGATCACGATTGCTCCGCTGACATCGAAAATTGAGAAGAAGCGAAAGCAGCCAACGCATTTCTTTCTCCGTAAAGCAAAGGGACTGGCAAAACCGTCTATGGTATTGGCAGAACAGCTCGACACCTGCGACAAGATATGCGTGATTCGCTATATTGGGTGGGTAAGTAAGGGGCAGATGCGTGGGATTGACGAAGCTGTAAGGATTCAGCTTGGTTATTACATTCCGGAACAGGCAGAGAAAAAAAGACAGGGCAAATGCCGAAAGGCAGGCGAAGAAGGCGATGGATAAACTGATTACAAGGAAGGAAGCAGCCAGTATACTGGGAATCAGCGTAAAAACACTGGATGCTGTAAGAACAGACGGTTTGATCTCCTATGTTCAGTATGTGGAAAACGGCTGCGTTTATTTCACGGAAGTGAGGATTCAGGAGTATATTGCAAAATGTACGCACCGTGCAAAACCGATGGAACGTGCTGCGACATATCGCAAACCTCGAAGCTTTCGGCGGTGAAAATCGACATCGTTGAGTATGGACGATGAATCCGCAATAATGAAAGCAACAACAGGATTGGAGGTAATGATATGGCGGCAAGAAGAATGATGCTTCCCGATTATGGTACGGTGAGTATGAAGGGAACGCAGTATTATCGCACCCGTGTAACAGATCAGCAGAGGTGGCGGGTTTCTTTATATGCAAGAACGAGAGAGGAACTGTACCAGAAGGAACAGGAAGCGATCCAGCAGATTGAGAACAAGACGTATCGCCGCAGTACACCTACAGTGGAGGAGTATTGCGAGAAATGGCTGCTGATGCAGTCGGCACAGATCAGGATGACAACGCTGATTGACTATACATCGAAAGTGAAGAACTACATCATTAAGCCATTGGGCGATATGCATATGGGAGATGTAACAGCAGATGACATTCGCCTGGCACTGCTGGTGGCATCAAAAAAGTCGGCATCCGTGTACAAATCGGTGAACGTTATATATAAGTGTATTTTTACGGCAGCAATGGAGAGCAAGATCATTGATGATAAGAAAATGGAAGAATTAGCGGAAAGTATTACACAATATATCTTACGGTATGTAACAGAATCCACATTCGACAGTTATATGTGGCAGTTGATCGAGAATAAGCAGAAATTCATCTCCCAGATCATGACCAGCAAAGCACCTGTCCGAAGCTGCGAAGATGTGGATGAAGCTGCACTTTCCTATGCGGAGGTCAAAGCACTTGCAACCGGAAATCCGGCAGTAAAAGAGAAGATGGCATTGGATGTGGACGTAGCAAAGTTGAAACTTTTAAAAGCGAACCATATGAATAACCAGTACCGACTGGAAGATGATATTGCAAGGAATTTTCCGCAACAGATCGCAAAACTGACAGAGATCATTGACAGATACAAGGCAGACATCGCACACTTTTCTGAGCATAAAATCACAGATCCAGAGCAGTTTTCTATGGAAATCAGTGGAAAAGTGTTCACAGAAAAAAAAGAGACAGGTGCGGCACTTCTGGCGGTCTGCAAAGACATTAAGTCTGTAGATGCAGCTATGGACATTGGAAGCTATCAGGGATTCAACATGAGAATCCAATTCGACAGCTGGAGCAAAGAGTTTATCCTGTCTGTAAAGCATGAATCGGTAGCTAAAGTTCGGTTGGGGGCAGATGCCCTGGGAAATATCACTCGTATCAATAATCTTTTGGAAAGCTATCCGGAGAGACTGGCAGAAGCAGAACAACGGCTGGAAACGGTACAGGAGCAGCTGGCAAATGCGAAAGCGGAAGTTGGAAAGCCATTCCCAAAAGAAGAGGAACTGAACCAGAAACTGGAGCGGTTGTCAGAGTTAAATGCGCTTCTCAATATGGATGAAAGGGAAGATACAGAAGCAGAGCAGCCAGAATCAAAAGAGAAAGAAGAAAGACCGGCACATGGTTCTATCCATGAGAAATTGCAGATTTATAAAGAAAAAAGCCAGCGGGAAAGTGAAACTGGCAGGGAAACCAGAAAACGGGACTTCGGTCTGGAATAAATAAACAGGAAAGATGGCATAATTTGGTAGAAGAAGGTTCTGCCGGTTATGCCATTTTTTAGAACACAGGAGGAATTTGAATGGCGAGAAATATGATAACAGGAAAAGAAACGCAGAAAATGCAGGAATATACGCAGGAACAGATAGATCGTGCAGAACACATGGGAATAGAGATTCCATCGGATGTAAAGGAACAGATTTTTGAATATGCAAATCTGATTGGCGGGGAAGAGAAAGTAAGGACGTTGGTAAGAAATCTGACAGATGCAATCAATCAGGCAGATGAAGATAAAGTAGAGGAACTTCTGGATGATGCAAAAATGGATATTCAGGACCTACCAGATCCAACCATAGGTAAGCTGGAATTACGTGATTATGGATATACAGCAGAAGACATGGTGCCGCTTAGAAAAGAAGCAGCTTTGGATTATCACAGAATGGGTTCTAAAATTTATTGCCTGGGCAGCGATGGCGACAAGGGAGAGTATGCAAGTAAAGAAATGATACAGGCGCATGAAGGTCTGTTTGGCATGGAATTACAGATGTGGGAACGGATAAGGGATCAGGATCTGGATTATACCGATGAAGATTTTGGAGCATTTCAGGAGCCTATGAGTGTCATTGAGCAGGAAGAAGCACTGAAATTATACGATGCCGGAGCAGATATTTATCTGATTACTAATTTTTCGTCACCAATCTATGTCACGGAACGCATGGAAATCGAACGAGGACCGGAGCATTATCAGATGTCCATGGCAGAACGGGAGCGTTTCCGTAACCTGGAATGGGAAATGCAGAAATATCCACAGATTCAGTCTTTGAAAGAGGCAAACTTGTTGTTAGGAACAAGGCGAACCTTTGGTATTTATCAGATCAAGGACGATTCACCGGGCGAAAACTATGCATTTATGAATATGAGTTTTATTGAAAGTCATGGTATGCAGATAAAAAAAGAAGATTATAAGCTGGTCTATGTTGGCGAATTACTGGGAAATATGTCACTGGATGATATTTTTGAAAGATTCAACATTGACAGACCGAAAGACTTTCGAGGACATTCACTGTCTGTCAGTGATATCGTAGTTCTGAATGACGGAGAAAAAGTAACCGCTCATTTTGTAGACAGTATCAGTTTTGAACAGCTGGATTCTTTTCTGAATCTGGAAGAACAGGTTCTTGACGAATTGGCATATGAGGTAGGAGAACGTTATTTTGCTATTCAGAGGACAGAAGAAGGATACGATTATTCCTTTTACGATGAAGATTTCCGTCTGATGGATGGTGGCGTCTATGAAAATGATGAAATTTCTATTGAAGAAGCGGTAGAGGAACTTCTGGAAGACGAAGGCTGGACTGGGGAACGCATTCGTGGGGATTATGATCAGTTGATGGAAAAGGTAGAAGAAATGGATGAGGTTGTCATGGCAGAGATTCAGAAAAGCCAGGGCGAATATAAGCCTTTGGCAAAGGTGGAGGAACTGGAAGAGGCGAATTACAACATGATTGATAATGTCCTCAACAATATGCCACCGAAGAAAGAACCTTATCTGGAATATTTTGCCACAGAATGTGATGAGTTCCATGATATGGGAGCTTATGAAAAAAGTACCGATGTTAATCAGATAGCTGCAGTCTATGAAAAATATAGGGAGAATCCCAAAACTGCGTATCTGGGATGTACCATGGGAATTATTTATCGTGATCCGGAAGACAGTTACTATGATGAAGCCGAATTTGCGATCGTTAAAGGGAATACCGTATTCGGAAATCTGATGGATGATGTTCGATTTTATGGAGAACTTGCACTGGTACGGGAAGGGATCGAGAAAATTCATGAAGCATTGCCGGACTACAAGTATGTACCGATGAGGGATGTTCGAGAAGCAATGTATCCTGAGAAAATGACCACAGAACAGCTGGCAGAGGCACTGGATGAGATTGCAGAAGCTTTTGATCCGTATGAGTATCGAGATAATGTGGAGAGGGGAGAAAATACGGTGCAGGAAGTAATGCTGGATTTGAGAAGTGGAAATATTCATTCCTATATTTCATATCTGAAGGATATTGTAGACGAAGAATGCGATCTGTCTGTTCGTGCAGGAGTATTGATTGAAAGACTGAAAGCCTATGAACCTGAACTTCCAAAGGATATGGAACCAATGGTGTATGTAAACTATTGTGAAGAAAGTGATCTCATGAATCCAAGATGTCAGAAGCTGTCTGAGCTGGATGCAAAAACAGCAGAAATGGATAAAGAATGGTATGCAAAACGTGATCCGAAGACAGAGGAACCTACAAAAATTGCAAAGATATATGTGACTGTATATTATGCGGAAAAAGGTGAACAGATGCTGCATCATTTTAAGAAGTCAATGGATATTGGAAATGGACATGGCGGTATTGTGAGTCAGTTGAAGTATGATAATGAAATGAAGCTTACAGATGAGTATTGGATCAATTACCAGAAAGGCAAAGGAAGTGAAGAGTTCCAAAAGTATATGGAAGATCTGACAGACATGCAGAATCATGTGCTTCCGTATCTGCAGAGTTTTTGCAATCTGGAGGAAAAAGGTGTGAAGGAGAGACGAGAACAGCAGATAGCAGAAAGATATGAAGGAAGAGCAGATGAGAGGGTAACAAGTACCGAAGCGAATGAAGTTGTTAAGGATGTAGGAAAAACAGATAGAAAACCGGCACAGCAGAAGCAGGCGGTAGATGGAAAAGATAAGAAATTATCCATTCATGAACGGCTTGAGATCAATAAGAGGATTATTCAAGAAAAGCAGGGAAAAGATAAAACGGAGAGAGGAGTTGATTTGGGTGTAAGGACAGTGTAGAATAAGCAGAACGAGTCGGAGGTCATGGATGATAACGTGGCTTCCGGCTTTATTGCGTATTGTCGGAAGAATTATAAATGGTATAATGAATGTAAATGCGATAAAAGAATGTCGCCTGTTATGCGACTTCCAAATGAGAAAAGTGTGTTATTCTGAGATCAAACAAGAGGCTAATAGAGTCAGGAGGGTGACATTATGAGTAAAAAAGGATATAGCAGACCAGGATTCTTTGGATCCATAAACCATTATGATGCAAACGGAAAAAAGTAGGCGAGAGCAGACCAGGATTCTTTGGTGGTATGAACGACTATGATGCAAATGGAAAGAAAATCGGACATAGTTCGCCTTCCTTTTTTGGTGGTATGAATCATTATGACAATAACGGGCATAAAGTAGGTGAGAGTCGACCAGGATTCTTTGGCGGTTTAAACCATTATGATGACAAGGGGCATAAGCGGGGGCATAGCAATCCAGGATTTTTAGGTGGATTCAATCATTACGGTTAAAACTGCACAGAGAGCAGCACAAGCGGCAAGGGCTGCGGCAAAAGCCGCCGTGGTTACGGTAAAGGCGATTGCCAAAGCGACCGCACTTGCCATTAAAGCGATTATTGCCGGAACGAAAGCCTTGATTGCCGCTATCGCCGCAGGCGGCTGGGTGGCGGTTTTGGTTATTATCGTGATTTGCCTGATTGGTATGATCCTCGGCTCAGTATTTGGCATTTTCTTCTCAGACGAAGATTCCGGCACTGGAATGAGTATGCAGACCGTTGTGCAGGAAATCAATACCGAATACGATACCAAGCTGCAAGAGGAAAAGAACTCGGTATCCTATGATGTTCTTGAAATGAGTGGCAGCAGAGCCGTTTGGAAAGAGGTGCTTGCCGTTTACTCTGTAAAAACGAATACGGATCAAGATAACCCCCAAGAGGTTGCCACAATGGACGATGGCAAAAAGCAACTCTTAAAAGACATCTTTTGGGAGATGAATCAAATATCTTCCCGAACAGAGAGCAAGACCGAAACAGTTATTACCGAAACCGATGACGGACACGGTAATATCGTGGAAACTGAAAGCACGGTCACACAAACCTATCTGTATATTACCGTCAGCCACAAGACTGCCGAGGAAATGGCGGCGCAATATGGTTTTAACGAAGAACAGAAAGGCTACCTCGCTGAACTGCTTGCAGATGAAAACAATTACCTTTGGTCACAGGTGCTTTACGGCATTACAGGCGGCGACGGACAGATCGTGACCGTTGCACTCTCTCTGGTTGGCAATGTGGGCGGTCAGCCGTATTGGTCGTGGTACGGTTTTAACTCCCGTGTAGAATGGTGTGCTTGCTTTGTATCTTGGTGTGCCAACGAGTGCGGCTATATCGACGCTGGAGTTATCCCAAAATATGCAGGCTGTGTCAACGGAGTACAATGGTTTAAGGATCGTGGACAATGGCTGGATGGCAGCGCCGAGCCTGCCCCCGGAATGATTATTTTCTTCGATTGGGCAGACGAAAGTGGTCAGGATGGATTATCCGACCATACGGGTATTGTTCAAAAGGTCGAAAACGGCAAGGTTTATACGGTCGAGGGCAACTCCGGCGACAGTTGCCGAGTCAATGAGTATTCTATCGGTTATTACGAGATTCTTGGCTACGGCGCACCTGCCTATTAAAATACACAAGCCGCCTGCATTTTGCAGGCGGTTGGATTACATATCAGAAAGATATTGTGCCGGTTTGAAAACTAAAAGTCTCAAAATACAGACTTAATAATTGCGATTTCACTCTCAAAGTGCTATAATACAAACTATATTTGGGTGGAGGTGCGGAAATGAAAGTACGGTACAACAAACTTTGGAAACTTCTGATTGACAAGGGAATGAAAAAGAGTCAATTACGAGAAGCGGTCGGGGCAAGCAAAAGTACATTTGCGAAACTCGGAAAAAATGAAAATGTTACCCTTCCCGTGCTGTTGAATATATGCGAATACTTAGAGTGTGATTTTGGCGACATAATGGAAGCCGTACCCGAAAATGAGGTGTAGGATCAATGAACAAGAAGATTTTAATTGTGGATGACGAAAAAGAAATCGTTGATCTGCTTGAAGTGTATTTGAGTAACGATGGTTATTCAGTATATAAATGTTATAATGGGTTAGAGGCGATGAAATGTATCAAACAGTCGCAGATTGATTTAGCGATACTTGATATTATGCTGCCGGATATTGATGGTTTTCGACTTTGCCAAAAAATTCGGGAAAAGTTTTACTTCCCTATTATTATGCTTACCGCCAAAATTGAGGATAGCGACAAGATTATGGGGCTTACGATTGGTGCGGATGATTATATAACGAAACCGTTTAATCCTTTAGAGGTTGTGGCAAGAGTAAAGACGCAATTAAGGCGTTATCAGAGCTATAACAGTCCTAATTTGAGCCAATCCGAAGAAAAAGACGAGTATGACATCAGAGGTCTACTGATAAACAGAGTCAGCCACAAGTGCTACTTGTATGGCAAAGAAATAGCCTTGACTCCGTTGGAGTTTTCTATTCTGTGGTATCTGTGCGAACATCAGGGTAAAGTTGTCGCCTCGGAGGAATTATTTGAAGCCGTGTGGAAAGAAAAGTATCTTCGCAACAGTAACAATACGGTAATGGCGCACATTGGGCGGCTTCGGGAAAAATTGAATGAACCTTCAAAAAATCCGAAGTTCATTAAAACTGTTTGGGGGGTAGGGTATGAAATTGAATAAAAAAGAAAAAAACTATCTGCTCTCTACCTTGTTCAAAGGGTATGTAATTCAATGTGCGATTTGCTCTGTGCTTATTTTTGGCGGTACTTTTCTTTTAGGAATTATGGCAGAGGAAATTCTCCGCAAGTATGTTTTGTATTATTACTTGTATTACAGAACAGTATATCTTTATATAGTGGCTGTAATCGTGTGGGGTGGCTGTATTATATACATGACATACCTACTTTTGAAAAAAGTAGTCGCCTATGTGTACGAGGTACAGGCTGCGACAGGAAAAATGTTCGATCAGAATGTCAGTTACATTGAAATGTCCCCGGAGTTGAGTGAAATCGCCGCTAACATCAATCAGTTAAAACAAGAGGCTGAAAGTAATGCAAGGCTTGCAAAAGAAAATGAGCAGCGAAAAAATGACCTGATTATGTATCTTGCACACGATTTGAAAACACCGCTTTCTTCTGTAATCGGGTATCTTACTTTACTGCGTGATGAGTCGCAAATCTCAAAGGAACTTCGAGAAAAGTACCTTTCAATCACTCTTGGTAAGGCAGAACGGTTAGAGGATCTGATTAACGAGTTTTTCGAGATAACACGATTCAATATATACGATATTACATTACAATACACGAAAATCAATTTAACTCGCCTGCTGGAGCAACTTGTATATGAATTTAAGCCTATGCTCAAATCAAAGAATTTGCAATGTAATCTTTGTGTTGATGATGATATAATGCTTCGATGTGACGCAGACAAAATTCAGCGTGTTTTTGATAACCTTTTGAGAAATGCGGTTATCTACAGTTTTGAAAATACGGATATCACGATCAGCGCACAATGTCAGGAAGATACGGTCAGCATTATTTTTTGTAACCACGGCGATACTCTGCCGGAAGAAAAGTTAAACAGGATTTTCGAGCAGTTTTATCGGCTTGACGCAGCGAGAAGTACAAGCAGTGGAGGAGCTGGATTAGGTTTGGCGATTGCAAAGCAGATTGTTGAACTACACAATGGTACAATCGTTGCAGAGAGCCAAGAGGATCAAAACAAGTTTTCAATTACTTTGCCGTTGGCGTAGGAAAATTGTAAGAATTTGCATAGAAAAAAAGAGGAATATCTTACGAGCAATCAAGAAAATACGGGCTTCTGTTTTGGTACAATAAAAGTATCAAGATAGAGGCTCGTATTTTTTGTGATACAGCATAAGGAGGAATGATGAAGTTGCTAAGAAAACAAATGCTGCTATGTTCTATTTTGTTTCTTGTATTTACGCTATCTGCCTGCTCTGCAATTGGGCAGACAGACGAAAACAATCTTACAGATAGCGCAACATCCGCAGAAAAAACGGTATCAGTTGTACGAGGGACAATTACTCCAACCGTTTCAACGCAAACGACTATTGTTCCGGCAGTACCGTTTATTATTTTCTCACCCGAAAATGGCATATTTAATACAGCGGTAGAATTAGAAGAAAAAATCACTGCCGGGCAAATTATTGGAACTGTGAACGGCAAAGAATTGAAATCTCCGGTGGATGGTACAATTACCTCTATTGCCCCATCCAATGAAAGCGTACCGAGTAATTATCCCGTAGCGATAGTGCATTATACAGGATTTGCCCTCAATGTAGAGGCAGATAATTTTTTGAGTACCTTACCGGAGTATGCAGAGTTGAAAGCAAAATTTCAAGTATATGATGGTGTAGGACCAACCGATATGATTGCCGTGGTGTCGCCTGCCGCAGATGAAAATGCGTTTACGGGAATCGTGCCGCAAGAGGGCATTCTGCAATGCTTGATCAGTCAAACAGTCGATGTGAAATCGGGGCAAAGTGCAACGGTAGTCATAACGGCGACAACGAGAAATGATGTCCTTATATTGCCGCTGTCGGTAATAGCGGGTAGACAAGGGACGGGATTGGTTACTGTAATTACTCCGAATGGAGAAAGAGTGGAAACAAAAGTGACATTGGGTGTGACAGACGGAGCCAATATAGAAATACTGTCCGGCTTAGAGGAGGGCGATGTAGTTTCTGCTACTCCGCCAAACCTTGATCCGAGGGGGATTTGATAAAATGAAAGGAATTTCCGAAAAGACTTTAATCAAAATAAAGGATTTGAAAGCAAGCGTCAAATTGAATAATGGCGATATGCTGACAACAGTAACCAACGCTAATATGGAATTGCAACGAGGGCGCAGTTATGCCATTGTCGGAAAGTCCGGCTCAGGCAAAACAAGCCTTATATCCATTATTGGCTTGTTAAATCGGGAATATGAGGGCGAGTACCTTTATGATGGTATATCTATTTCTGCTTTGAAAGACCGTGATCTGTCTATACTGCGAGCCAATAATATCGGATTTGTATTTCAGAACTACTCTCTGATTAAGCACTTGCGGGTATGGGAAAATATCGAATTACCCCTACTCTATGCCAAAAAGTCGTTTACCGCCAAACAGCGTCACGAGATAATTACAGGCTTGCTAAAAAGTGTCGGCTTAGAAAGCAAGGAAAATGATTACCCAATCAATTTGTCCGGCGGTGAACAACAAAGAGTTGCAATCGCAAGGGCGCTTGCAGTATCTCCGGAAGCCATTTTATGTGATGAGCCTACGGGAGCGTTGGATAAAAAGACGGGAACGCAGATTATGGAACTGTTGCACAGCGTCGTAAAAGAAAATGGAATTATGCTGCTGTTGGTTACGCACGATCCTGATATTGCAGATACCTGTGATACGATTTTTGAAATGGATGGAGGGAGGATAACTTGTGCTAAAAATGATACTTAAAGACCTTCGTCTGTCTCCACTTAGAAGTATTCTGACAAGTGTTTCAATGCTTGTAGGCATTATCGCAATGCTTGGATCGGTATTAGTTGGTACGCTTGGACGGGAGTATTTGATTTCCGTAAACGCACAGGTATATGGCTGGTCACCTACTTACTCATTCGTGATAACGGAATCCGATTTTCACGATAGAAATAAAATGGAACAATTATTCCAGAGATTTGAAGCCATTGATGATGTAGCCGCTGTTACTTTTTCTATGGGAGAAGATATTCGATTTGCACCAATGAAAGATTTAACGCCAATACCGCCGAATGATGTTTACCAAAACCTGATGGCTTTTGATTTAGTTTGCACCACGGAGGCATATAGTCAAGTCTATAATCTTCCAATGACATCCGGTAGATGGTTAGAGCCTTCGAGTGAGGGCGGCTCGCTTGAAGTGGTCATAAACAAAGAAGCTAAAAACTATTTTAATGATTCGCCCTATGCTGCAGGAAATGTAAAAAGCACACTTTCGTTAACCCCATTCAATATTGTCGGAGTAGTAAACGATGGCAGGGATTTTCCGACTATCTATGCGGATTCTGCGGCGATCCTCAATTTCGCACCAGCAATGTGGCAAGTACAAAATGCAAATGTGTATTGGCATCCCACAACAGGACTGACAATCGAACAGATACATTCTGCCCTTGGCGACATTTTGACTGATACCATTGGCGGTTACTGGGAAAGTGCTGGGCGGAGTGATATTGGAGATACCTATGATTCGGTATTGTCCATACTGCAATTAGGGCTTTTGGTTACTTCGCTTTTGTTGCTGTTTGTTTCCGTATTAGGGCAGATCAATATCGGACTATCTTCATTGGAACAGCGCACACATGAGTTGCTGATCCGCAGAGCGATAGGTGCTTCACGAACAAATATTGTGGCATTGGTTTTAGGCTCACAGTTGATTTTATCAATATTCGTTTGCCTTGCAGCTATTTTGATTTCGCTGATTTTGGTGCATTGTATTGGAGCGTTGCTCCCTGTGGATTCCCCGGTGGGAACACCGAGTTATCCAATCAGCGTTGCTGTTGTTGCAGTTGCTGTGTCTGTGCTTACAGCATTATTGGGCGGATTATTACCAGCATTGAAAGCAGCAAAATTAGAGCCTGCATTGGCTCTTAGATAATAAAACTCAATTCAAGGAGGAAACAAAATGAAACGAACAATCTCAAAATCCGAAAGACCGTACAGACTGTTATTGTGTGTTATGATTTCTTTGCTGGTGATTATGCTGGCAGGCTGCTCCACTTCTTCGGACTCCGACACAAACACAAGAGGTTTCACGGACTTTGCTACCATTGAAGAAGAATACCTAACGACCATTGAGAGTTTGAATTGGCCGGAGGGCTTTACGCCGCCTGATGCTTTGGAAGGCGAAGATACGGGAGCGTCTTTTCAGATAGGATATGGCGATACAAGAGCATCTAACCTTTGGGAATATTCTTGGATGCAGGAATGGCTTGATACTTACAATACGGATTCGGAAAGGGCGGCAAAAGCCTTAGCTGAACTCGAAAAAGCCTTTGATATGCCTTATATGGGAACAGATCGCTGTGATGACGCCACACGCAAATATCTTCGTGATAATATTGATAAAGCTAAGTTGGGAGATCCGTCTGGATTTACAGAGTGTATTCAGGCAAATTATGCCGATTAAAAATGGCACATAGGAGTTTTGGTGTTGGGAGGTGAGCACATATATGCAGAGAAAACGCCGTAAGAAAAAACGATTTGGAGTATTTTTGTTTTTGCTTGTAGTTTGTATCGGCATAGGTATAATGTTTGTGCCGTGGGCAATGCAGCCGGAAAATTTCAGAGAGGTAAAGAATAAAATAAATGGTTTTCTCTACAAAGAAGATTTTCCTGACTCTTATAATGCAAAATCGCTGATTTTGGTGGATTGTTCTGATGATGAAATATTTGTTTCAAAAAACGAGAACGAGCCACAAATTCCTGCAAGTTTAGCCAAGCTGTTTGTTATTGAGTATGCGTCAACTTTAGCAGACCTTGATAGTATCGTTGTTGCAGACTATGGTGCTATTTCACTCACGAAACCTGGCTCGTCTGTTGCTCAAATCAAGGAAAAAGAATACTTTTTACACAATCTATTTGCGGCAATGTTAGTACCGTCAGGGAATGACGCAGCTTATGTGGTTGCTGATTATTGTGGAGGATTACTTTCGCCGCAAGCAGAAAGCTGTCAAGAGCGTGTGAGGATTTTCATGGAGAACTTAAACCTGCATTTGCAACAGCAGGGGTACTTAGACACAGTTTTATATGATCCGAGTGGTTTTGATATGGAGGCACTTACCACCACTTTAGATTTGAAAGAAGTAGTATATCGGTTGTTGGAATACTCGTGGTTTAGAGAAATTGTATCTCAAAACACTTATACGGCAACACTGCCTGATGGCAGTACACAAATATGGCAGAATACAAACGCCTTCCTTGATCCGACATCCGAATATTACAACGAAAATGTATGCGGAATTAAGACTGGCTCTCTGTCTGACGACTATAACTTGATTGTGCTTTATCAGCAGCACGGAAAAGAGTTTTTGATATGCAGTTTAGGCTCTCAGTCCGATTCCTCTCGTTATGACGATGTGAATTTTATTCTGAAAACGATTGATGAATCGTATTATCTCACGCAATAAATCTTATGTTGTCCAAGACAAAAAAACTAACCAAGGGGGGTGATAATATCGGACGAATCGTAATAATGGAGTTCAAAGCACAAGACTCAACAGCCTTTGACGATATGCTGGCTTTTGTAAAACAGCACCCTGATTTTGAAAAATTAGAGATTTCATATGAGCCGACATTATCCCTTTCCGGCTTAGAAATCAATTTGAGCCGGCGCAGAGTTATCAATAACGGTCAGGAAATTGAACTGACCGTCAAAGAGTACGATATACTCTGCTTGCTCGCAGCCAATAAAGGTCGTGTTCTTACATACGAGCAGATTTATGATAAGGTGTGGGGCGAAATATCAGCAGGCAATGAAAAGGATACCGTAGGCTTTCACATTCGGAATCTTCGTAAAAAACTTTGTGATACAAACTCTCACTTTTCCATAGATAGTGTTCGTGAGATCGGCTACCGCTTTAACAGTCAGTAAGCAGTCCCTCGTAGTTCATAATGAATTGCGAGGGATTATTCATTTTCTAAGACGGTATGTCGGAATTTGATAAATCCCTGCAAATGTTGATTTTATACGACTGTTAAGAGCAATATCGTGTCTAAACTTGCGACTGGACTTTGCATTTTCTACGAGTTATCTTCGTAATATCTCGGCATTATACTACTGGAATGTTTATCATAAACAGGGCATGATTTATGGCAGAATGGGCAGTCGTTCTCGTGCCATTTATTAGGTCTTGCTTGGATACGAATATGTTTAACTCCATTCTTATCAGAGTAAAGATTACAATTTTTTATAACTGTGTTCTTGACATTAAGGACACTTTTGCATAATGTATTAACTGAAGCCACTTGTGAATACTCCTTTTGTGTTTTTCTTCGCAGTTAATACATTAAAGGACACAAGTGTTTTTTCAATATGGTGTTGTTAATTTATGGTGTTAGGCTTCCACCATTATGCCAGAAGCCTCATATAAATTTATTGGGAAGAGTTACCGATCAAGTTTTCTCAGAATCCGAAGAATGGGATATTGATACGGTGTCAGAAACTATTGCATCGGAATATGAAAGAGCAACGAATCTTTCGATAAATAAAGAGAAGCAGAATTTGCCAATAGAAGAAAAACGAACGATAGATGTTAAAGAAATACGAGAATGGCTGAACTTTATTATTACGATTATATCAGTTGTTTTGGGAGTTACGAATTCTTCAGCAACAACGATAAATAATTACAATTATACACAACAAGTCAATAATTATTACATCGTTGGAATGGGATATGATGCGAAGGAGCTAAATACGACTAAATATAGAATCGTTAATAGAGAATCTATTGTACGACTGAAGCATGACTGCCATTCGATTGTAATTGAAAAGCTTGAGGAAGGGAAAGTTGTTAGAATTATAGATAAATATAAAAAGTGGCGACAGATAATTTGGGAGAATGAAGATGGTGAAGAATGTATGGGGTGGATTCAAAATTATAAATTAACTGAGTTTAAAGTGCCTAGAAATAAATGATGTATATTTGATGAAATAGAATCTATAAGTGAAGGAAGTATTATGTGTGGTAGATATTATATTGATTCTGATATGGCAGATGAAATCGAAAAAGTAGTGCATGATATAGACCAACGGATCCGGCAGGAACATTTTGCAGGAGATATCTTTCCAACCAATGTAGCACCGATCATTGAAAAATCAGAACATGGATTGAAACTGGATGTTTGCAAGTGGGGATATCCATTGTCACAAGGAAAGAATCTGGTTATAAATGCAAGAGCAGAATCTGTTATGGATAAACCTTCTTTTCGAAATGGAATCCTCTATCACCGCATTTTGATACCGGCAAGTGGGTTCTATGAATGGAATCGGTTAAAAGAGAAAAATACATTTTCCAGATATGATGCACCAGTATTGTATATGGCTGGCTTCTGTGATTGGTTTGAGAATGAACGACGATTTGTGATTATGACTACAGCAGCCAATGAATCTATGATAAAAGTACATGATCGTATGCCGCTGATATTGGAAAAAGGACAGCTGAAAGATTGGTTCGATGACAGGAAAATGGAGCAAATTCTGCATCAGGTACCGGTTCAGCTAAAACGAGAGGCAGAATACGAACAGCAGAGCTTATTCTTATAATGGTTCAGAGGAGAAATAGAAAGATGCAAATATTTGTTGATGCAGATGCCTGCCCAGTGGTTGCGATCATTGAAAAGATTGCAAAAGATAATAGTGTTCCGGTAATGTTGTTGTGTGATACAAACCATGTTCTGTCATCGACTTATAGTAAAGTTGTTGTTGTCGGTGCAGGAGCAGATGCAGTAGATTATAAACTGATTAGTATCTGCCATAAAGGAGATATTGTCGTATCACAGGACTATGGTGTGGCTGCAATGGCATTGGGAAAAGGTGCTTATGCTATTCATCAATCAGGTAAATGGTACACGGATGATAATATTGATCAGATGCTAATGGAACGTCACCTGAGTAAAAAAGCCAGAAGAAGTTCCCGTAAATGTCATGTCAAGGGACCGAAGAAGCGGACGGAGGAAGATGATGAAAGATTCGCTCAGTCTTTTGAAAAAATGCTTTTGATGGCACGGGAGAAAGAAGGCAGATGAGGAATTGTAGATGCAGAGGAACGACAGAAGCTATAAAGACTTAAAACAAAAACAGAAGAGTGCAATAGCAGATAAAACATACAAAATGCACTTGAAGTTTTATCTTGAGAATCAGCGAATGCCGGATGCTACTGAAATGAATGATATATGCAAAAGTTTGTTTACGGCAGTTCAATCGCTTGCTCCTAAAACGGAATATGAAGAATTTTATAAAATTGTTGAAAAGCGTGAAAAGAGTTATGAAGAACGTATCCTGAGAGACATTCAGAATGGAATTATAATAGAAACACTTATGGCAAAAAAACATAAGAAAACGCCGGAAGAAAAAGCAGCTGTTGCGAAACAAAAGAAGCAGCAGAGGCGAGCAAGACGGAAACAAGAAACAAGAGATAATCTGGCTAAAGAAGAAATCTTGCAAGATGACAGATTTTTCGTTATTGCCGGTTATACCTCCGGAGGTGCACCGTATGGTGTCACCTGGGAGGAAATGGGTCTGAAACCTTGGGAAGATTTGGAAGAGAATAATTGAGTTGTCAGTGCAATCTTATTTATCTCTTGTGACAGAAACAGGTTCCCGTTTTGCCGGAAGTAAGTCTGAATTGATTTCAGGAGCATCGAGCAGCACAGAGAAATTTTGCTGAATGATATCCAGTGTTTTCTGCTTTTTCTGTAATTTCTGTTTTTCCCGGACGGTAGCAGCTTGTTCAGATTCAAGATTTTCAATCCGCTTCTGGATTTTTTCAGAGCTAGGGATTTTGGTAACACCGAGATCCTGAAGCTCTTTTTTTAGTGAATCGTGGAGTTGGTATTCTGCCAGATGCTTGGAACGGTATTCTTTTGGATTTTTTGCAGATTTGCAATCTTCTATCACTTTACGGCAGAGCCGGTAAGAATCACAGTGTTTCTGAATGACTTTCTGCGTGCTTAGCTCACTGGTGATGTGTGCTATTCTCTGATCAGCCGCTTTAACAGAAGCATCAACATCAGAAACATGCTGCCTGAAATCCTCATAATTCAGTAGGTTATTTTCTGAAAGATAGTTGAAGGTGCGGGCTGCCTCTTTTAGATTATTGAGTTTTGCCCAATGTTCAAATCCTTCTCGATTGCCAGTCGTTACATACGTGGAGATATTGATATACAGGCGAGCTTCTCTGGACAGATGTTTTGGAGTTTTCACTTTGCTACGATTTTTAGCTAAGTGGATGCGGACGTTTTCTTCCGTATAATAACTTCCCAGAGATTTCATATAAGTGAAATTTTTTTGTTCCGGTGCACGGAAAGAAAGATGCTTTCCCTGCCGGACTTCATATCCAGCTAACTGCATTTTTTGTAGAAATTCCTCATAGTTGATGGAAGTCCAGATTGCTT
>OOBR01001171.1_pt1 | contig 16757 bp, 8 predicted proteins | sample 1671281 | NCBI WGS metagenome assembly OOBR01 (sample SAMN06348140, study PRJEB24527) | human gut metagenome | biome: human gut; feature: ankylosing spondylitis patient; material: feces | host: Homo sapiens | place: China | collected 2015-10
GATTACTTCTATCAAGAACCAGAATCGTTCAAGTACTTGCTGGAGTTTCTCCGCCTTGGGATTCCTGGAATCAGAACTACTACGTTTGGGTAAAAGTGAATACGACCTTTCGGAAATGTTTGTTGTACACAAAACAATGGAAGACCGCGGAACAAACTATGTACGCTATCATGGCGACAGTTCTTTCTCTCCCGGCGGAAGTTTCTATGACATCATCTATTGTATGAAGAATTATGGACTGGTTCCGCAAGAAGCAATGCCGGGTATCATGTATGGTGATACACTGCCGGTACACAATGAACTGGACGCGGTTGCAGAAGGATACATCAATGCAATCGCCAAAGGTAAACTCACTAAACTGACTCCGGTATGGAAGAAAGGCCTTAGCGCCATCTACGATACTTATTTGGGAGCGTGCCCGGAGAACTTCACTTACAAAGGCAAGGAATATACTCCGAAGACTTTCGCTGAATCACTCGGACTGAAAGCTGAAGATTATGTATCACTGACTTCATATACACACCATCCTTTCTATTCTCAATTCGCTATCGAGATTCAGGACAACTGGCGTAATGGTCTGTCCTACAATCTTCCGCTTGACGAGTTCATGGCTGTAATGGACAACGCTGTAAAGCAAGGATATACATTTGCATGGGGTAGTGACGTCAGCGAACAAGGTTTCACCCGTGACGGTGTTGCCGTAATGCCGGATGCTGCTAAAGGTGCAGAACTTACCGGCTCGGATATGGCTCGCTGGACAGGTCTGACTGCTGCCGATAAACGCAAAGAACTGACTTCCAAACCGCTTCCGGAAATGGAAATCACTCAGGAAATGCGCCAGACTGCTTTCGACAACTGGGAAACTACAGATGACCACGGAATGGTAATCTACGGTATCGCCAAAGACCAGAACGGAAAAGAATACTTCATGGTAAAGAACTCTTGGGGTACAAGTGGTAAGTACAAAGGTATCTGGTATGCATCCAAAGCATTCGTTGCTTACAAAACAATGAATATCCTGGTACACAAAGATGCACTGCCTAAAGAAATTGCAAAGAAACTAGGTATCAAATAAAGATTCACTCTTATTTAAACATAAAAGCTCCGGAAGTTAAGATGACTTCCGGAGCTTTTATGTTTAATGATGTTCTCTTGTATACTGTAAACAGCCAAATACTTAAGAGAAACTCAGCTTACTGATATGTTCCGAAAATCTCTCCTTATAATTATCACCAACAGGAATATATGTATTTTTATCAAAGATGATACGAAGCCGGGAAACTTCGGTTATCTTACGCAGATTGACAATGTAAGAACGATGTACCCGCATAAAATACGTTGGAAGCCGTTCCTCCATTTTTTGAAGACTGGCAAGGGTTATGACCGGTTTATCCTCTCCTTCTATAAAGATACGCACGTATTCGCTCATCCCTTCAATATACCGGATATTTTTCACATCAATGCGCACCACTTTGTAGTCACTCTTTACAAACAAGGAATCTCCTTTAATCTGCGAACTATTTCCCAGTTCTCCCTGCTGTTCCAACATTCGGTATTCGTACTGTTTTCGTGCCTTATCCGCCGCTTTCAGCAAATCCTGAAATTCAAACGGCTTCAATAAATAATCGACAGCATCCAGCTTGAAACCGTCTACCGCATATTCAGAATAAGCAGTAGTAAAGATCACCATCGGGCGGCTGATTAAAGAGCGGATAAAATCCAGTCCATTCAAATCGGGCATATTGATATCCACAAATATCAGGTCAATCTCTTCGTCTGCCAATACCTTCATCGCCTCAAAAGCATCCTGACAGGACTTGACTAAAGATAGAAAAGGAACACGGGATATATAATCCGTCAATTGCTTCAATGCCAAAGGTTCATCATCAATCGCTATACATTTCATTATAATAAAGGTATAATAAGTAAGACATCAAATTTATCATCTTCCTCAGTAATGGAGAGAGTGTAATCATTACCAAACAACAACCGCAACCGTTTGCGTATATTCTCCAGACCGATGCCGTGATGTTGCTCGTCAGACGAAGTCCCCGTGCTATTGGTACATCTGAAAGCAAGGCGGTTTCCTTCTTCCAGTTGCATTACAACATGAACAAATGATTCTTTCCTGTAGCTCACTCCATGTTTAAAAGCATTCTCCACAAAAGAAATAAAAAGTAAAGGAGGAATTTGAACTTCGGGCACTTCGAGAGGGAAATTCTTTTCAATAGAAACTTTCTCAGGATAGCGCAAACTCATCAAAGTAACATAATTCTCCAGAAACTGAACCTCGCGCGAAAGCAGAATGGTTTTATTACTGGCCTCATAAAGCACATAGCGCATGAGCTTAGAAAGTTCCACAATCGTACTCTTTGCCTTCCCCGTATCGATATCGACCAAAGCGTGAATATTATTCAGCGTATTCATAAAGAAATGCGGATTTATCTGATACTTCAGATACTGTAATTCAGACTGTAAACGCTGATGCTCCAGTTCTTTCACGAAAGGATTTAAAAAACAGTTTGACGGCAATATTAAATCCTACCATCAAAAAGGCAATTACACAATGAATAAGGTAACGGATGGTGAAGGGAGGAATGGGATAAGGAGTCGGTTTAGGGAAGCCGCCCGGTCGTTGCGGTTTTTCCAAAACCGGATCGTTTGCCTGAGGCGCTTCCCAATGAACAGACTCTTCTTGCCGAGCCTTCTCTCTCATCTTAATAATCAGGTCTCTCTGGATTTTTCCTTTACCCTTGCGAAGATCGCCATATCTGAATTCCTTTGGAAAACGCTGCATAGAGGGACCGGGAATAACCCAACAAGCAGTAGAGATTAGAAAAGCCAAAGAAATAATATATTGCCAGTACTTTTTCTTAAACAGGAAATATGGAACTAATCCATAATTATTCAACAAAAACAAGACGAAAAAAGGAAGGATGCTCAACCACGAATCATGAACAATTACACGGATTTCTTCTTTTTCGAGTCCACCACTGACGGCAAAGTATCCGCCTATCAGTGGGAGAAGAAAAATAACTGTCCAGATAGCCCCATAAATGCTCTGCTCCAGCAATTGTTGTTTACGCAGTCTTTCCATGCTTCATTGTTCCAAATTACTGATACAAAGATAGAACCGTTACTTCTTCTCCACAAAAATAATCGACCAAAGGACTTATTTCAACGGTAAACTGCTATTTTACCATCCTCCGGGGCGTCCTCCTCCACCGGGCTGACCACCACCCGGATTGGAGTTCACATTTCCTACCTGCGTCACCATTGAACCGGCTGTAAAGGTAGCCGCCTGCGTGCCACCGGAATAAGAACTTCCCGTATAAAGTCCGAAGAACTCACTGCCTCCCGAAACAGAACCGCCTTTGGAGATCGTATAGCTGCCTCCCGAAGCCAGGTTCGGGCTACTGAACAACAACGTCATCTGGGAATAATTGCGGGGAATCTGATATGTCAGAACATTGGTACCATCCGCAGACTGGATATTCAGAATTTCTCCGTTCGATCCCGAACCGCCATAAATAACGCTGCGCTGTGTACACACGCTTGAAGTAGGAGTACTCGTCCCCCCGCCTATGCCGAGTACAATTCCTCCGGTAATTTTAAACGTATTCTGATCACAATCGAAACCGTCTTCGGGCGAAGTAGTTCCTGAAGCGATCACAACTCCGCCGGTAATGGTCAGCGTACCATTGGAATCGATGCCGTCATTGCCGGAACTGTAGCAATAAATACTTCCGCCATTGATCACAATACTGTTACTCGCATTCATACAATCGTCGTAACAGAGAGCGGCAATCATACCATCATTAACGGTCAGCACACTTTTACTCTCAATACCTTCGCTGCCCTCTCCTCCCGTGGCTCTTACCAGCACCGTTCCTCCGTTGATGGTCAATGCGCCTTCCGCTTTCATTGCTTTAGCTGATGAATCGAGCTTGCCGTATACATACTGTGTACCGGTAGTGATCACTTTTACCGTACCGTCATGGATAGTAATAGAACCGTCGCAATTCATACCTTTGCCCGCAGCTCCCGTACTTTGAAGAGCTATTTCGCCTCCTTCAATTACTATATCTCCATCACACTTGATTCCTGCACACGAACTCAGATCATCATCTTCATAAAGAGGTTTCTGAGAAGTGAATGCGGTTATCTTTCCTCCGGAAACCGTCAGGTTTCCATTGCACGAAATTCCTTTGGAACCGGCTCCCGTAACTTCCGCCTGAAGAGCGCCTCCGCTGATTATCACATCTAACTCCGATTTAAAACCATGCGCTTTATCAGCCGTAGTGGCAACTTTGACAAAACCACCTGTCATCGTGATTCCTCCGTCTTCACATTGGATGGCGTCTTCCGTAGAAGAGATATTCAACACTCCGCCGCCGATGATAACGGCATCATTGGTATGGATTCCATCTTTCACTGCCGAAGGTACCGAGATATTGCATCCGCTACGCAGACGTATGTATTCGTCACTGACTATCGCATGTTTATAATTTCCGGTTACCGACAGCGAACCGCTTCCACTGAATATCAGCTGTCCTTCACTAAAGAAACAGGACTTCATATCTTCTCCGTCAGTCAGTGTATAAGATGTTCCGTCGGTCAGTGTATTGGTCGTACCCTCCGCGCAGACAACAAATACCCGTTTCGATGACTGAATATTAATGGCAGCACCCACAGGATTATGAATAGACGTTCCACTCAATGACAGTTTGAACTTCTTTTCACTATATACCTTAAACGAACCGTCTGTCGTAGCACCTTTCAAGACATACTCTATTCCCTTGACCGTAGAGTTCACTACTATATGCGCTCCGTTCTGCGAAACACTTACCCCATCAACTTCATTGCTGACAGTAGCCGTGGCCCCGTCATAACTGACAGTAACTACAGAAGTGAATGATGAGTTTTCTATAAAATCATCATAATTCGCATCATTTTCATCCGTCACCACAGTCTCTGACATACTGCCGTAAGTTGTCCGATCACTTTCATCGAAAGCAATCGTAAAATTCAGCAAATCATCCGATTCTTCAGGAACAGTAGGATTGGGCTGGCTGCCTCCTTCTTCATCCGAACCGCCTCCCCATTTCCCCTCGTCAAACTCAGTCGAATCCGTCGTACAGCTTACCGACAACAACAGCAAGGAGGACAACATTAAAAATAGTACATTCTTTTTCATAATTTCCCTTTATTATCATATTATAATTGCGCAATTACAAATATATGCCGGAAAGAGAAGAATAAGAAAAAAAATCAATGAATCGGGTATTCTTATCGGTAAACTGCCTTTATTTTCCACAGAAAGAAAACTGCGTATGAACGAAAAATGTATCCGATCGTTAACATTCAGCATTCCCTGTATTCCTGTGGAGTCATTTTCACATGTTTACGGAAATATTTATTAAAAAAGGAAAGATTATTAAATCCTAATGAAAAAGCAATTTCCTTCACAGGCAATCGGGTTGACTTCAATTGTGCCTTGGCATTCATGATAATAATTCCCGTGATAATCGCCAAAGGGCTATGTCCGCTGGCTTTACGGATAGCACCGGAAAAATGAGCCGGAGTTACTCCGCACTTCTTCGCATAAAAAGAAACTTCGTGTTCCTGTGTATAGTGAGTCATCAGCAACTGGATAAACTGGCGATAAAGTTCATGTTCCCGCTTGATAGGTTCGTTGGTAGTCGGCTTACAGCGTTTATACAACTCACCCACCCCCTGAAAGAATATAGTAAAAATAGACATTAATATTTCTTTGTTATCCAGTGTGTTCGGTAAAGAATAGGCACGGATAAGCAGGCTGAAAGCGTTTCGGTATAATTGCGCTACCTCTTCCTGTAATGCCATAATAGGGTTATCCAAAATCATAGGGAGAAAATCCAAATAGGTCTCTACATAACTCACACGGGAGATAAATTCCGAAGAAAAGCCCGCAAAGCAAACACGGGTATCCGAAGATACTTCGTGAATCTGTATGAATGATCCGGGGAGGACAGTCACAAAGTCATTATGGGTAATGGTATACTCGGACAGGTTGATAGTGGCACGTACAGTTCCCCGCGTGCAAAGAACAAAGACTCCCGCCTTTATATGGCAGGGAAAACGACCGTATTGATTCAGAATATCGCCGGTTATGCTGTCATCTGTAACAAAATCGACCGGAAGATCAAACTTAGGAAGAGCATCATCTATAATCATAATTAAGAAATTTAGTTCCACAAAGATATCTTTTTCCATTCGATTTTCCTCCAAGCTCTTTATTAAAATATGAAAAACAGAACATCTATTATTTAAAAGAGAACATTACAGTTATCTATTCAAATACACGTGCATATAAAATAGTTAAAATAGAACATCGAATACCAAGAATAGAGCTTGATGTAGAAACAATATTAACCGACATTTGCAATGTTTTAATAAATACGTTGAAATAAAAACAAAAAAGAGAATGAAAACATTACGAAAACTATTTTATGTAGCTTGTACAACATTCTTCCTTACATCTTGCGAAGAAACCTACAATGACAAGCTGTCCTGGCCAGGCGAACTCAGTCAGGAATATGGCTCGTATATCAAACCATCCACTCTGGACCTGACCTACAGCGGAGAAAAGTTAATCGGAAAAACCGTCAGCTTTCAGACGGAAGACAGTAAAAAAGGAACATTGACATTAAACGATATCATTCCGGGAGAAAAAGAGACATCATTCCGGATAAACTTATCAGAGCAGGAAGACAACTATACGTTCAGCGGAGAAACAGTTTCGTGCGCGGGAGCAACTGTGAAATACGCCGGCTCCATTACTCCGAAAACGATGAAACTGGATTTGAATGTAACGATGCCGCAAAATCAATGGATGAAAACTTATCAGATGAGCGAACTGACACGCGGCAGAGGAAAAGATGTCATACGCAATCAGACGACCGGCGAATATGAATGGGGAGAGTCGGACAATCAGATACTGACAGCAGCCCTTTATACCGACATGGATTTAGAGATGGTCAAGGAGGCGGGAAGTTTGTACGCAACCGTATCCGTTATTATAAAAGGCATGGGAGGATACCTCCTGCCGCAATTACTCAAAAGTGTCACTCTGGAATCCGACGGAAACATTACGGCCGAATATACATCGGACGAACTGCAATTGGGGGAACAGAAGTTCAGCGAAATCGACATGGATAATCCCGCATCCCAGCAACAAGTCATTAATTTCATTATGATGAAGTTAATGTTCAATACATTGTCTGCCGATGACATTACTGACGCAACTCAGGGACGCAATTATGCAAAGTCTCCCCGGGGACTGGCTTTCTGGTATCTGAAAAATGACCTTCTCTATGTCAAACTGAACCTTCCGGGCATTATCAGCCTGGTCATGCAAGGGCAGGGACAGACGGTCGATGCTCATCTGATAGCAGGCATTGCAGATGCTATCCTGAAATCTAATCCTTTCTTACTGAAGACTCTACTGGGAATTGTGAGCGAATCATTGGATAACTCTTTATTATCTATGATCGCCAATATGGATCACCAAAGTTTTCAGATGTTCTTCTCGTGGATAAAGGAAGGCATCCCCATGCAGATAGAAAAGGAGAACGGACATACGCATATCTATCTGAACAGGGAAGCACTGAGCCCTCTCATAGCCTTCATCCCCAATCTTCAGCCAGCGATGGAAGGTATTCCTAACTTCGGTCCGATGTTGTACAATTCCTATATAGGTCCACTGTATGATAACTGGTCTATCATCACCCAACTGGACTTGGGACTCGACCTGACAGACAAAAATGAATGAGACTTTCCACCAGAAGAAAAAACATAAATTACAGAAACAATGAAAAAACTATATATTCTGACATTATTCATCTGCCTTGCCGGATTCGGGACTAGTTTTGCCCAGACGTTGAAAGGACATATATATGACGCCAATACCAATGAACCTTTGGTTGGCGCAGCGGTAACGTACAAGTTGCACGGCAATCAGGGAACCGTGTCCGACATAAACGGAGCGTATGAAATCAAACTTCCGGAGGGAGGTGTCGACCTTGTGTTCAGCTATATCGGTTATGAAGACGTTCTGATGCCCATTGTTATCGGCAAACGTGAAGTGATCACTAAAGACGTGTACATGAAAGAAAGTACCAAGCTGCTGGAAGAGGTAGTGGTAAGCGCCGGACGCTTTGAGCAAAAACTCAGTAATGTCACCGTATCCATGGACTTGGTGAAAGCGGGCGATATCGCCCGTCAGGCCCCGACGGATATCACTTCTACTCTCCGCACGCTGCCCGGTGTGGATATAGTGGACAAACAGCCTTCCATGCGTGGCGGCAGCGGATGGACTTACGGAGTAGGTGCCCGCAGCCAGATTCTGGTAGACGGAATGAGCACCCTAAATCCAAAAACCGGAGAAATCAACTGGAACACCGTACCTCTAGAAAACATCGAACAGATAGAAGTCATCAAGGGAGCCTCATCCGTTTTGTACGGTTCGTCTGCTCTCAACGGTATTATCAATATCCGTACCGCCCGTCCGGGATTGACACCGAAAACCCGCTTCAGCGCCTATATCGGTATATATGGCGATGCCGAGAATGACGAATACCAATGGAGCGACAAGAGTTTCTGGAAAGACGGCAAGTATTCCGTCAAACCCATCCTGCGCGGAAACCTTCTCAGCGGCATACGAAACCCTATTTATGAAGGCTTCGATCTCTCCCACTCCCGCCGTATCGGCAACTTTGACGTCAGCGGAAGCATTAATCTCTTTACCGATGAAGGATACCGTCAACAAGGATATAACAAACGTTTCCGCATGGGCGGCAACCTGACTTATCATCAACCGGACATGGGCATGAAGATATTGAACTATGGTCTGAATGTTGACTTTCTTTCTAATCAATACGGAGATTTCTTCATCTGGAGATCACCAACAGAAGTTTACAAACCTTCTCCTTTCACCAACATGGGACGCGAAGAGAACAACTTCCACATCGACCCGTTCATCAACTATGTGAATCCGGAAAACGGAACGTCACACAAGATCAAAGGACGTTTCTATCATAGTGCCGACAACATAATCAAGCCCAGTCAGGGAAACTCCATCACCGACATCCTTGGAAATATGGGAACGAATGCCCAGACTATACAGAATATAGCAGGCGGCGATTACAGTTCGCTCTACCCGGCATTGGTCGGCATCGGCTCCGGTCTGATCAACAATAATCTGGAAGATGCCATGAACGGGGTATTCACTTCCTTGGGCAACATCTTCCCCAACGCCACCACCGCCGATTATTGTGACCTCATCTCATGGGTGATGGACAACGGACTGCCAAGTGACCTGATGAACGGCATACAAAACGGACAAGTCCCCAGTGATCTCATCCCCTGGCTGTCCAACGTAATGAATCCGACCCGAAACAACGTTCAGACGAAAACGGACAAGAACTATAACTATTATCTTGACTACCAGTTCAACAAGAAATGGGACGGCGGCGCACAGATCACTACCGGAATGACTTACGAGCACGTCCGCTACAATTCTTCCATCATGGATCAGGTGTACAAAAGCGATAATGTAGCCGCCTTCTTCCAGTACGACCAGCGCTTCTGGGACCGCCTGAGCGTATCGGCAGGGGTACGAGCCGAATATTATCGTGTGAACAATCATCACCGTGAAGCCGAAACGAAAATATTCGGGGCCAAAGTCCCGTTCCGTCCGGTGTTCCGTGCCGGACTGAACTATCAGTTAGCCGATTACAGCTTTATCCGCGCCAGTGCCGGACAAGGTTACCGCAACCCGTCCATCAACGAGAAATATCTTCGCAAGGATATCGGAGGAGTGGGTATCTATCCGAACCTCGGCATCAAGCCGGAAAAAGGTTACAATGCTGAATTGGGATTCAAGCAAGGATATAAGATAGGCAACTTTCAAGGGTTTGTAGACGTAGCGGGATTCTATACCGAATACAGAGACATGGTTGAATTTCAGTTCGGCCTGTTCAATAATGCAGACTACAGCATGATCAACAGCATCAGCGATGCTATCCAGATGCTGACAGACGGCAAAGGCTTTGGCATCGGAGCACAGTTCCACAACGTATCGAAAGCGCAAATCTACGGTATGGAGATTTCGACAAACGGCGTTTATGACTTCAACAAGAATACGAAACTATTCTATAATCTGGGATATGTATATACTGAGCCCCGCGATGCCGACTACAAGGAACGTAATGAAATAGAAGATTTATACACCGACGCCCTTCAGATGAAGGAGAAGTCGAATACAGGCAAATATCTGAAATACCGCCCGAAGCACAGCTTTAAAGCCACGGTCGATTTTCAATGGAAGCGTATCAATCTGGGTGCCAACTTTGCATGGAAGAGCAAGATACTGGCAGTGGACTACCTCATGATGGACGAACGTGAAAAGCAACAACAAGACTTAATGGACTATGTACGCACGATCCTCTTCGGAAAATCGAGAGGAGAAACACTGGCTACTTACTGGAAAAAACATAATACAGACTATGCCACCGTTGACTTGCGCTTCGGGGTAAAAGCGACCAAAGAAGTCGCCTTCCAATTCATGGTCAACAACCTGTTGAATAAAGAATACAGTTACCGCCCGATGGCAGTAGCCGCTCCCCGTACTTTTGTAGTGAAAATGGACATCACATTCTGAAAAACTCACTTAGATTACTGGTTAAATCTGTCGGGGAGACTTCCCCGACAGATTTTTTTATATACATCCACACAGAATAAAGCCTCAGCTCCCGGATGGCCGGCAACAGAACCAATGAAACGAACAAGCAGCAACGTATATTAACACAAAGAGAAAAATATTCACCGCCAACCTACCGCTTCTTTGTGATTTTTGCTTATTTTTGGCAACTAGTATAACACATACAACAAAACACCACTTTTAATGAAGAGGAATATCTATATATTATTTACTATAGGTCTGTTTATCCGGATTCTCCCCTCACATTCAGTAAACCTGAATACCGAACGACTGTCCAATTTGAAACGCCTGATAGAAAACAACATTGCGTACGATTCCATCGCGCCGATAGACAGCGTTATCGCCTGGGGACAGCAACTGAGCCCTATACTGGAAAAGGAAAACAAGATGGAACTGTCTTTCAGCATCCGGCAACTGGTGGTTTACATCTACTCCCTGCGCGGAGACATCGGGAAAGCAATCGACGAAGCGCGACAAATGTACGAAAAAGCAGAAACGATGAGATATGATTTAGGAATAGCCCTTTCGAGCGCAGCTATCGGAGATGCCTATTTCTGCTCCAATATGCCCGAAGAAGCCACTGATTCTTATAAGGAAGCCATCCGTTATCCCGCCTCGCCTTCGGAGAACAACCATTATAAAGAAATGACTATCCTGAAACTTATACAGGTGCTTATTCTGACTCAAAGGACAGAGGAAGCAGAGAAATACAGAAAGATACTTTCCGAATCAAAATCCATACAGACCCATCAGACGCTGCAATTTCTGACACTTGCTACAGATGTTTCTTACTATATCCAGAAGAACGATCTGCGCAATGCGAACAACTGCCTGCTGCAAGCAGAGCAAATCTACCTTTCGGACAGGCAACCTTATTATCGCACCACCTACAATTATATGCAAGGACGATATAACGAAGCAACAGGGAACTACAATCTTGCATTACAGTATTACAATGAGATTCTGACCGGCATCCGGCAAAAGACGCGCTCCATCATCTACCTGCAAGTAGCTTATGCCAAAGCGAACTTACTGATAGAAATGGGTAGTAAAGTAGAAGCGGCGCATCTGTATGAAGAAATCAGTATCGTCACCGATTCGGTAGTCGCTCCCAGCTATGCACACCGCATCAACAGCCTTCGGGCATCTTATGAGGAAAACCGGATGAAAGTAGAGAATAAAGCCGAGTTCAACCGTATTTTCATGGGCGGCATTTTAATAGGAGTCATAGTGCTGGGCATCATGATTTACCTCGTGATACACATATTAAAACAAAACAAGAAGATAGCGGAATCCAAAATCCGCATGGAGCAATCACGACTCAACGCCGAGAATGCCATGCAGACCAAAAGTCTTTTCCTCTCCAACATGAGCCATGAGATACGGACTCCGCTGAGTGCCCTCTCCGGCTTCTCCAGTCTGCTGACCGAGCAGGCACTCGACGCCGAAACACGCCGCCAATGCGGCGACATCATCCAGCAAAACTCCGACTTGTTGCTAAAACTAATAAATGACGTAATCGACCTTTCCAATCTGGAGATCGGAAACATGAAGTTCAACTTCACCTATTGTGACGCTATCGCCATCTGCAATAACGTAATCGATACCGTCAACAAAGTAAAGCAGACACAAGCCGAGCTCCGTTTCAACACATCGCTGGCTTCCCTAAAGTTATACACTGACGATTCACGCCTGCAACAGTTACTGATCAACCTATTGATCAACGCCACGAAGTTCACCCCGCAGGGAAGTATCACGCTGGAAGTCCGTCAGGAATCGGAAGAATTTGCGCTCTTCTCCGTCACCGACACCGGTTGCGGAATCCCACTGGAAAAGCAAAGTTCCATTTTCAACCGCTTTGAAAAACTGAACGAAGGAGCACAGGGAACCGGACTCGGCCTCTCTATCTGCCAACTGATCATTGAACGGATCGGCGGCAGCATATGGATAGACCCTGCCTACACCACCGGATGCAGATTTTATTTCACCCATCCCATCAACCCCACAAAAGAAGGAAAGGAGGCACAGTCATGAAACGGTTATGGATATTCTTCATACTGATCGTACTGGCAGGAGGAACCGGCAAGGCTCTCTCCAGCAATAACGAAGCTGCCAAAGACAGTCTGCTTCAGATACTGGACACTTTGCCGGCCGATTCTTCCCGGCTGGAGATGCTTTATTCACTCGCTTATCTGGACCCGATGTCACCTTCCTGCGTCTACTATCTGGGAAAATTATTGGAGGAAGCTACCACACAGGACAACAAGTATTATCAGTGTCTTGCTCTGTATGCCCATGTCGTTTATTACTTCAACCACCAAGACGAAGAAAACACAGTCATCTGGATGGACAAGCTCTCTCCGGTTGCTTTAAAAAACAACTCCTACAGCTTATACTTCGAAGGAAAAAGAGCAGAAATAACCATACATATCATAAAGCATAAAATAGAATATAGCATCACCCAAGCCGAAGAGATGTTTAAACTGGCACAAAAGTTAAACAATCCCCAAGGAATGTCATCGGCCAAACTATGCCTGATGACTGCTTATATGATGACCGCCCGCTTTAAAGAAGGCGAAGAGGCCGGATTCGAAGCCTACCGCCTTCTGCCACCCGCCGCCTCCCTGGAATCGCGCAAAAGCGTGCTCCAAGAAATAGCCTTATCTTGTTCCGCCACTAGAAACAAAAACTTCCTGAAGTACCTGCAGGAATACAAGAAAGTGCTGGACACACTATCAGAAGCAAAGCAGACACCCAAAGCATACAGCTACCTGTTATTGGAGTCTCTCTATGCCGACTATTATCTGAATGAAGGCACACTGGACGAAGCCCGCCCCCATCTGAAAAAGATGGATGAATACTTCTCTCCTACCACTTACATTCCTTGCCGGGGATTATATTATAATGTGTATTCCCATTATTACCGGATTACCAAAGAATACGAAAAGGCCCTGTCATACTCTCAAAATGCTATCGAACTCCTGTCCGAAGTATCGGACAATGAAGGGCTGAACTACAAAATAGAACATGCAAGCATTCTTACAGAGGCGGGACAAGCGGATGAAGCAATCCCGTTATTCCAAAGTTTGCTGGCGAAAAAAGACTCATTCTATCGGGCACTATCCATCTCGCAGACGAATGAAATCTATCAGATGCGCAACATGGACAACCTGCTTCTTGAAAAAGAACAGTACAAAGCAATGGTTCATTATGCCGGACTGACTCTGATAGCCATCGCACTGCTTATCCTGATTCCGTCTACCATACGTATCTATTATGTACGCAAGAAATTGAGGAAAGAAGAAGAGGAAATCCGCAAGATGAGCCAGATTGCGGAAGAAGCGAACGAAGTAAAAAGCCGCTTCCTTGTTAACATGAGCTATAACATACGCATCCCGTTGAATAACGTCTTAGGGTTTTCTCAACTCATGACTACTGATCCGGAAAGCATGGATGCCGACCAATGGAAAGAATATTCGGAGATTATCCAGACCAACTCCGCCGAACTGATACAACTGGTGAACGACGTGCTCGACCTCTCCAGACTGGAGGCCGGAAGAACGAAATGGCAGATACAGGAGCACGAAATCATCTCCTTGTGCTCGGACGTTCTCGGTATGGTACGCATGAGATGCGGAGATAAGATACAGGCAGACTTTCATACGGAAATAGAAAGCCAGCCGTTTCAGGTAGACACCGCCCGATTCACACAATTGATTCTCAGTACACTGATCTACACAGACCCGTGTGAAGAGAAAAGGAAAGTGTCTCTCTATCTGGAACGTGACACGCAACGGGAACTATTTGTCTTTCGGGTAGTCAACAGTCCGTTAGCCGATCCGGCCTTGCAAACACAAAAAGCAGAAGTACGCCATAGCATCAACCGTCTGACAATCGAATATTTCAAAGGTACATATACGATTGAACCGAATACTCCGGAAGGTCCCGTACTGACTTTCACATATCCTTATTCCAAAACAAATAATATCTAATCATATGACCAAGAATCTGATCACACTAAAAATACAATTCTTATTTCTCATCGGAGCTATCCTGCTAGCGCCCTCTATCGCACGTGCTTCCGCCGTTACGGCTTCCGTCGACAGTCTGCAGAATCTCTTGCAAAACGACACGGATGCCGGGCAACGGGCCATTATCTATATTCATCTGGCGGATATCCACGTAGACAGCCTCAACATTTCCTCCCAATATTGGGACAAAGCCCTCACCGAGGCCGCAAAAGCCAAAGACGAATATATGATGAAGCTCGCACTCGATAATCTGATACAACGATATGCTTCCAAAAACAAAGAGAAGGTAGAAAAGTATATAACCTTCGCCCGACAATATCTGCCGGAAGAACACAACACCCTTTTCCGGTATTACTTGTATTGTTACAACATCTGGGCGGAAATGCGAAAGAACAATTCGCTGGAAACAATCGAACAGGAACTGGACAAGCTGAAAAAGGAAAATCACGGACAAATGACACCTGAAGAACAAATTCAATGGGAATATCTGACCGGAGTATCACTCGATTATTCAGCGGTACTGACACATTCATACAATGAAGTTTCCAAAGCCATTCCTTACGTAGAGCGCGCACTGGAGATACTAGCCCCTTATCCTTTGCAAGACAGGGTGCACTTCGAAATATTGTGCCACTACGAACTGGCAGACTTATATACAACTGTTGAAAACAAAAAGGCAGTAGACGAAGTGAACAAAATGATCGAGCTACACAAGCAATGGAATCATCTGAATACGACTTTCGACCGGAGATTTCTGGACGAATCACATTACTACATGGCTAAATATTCGCAGATTATTTTCATGGCAGATCTTATTTCGAAAGAAGAGATAAAGGACTATTATCAGAAATATATCCAGATAGCAAATAAAAAGAAGGTTGTAAAAAGCACTTACGAGACGACAGCAAGATATTATCAGACAATAGGCGAATACAAAAAGGCGATAGCTTACATTGATTCCGCCACTCAAACAGACCATTTCCAACCAGTCAACCTCGTTCCCATACTCAATGCGAAAGCCGGTCTGTACTATAAACTGAATGATTATAAAAACGCATATCTGACTTTAAAAGAAAGCAATAAGAACCGGATGTCGGATAAATCACAAAAAAGAGAGCAACAAATGATCGAAATGCAAACCCGCTTCGACGTCAACAAACTGGAACTGGAAAAGAGCAAACTCGCCAACAAAAACAAACAAATCGCACTGACCGGTACTTTTATCTTATTACTGGCAGCAATCGGATGGAGCATCTATCAGCGAACGATGGTAAAACGGCTGAAGAAAATGCACTGCGCACTAATGACTGCGCACGAAGAAGTCAGAAAACAAAGCATGAAAGCCACCGAAAGCGAGAAGATGAAAACGGCTTTCCTCAACTCTATCTGTCATGAAATACGTACTCCGCTCAATTCAATCGCCGGATTCTCCGAACTGATCTTCGATGAATCTTTAGACACGGCCACCAGACAAGAATTCCGGCAGTTGATACAAAGCAATTCTACCGCGTTAGCTTCTTTGATGGACAATATGCTGGAGCTGTCTCAGCTTGTCAGCTCCGAACTGCCTCTTCCTGTGGAGTCTACCGACGTATACGGACTATGTGTTGAAGAAATGGCCAAACTTAAGGAAACTCTGTCCAAGCCGAACATCGAATGTATCATCACAGGCGATAAAGACGGAATGACGGCACAGACAAACGCCTTTTATCTCTCCCGTGTGATTGGCAATTTACTAAGTAACTCCGCCAAGTTTACAGAAAGCGGAACAATCACACTGACCTGCAACATCGACAAAGAAAAAGGACAACTGGTGATCTCCGTCACCGATACGGGCATCGGCATCCCTGCCGACAAGCAGGAATGGGTGTTCGAACGTTTCACCAAAGTAGATGACTTCAAACCGGGCACCGGACTTGGCCTGTACATCTGCCGCATCATCATACAACGGCTCGGAGGGCAAA
>OOBR01001212.1_pt1 | contig 16238 bp, 9 predicted proteins | sample 1671281 | NCBI WGS metagenome assembly OOBR01 (sample SAMN06348140, study PRJEB24527) | human gut metagenome | biome: human gut; feature: ankylosing spondylitis patient; material: feces | host: Homo sapiens | place: China | collected 2015-10
CTGGAGTTCAGACGTGTGCTCTTCCGATCTGAATGGAGCCAGAAGAACAAGATGGAGGTTTCCTTTGAGTTGATCGAGCAGTTCCTCGACCATGACAGTAATCCCGTTTTCCAGACAGAGGTTCGCATCGAAGGGCTTCCTGCCGGAACTGGTACGGGCTATTCCAAAAAAGAATCTCAGCAGAATGCCGCGCAAATGGCTATCAAGAAGGTAAAAGACCAGACATTCATGGATACAGTCAATGAAGCGAAGTCGCAGCATTCGAAGCCGTCAGAAGTGGAAACAGAGTCGGTCGAACCTGAATTGACTGAGTCGGAAACCATGGAACCGGATACTTTGGAGACCGAAGCACCGGAAGCGGAAACGACTGCAGACAAAGTCGAAACGACTGTTAATGAGGTCGAAGCAACAGAAACTGAGAAGGAATGACGACTCCAACTACCATCCTAACGACAAAAGAGTAAATTATAAGTTAACCGAAACAAATCCCCATGCGGCGGCCCTGAATCACTAAATCGTGATCTTCAGTTACCAACTTCAATTTACCGGCAACTTCTTCAAGAGGAATAGACGAAATGTCATCTCCTTTTAAGGCAATCATTCGTCCGAATTGTCCATTGGCAATCAATTCTGTCGCGTGTCCTCCCATGCGGGTAGACAGATTACGGTCGAAAGGAGTAGGCGAACCACCACGCTGAATATATCCCAATACGGTTTCACGTGTTTCGATACCCGTTTCATATTCTATTTCCTGTGCGATGTATTCCGCGGCACGTTTCCGGCCATCCGTCAGGATGCCTTCTGCCACCACTACGATGGAATAGGGTTTGCCTTTTTTCAGCCTTTCGAGGATTGTGTTTCCTATATTCTTGATGTTGTAAGGGATTTCGGGGACAAGAATGACGTCGCCGCCACCCGCCATGCCCGAATACAGGGCAATCCAGCCGGCTTTATGCCCCATCACTTCAATAACCATCACCCTTTTGTGCGAGCTGGCGGTAGAATGCAAGCGGTCGATGGCATCCGTAGCGATGCTCACGGCGGAGTCAAATCCAAAGGAAATATCCGTTCCCCAAATATCATTATCAATGGTTTTGGGGACCGATACGATGTTGACGCCCATTGCGGCAAATTTAGCGGCAGTTTTCTGCGTTCCGTTTCCTCCGATGCAGACGACACAATCCAGTCCCATTTCCTGAATATTCTGAAGAATCAGTGCCGGCTTGTCGACATCCGAGACGACGCCTCCTTTTTTAAAAGGTTTCTCGCGCGAAGTACCCAGCATTGTACCCCCTTGGTTCAACAATCCGGATAAGGATTTATCAGTAAAGGATTCTATGTCTTTTGTCAGCAAACCTTGAAAACCACTATGAATTCCTATTACTTCCATCCCATAGTGATTGATGGCAGTTTTGCACACGCCACGAATAGTGGCATTTATACCGGGGCAGTCTCCTCCGGAAGTCAGGATTCCAATTCTCATTGTCGTTTTTTTTAGTCAGAAACTCGGGATTCAAGAAAAGTCGCCAAATTTTAACGATTATTTCCGTCGTAAAGATAGAAAAAAAAGATAAATAAGGTTACTTTTGCACGACTAAACATTATTATGTTAAAGCAGAAATGAATATTACAAAGATTATTAGTAAGACTTTCGATTCCCGTTTAAAACAAATAGACCTTTATGCTAGTCAGGCTAGTGAGATACAGCACCGTGTGCTGAGTCGCTTAGTGAACCAAGCTGCACAGACAGAGTGGGGAAAAAAGTACGACTACGCCTCCATCCGTAGCTATGAGGATTTCAGAAACCGCCTTCCAATACAGACTTATGAGGAAATAAAGCCTTATGTAGAACGCTTGCGGGCGGGGGAACAGAATCTGCTTTGGCCATCGGAAATACGCTGGTTTGCCAAATCATCCGGAACGACCAATGATAAAAGCAAATTCCTGCCTGTCAGCAAAGAAGCTCTGGAAGACATTCACTATAGAGGCGGTAAAGATGCTGCGGCACTCTATTTCCGCATCAATCCGGACAGTCACTTTTTCTCGGGAAAAGGGTTAATTCTGGGAGGCAGCCATAGTCCGAACCTCAACTCCAACCATAGTTTGGTGGGAGACTTGTCGGCGATTCTGATTCAGAACGTCAATCCGTTAATCAATTTCATTCGTGTGCCGAGCAAGAAAATCGCTTTGATGAGCGAATGGGAAACCAAAATAGAAGCAATAGCCAACAGTACTATTCCGGTCAATGTGACCAGTTTGTCCGGTGTACCCTCATGGATGCTGGTACTTATCAAGCGTATTCTCGAAAAGACCGGCAAACAAACACTGGAGGAAGTGTGGCCGAATCTGGAAGTATTCTTCCACGGCGGAGTGGCTTTCACCCCTTATCGTGAGCAGTACAAACAGGTGATTCACTCAAAGATGATGCATTATGTAGAGACCTACAACGCTTCCGAAGGATACTTTGGTACGCAGAACGATCTTTCAGACCCTGCCATGTTGCTGATGATCGACTACGGTATTTTCTACGAGTTCATTCCATTGGAAGAAGTTGATAAGGAAAATCCACGCGCTTACTGCCTCGAAGAGGTGGAACTTAACAAGAATTACGCAATGGTGATTTCTACGTCCTGCGGATTGTGGCGATACATGATCGGTGATACGGTGAAGTTTACCAGCAAGAACCCATATAAGTTCGTCATCACAGGACGTACGAAGCATTTCATCAATGCTTTTGGAGAAGAACTGATTGTAGATAATGCCGAAAAAGGCTTAGCTAAGGCTTGTGCCGAGACAGGTGCACAGGTGAGCGAATACTCTGCCGCACCGGTATTTATGGACGAACATGCCAAATGCCGTCATCAATGGCTGATAGAATTTGCCAAGATGCCGGATTCCGTAGAGAAATTTGCCGCAATACTTGATGCTACATTGAAAGAAGTAAATTCGGACTATGAGGCGAAGCGTTGGAAAGATATTGCTCTGCAACCACTGGAAGTCATCGTTGCGCGTCCGGGATTGTTCCATGACTGGCTGGCAAGGAAGGGAAAATTAGGTGGACAGCACAAAGTGCCCAGATTAAGCAATACACGCGAATATATAGAGTCAATGCTGGTGCTGAACAACGAATAAAGTTATCCGAACAAATTAAATCATTATATGACAGAAAGTATCCTACAGTGTACATAATATGCACTGTGGGACTTTTTTTGTATCACCAGCTTGCAACTGGTATCTACAACGCTATAAGCAAAAAATAAAGAATAAGATGAGTCGATTCTGTTGCAGATGGCAGATGATTTTTACTTTTTCAAACTTTATAGGAGACTGAAGCAATGATTATTCTACAATGATTCCACCGCCTAGCAACAAACCATCTTTATAGAAGGCAGCAGCCTGCCCGGATGCGATTGCCGTCAACGGTTCGTGAAGTTGTACATGCAGGAAGTTATCCGTTGTAACTGTCACAGTACAATGATTTTCCTGTTTCCGATAGCGAATCTTCACAATGATATCCGCATGCCCTAACAAACGTTCCCGATTAACAATATTCCAATCTTTAAGTAACATCTCTGTTTTCTCCAAAGCCTGTAGGGAAGCGAGTACTACTTCATTCTTTTCCGGGCGAATTTCCTTCACAAAGACGGCACGATTCAAATGAATGCCCAAGCCACGCCGTTGTCCGACGGTATAAAAAGGATAGCCCTCGTGCCAGGCTATAAAATCTCCCTTTTCATCGACGAATCGTCCACGTCTGACCTCCGCTGACCAAGTCTGACCTGCACTGACCTGGGGCTGACCTACGCTGACCTGCGGCTGACAATTGCTGACCTGTGGCTGACAATTGCTGACCAACCACTTTTTCAGAAAGCTTCGATAATCCATCGGGCAAAAGCAAACGCCCAGACTGTCCCTTTTCACCGCCACTTTCTGAAATCCCCGTTCAGCAGCAAAGGCACGTGCTTCCACTTTGGTAATATCTCCCATCGGAAGCAACATTCTCCGAAGAATATCCTGTTTGAGTCCCCATAAGAAAAAGGTCTGATCCTTGTCCGAATCGGCAGCGTAAGTTATATAATAGGTATCATCCACCTTTACTTTCCGTACATAATGCCCCGTAGCAATATAAAAAATCCCCATTTCATCGGCAATTTTGGAAAGAAGGGGCCATTTCAGATAGTTATTGCACAATGTGCAAGGCACAGGAGTATGCCCCACCATATATTCACGCACAAAATATTCGATGATCTGTTCGCGGAATATCTCACGGGCATCATACGTGATATGGCGGATTCCCAAACGCTCTGCCAAATGGCGGGCATCTTCCAGATATTCGGTCGAGTCGTTCAACTCATAGAAACGGAAAGTAACTCCGGTCACCTCATATCCGGCTTCCAGCAATCGCATGGCAGCTACGGAACTGTCCGTACCACCGCTCATTCCTAACAATACTCGTTTGTTTTCTTCCATCATGCTGCAAAATTAAGGATTTTCCCGTATCTTTGTTTGTTAAAGCCTAAAGAGAATGGAAGAGAAAGCAAATACCGGACAAGTTATCATCGTTTTAACCGAACATCTGACGTTCGGCACACTGCTGATTCCTTATATGGCAGAGAAATCTGACGACGGTACATACCAACTCATTGAACAGGCTTTTCACGCTTCACCCGAAGCAATCAGCCGAATGAACGAGGCCGAGCAACAAGCTATCGACATCGCCTCACATTATACAGAGAAATATCTGATGGGGATCTATTCGCGCGAGAAAACAGTATCCCGTTTTCTGCGCAAATTATCCGAAGATCCGGAGCGGGTAAAGAATAATATCCGCCCATTCATCGAGAAAAAAATGCAGGAGATGCTGACATTGATACGCCATCATAATCTTCCTCTGTATCAGAAACAGGTCGGAAGCAAACTGCTATATGCGCATCATGCCTATCATGTGCACCCTCATGACGTAGAGATCCGTTTTACGTTTCTTGCCGATGAGACCAATTTCCGCTACCAACTGCAATGCTATTATGACGGGCAGCCGCTCTCATTAAGTGAGCAGAAGCCTGTTATCGTGCTGACCTCCTCACCGTCTGCCCTTTTACTGGGAATGGAGCTGTACTTCTTTCCGCATATTGAGAGCGTACGCATTCTGCCCTTTACCAAGAAAAAGAAAATCAGCGTCCCTGCCTCCCAAATCGAGAAATACATTGATAACATCGTCATTCCGATAGCACGCTATCATGAAATTACGACTCAGGGACTGAATATCATTGAAGAGACGTATGCCTGCGAAGCTGTCCTGTCTCTTGAAGATACCATTTACGACGAACAGATGTTGCGGCTTAGCTTCCGTTATGGAGACCAGTCATTTACTCCCGACACCGTGACCGAAATGAAGAAGATCATTTACCGGAACGATTTCGGCGAGATATTCTTCTTCCGTCGGGATAGCGATGCCGAAGAAGAGAAGCTCCGGATGTTAACGGATTCCGGCTTGCAACGAGTCAGCGACGTTCATTTCAAGCTGTCGCCCGATGCGCCTGAAAAGACAATTACCGAATGGATCAGTACATATCGGGAGATGCTCCAACAGTCTTTTCTGCTGACAGGAAATATGGAGAATACCCCTTACTGTCTGGACGAAATCCGCATCGAACAGAGTTGTGATGATGAGCCCGACTGGTTTGAACTGCATATCACGGTAGTCATCGGCAATCTGCGAATCCCTTTCTCACGCTTCCGCAAGCACATCCTTGAAGAGAAAAGAGAGTTTCTGTTACCGGACGGACGCATGATTCTTTTACCGGAAGAATGGTTCAGCAAATATGGAAACCTGTTGGAACTGGGCACCCAGACGGAGACGGGGATTCGTCTGAAACCGACCTTTGTCGGTGCCGTACAATCGGCTTTAGAAGAGAACGGACCTAAAAACCTGCCTTTCAAGAGAGAGATACGTAATGTTCCTGTTCCCCAAGGACTGAAAGCGGAACTACGACCCTATCAGCAGAAGGGATTCTCATGGATGGTGCAGCTGAACAAGCAAGGATTCGGCGGCTGCCTGGCAGATGATATGGGACTTGGAAAGACACTTCAGACCCTGACGCTACTGCAATATATATACAAACCGCTTTCTCCCGATGCGGTCACTGCTCCTATGAAGCCCGTATTTACAGAAACCACAGCTTCCGACAATCAGCCGGACAAGGAATGTACTGCCAGCAATCCTCCCGCCAGAGAGCAGATAGCAGATGCCGAAGGACAGTTCTCCTTATTTTCGTTCTCCTCCGAAGATGAACTGCTGCCGGACACACGGGAAATCAGAGAGAAAAATAAACCGAAAGGAAATGATCATAGACAGGAACACGGAAAGAACTCCCGTAAGCCTGCCACTTTGATCGTTGTCCCCACTTCCCTGCTCCACAACTGGCGAAGAGAGGCTAAACGCTTCACGACTCTTGCGATAGCGGAATATAACAGCAACACCACGTTTCCCAAAGGACATCCGGAAAAGTTCTTCAATCATTTCCATCTGATATTCACGACTTATGGGATGATGAGGAATAACATTGATATTCTCCGCTCCTACACATTCGAATACATCGTACTTGATGAGAGTCAGAATATCAAGAACAATGATTCCCTTACTTTCCGTTCGGTCATCCAGTTGCAAGGCAAGCACCGGATTGCACTTACCGGCACGCCTATCGAGAACTCTCTCAAAGATTTGTGGGCACAGTTCCGTTTTCTGCAACCGGACCTGCTAGGAGAAGAAAGCGCTTTTCATAAGCAATTTATCATTCCGATCCGGCAAGGAAACGTCCGTATGGAGAAAAGGCTGCAACAGATCATCGCTCCGTTTATCCTTCGCAGAAGCAAGAGCGAGGTAGCGCCGGAACTTCCCCCGCTTACCGAAGAAACGATCTATTGCGCCATGTCCGAAAAGCAGGGTGAGAGCTACGAACAGGAGAAAAACAGCCTCCGCAACATATTACTCCAGCAACCCGAAAACAAAGACAGATACCATATGTTCAGCATCCTGAACGGTATCCTGCGTCTCCGTCAACTGGCTTGCCATCCGCAGCTTATCTTTCCCGACTTCGACGGGGTATCGGGAAAAACGGAACAAATCATCGATACCTTTGACACACTAAGAAGTGAAGGACATAAGGTACTTATCTTTTCTTCCTTTGTCCGGCATTTGGAGATACTTGCCGAAGTATTCCGCCAACGGGGCTGGAAGTATGCTCTGCTGACCGGTTCCACCAACAACCGACCTTCCGAAATCGCCCATTTCACCGAACAAAAGGATGTGCAGGCATTCCTTATTTCTTTGAAAGCAGGAGGAGTCGGCCTTAACCTTACACAAGCCGATTATGTATTTATCATCGATCCCTGGTGGAATCCTGCAGCCGAGTCACAAGCCATCGCCCGTGCACATCGTATCGGTCAGGATAAACAGGTTATCGCCTATCGTTTTATTACTCAGAACAGTATCGAAGAAAAGATTCTCCAACTACAGGAGGACAAGAGGAGGCTGGCAGAAACATTTATTACGGATAGTGAGGCACTGCCTGCACTGAGCAATGAGCAGTGGGCGGATCTGCTGAAATAAAGATCTGACAGGGTTTGCGGTTCGATAGGAAGGACAAAGAAAGATCGACTTTGAGTCTATCCTCTGCATCTTTTTCTGCGATCCATGTATTCTCGCAACAAAGTCGGGGTAAGACAATAGGCAAGTTGCGCCCGACTCCATTTATAGCACTGCTGAAACACCACCATAGCGATCATGATAAAAAGTGCGACACCGACAGTCGCCTGCAAAGGCAACCAAGCCAGCCCTTCACGTGGCAACAGAAGCGGTATAAACGCCAATGCTCCCGCCGGAGCAAAGAACTTCCCCGTCCATTCGAAAATAAGGAACAGAGAAACAGCAATGCCCAAAGCAACCAGACTTTCCGGCAAATGAAGGTAGTGATAACCTATCAGTTGGAAAACAGTTCCCAAAGTCGCAGCGGTAGCCAAAAATAAGAATACCTGTGTAGGACGGCTTCTGAAACCAGCTTTTGAGTTGACCATTTCCGCAAAGGTGACCATCAGCGGAGGTAATATCAAGTACGGACAATCCAGACTAATAGCCAGTAAAGATATCAAAGCAACAAAAACAAGCAAAATCCCCCATCGGGCGACGTCTTTCCCTGTCGGCTTCCGCCCAGGCGTATGAATGATCTGACTTCGAAACCCGTATTTCTCCATCATCTTCTGGATAAACACAGCCAGTACGCACATGATCAAAACAGCTGACGGATAAACAATGCTTTCCGTATGCAGCAAGACCGGCAGCACACATGCCGAAATAAGAGGAATCAGCGTTGTCCGGCTCACCAGCAGGCAAATCCCTGCAAACGCAAATGCCAGACAAAGATTGATGAAATAAGGCAAGGGTGAATAGCGTACAATGCAGATGCCGGCAGCAGCACCGACAGACATCAAGAGTACAATCTGCCATGGTTTCACACACCACACCCATTTATCGATAATCAACAGACCGATTGTCAATGCCACCATTTCAGGAAATAAAATCTCTTTTTCGTCCGTCCATCCAGCAATACCGACCATCAGCACAATTACTGCCAACGAGACGAAGTATCTTACTAGTTTCTTATGTTTTATCATTGAGCGAATTCTTTATTTATGCCTTAAGAAGCCGCAAAATTAATAAAAAAAGGATGACCAGCCTAGTACCCCATGCCAAACTGCCACAAAGGAATCACATTCATAAATCCTCTCTCAATATCATCTTTGACAACAAAACCTTTATCTATTCCCTGAATTTGCTTCTGCCCTTTCTTTTTCCCTCCTACCTCAAAGGTCATATCATCAATTAAGAAATCGGAAACAGGAGAAACCACAACATCCGAAAAAACTCTGGTTTGATTTAAGAAGAAAGTTTCCCTGATATTACCAATATTAGAGTTATCCTGAGCCAGATTATAGATAAGATTTGTATTATCCAAATAGATCTTATCCACTTTCCCCAATCCTCGCACTCCGCCTGTGGCATCTCGCAATTGCGCTATCAGACCCGCTTCCTCAATATAAAGACAATAATCAGAAATATTATTACGACTCACTTCCAAAGCTTTAGCAATACTGCTAAAGTTCGGTTTAAACGGTACACTTTTAGCTATAATCGCAAGAAGTTGTTTTAGTTTCCTCCCTGTAGAAACATTCATATCTGCAAACTGAGGAATATCTGATTCTAAAGTCAAATTTATTATTTGCCGCAAACGTATATCATAATCATTTTCCAAAGCAAACGGATAATAACCTTTCTGCAGATATTCATGGAAAAGCGGAAGCGGATGTTCCAAATCAGGAATATCTACTTTATGCAGTACAATATCTTGTAAAGTATATATTTCGGAAGGTATATGGTGAAACAACTGCAAATATTCACGAAAAGAGAGACCCTGCATCTGATACATCACAGCACGACGACTCAGATCGGAGGCTCCTTTATTGATGTCCAGCACTGACGAACCGGTAAACACAACATTCAGCTCAGGATGATAATCATAAACAAGTTTCAGCTCTTTCGACCAGTCTTTATATTTATGGATTTCATCTATAAACAGATATTTGCCGCCCATCTTCACAAACGCGTCAGCCAGGTCAAGAAGGCGATGGCTGGCAAAATAAAAGTCTTCTGCCGTCACATACAATGACTCATTCAAGTTCAGATTCTCTTTGATATGCTGGAGTACCAGTGTCGTCTTTCCAACTCCTCTCGGTCCGGTAAGCCCTATCATGCGGTTATTCCAGTTGATTCGGGAATAAATATAACGATGAAACTCTATGCTAGTTTCCCGCACTAACTTCTGATAATACTCAAATAACTTCTCCATATACCTTACTTTTCAGACAAAGATACAAAAATTGCACTATAAGAGTGCATTATTTAAATATATTTGCACTCTCATAGTGCAAATATCTCCATATACGTTGCAGCAATCTATTTTTCTCCTATCTTTGCAACCCAAAACAATGCGACATGAAATACAAACTCATAGTGCTCGACCTCGACGGCACACTCACCAATTCTAAAAAGGAAATCTCTTCCCGCAACCGGGAAACGCTGATACGCATACAAGAACAAGGTATCCGTCTGGTCCTTGCATCAGGGCGACCGACTTACGGCATCGTACCGCTCGCCAACGAGTTACGCATGAATGAGTTCGGCGGATTTATCCTGTCCTATAACGGTGGAGAGATCATCAACTGGGAAACCAAAGAAATGATGTACGAGAATGTACTGCCCAATGAAGTCGTTCCGGTACTCTACGAATGTGCCCGCACCAATCATCTAAGCATACTGACTTACGACGGAGCAGAAATAGTGACCGAAAACTCGCTGGATCCGTACGTACAAAAAGAAGCCTTCCTCAATAAAATGGCGGTACGGGAAACAAACGACTTCCTGACTGACATCACCCTCCCGGTAGCCAAGTGCCTCATCGTCGGGGATGCCGGCAAGCTGATTCCTGTAGAATCCGAGCTTTGTATCCGCCTGCAAGGAAAGATCAATGTCTTCCGTTCGGAACCTTATTTCCTGGAGTTGGTTCCGCAAGGTATCGACAAGGCTTTATCCCTCAGCGTACTGTTGGAAAATATAGGAATGACACGCGAGGAAGTGATAGCTATAGGCGATGGCTACAATGACCTGTCGATGATCAAATTCGCTGGTATGGGCATAGCGATGGGCAACGCGCAGGAGCCTGTAAAGAAGGCTGCCGACTACATTACACTGACCAATGACGAAGATGGGGTTGCGGAAGCGATAGAGAGAATCTTCAACGTCCCATAAGGCATTCTTCCTTCAGCAGATCAGACAAAATCCTTTGCAAGTTAAGTTGAAATCAATTATTTATTCTAACTTTGCACTTCCAATAGAACAAATATAAAATGTTATGGAACATCAACTTACCATTTACAACACGTTAGATAGAAAGAAAGAACTGTTTGTACCGCTTCACGCACCGCACGTAGGTATGTATGTATGTGGACCGACAGTGTACGGTGATGCTCACTTGGGACATGCCCGTCCCGCCATCACATTTGACGTACTCTTCCGTTATCTGACTCATTTAGGATATAAAGTACGCTATGTACGCAATATTACCGATGTCGGTCATTTGGAGCATGATGCTGACGAAGGAGAAGACAAAATAGCCAAGAAAGCCCGTCTCGAAGAATTGGAGCCTATGGAAGTTGTTCAGTATTACCTGAACCGCTATCATAAGGCAATGGAAGCACTGAATGTACTTTCTCCCAGCATCGAACCGCACGCTTCGGGTCACATTATCGAACAAATCCAGCTCGTACAGAAGATTCTGGACGCCGGATACGCTTACGAAAGCGAAGGTTCCGTCTACTTTGACGTAGCCAAATATAATAAGGACTATCATTACGGCAAACTCTCCGGCCGCAACCTCGACGACGTACTGAATACCACCCGCGACCTCGACGGACAAAGCGAAAAACGTAATCCCGCCGACTTCGCCCTCTGGAAAAAAGCGCAGCCGGAACACATCATGCGCTGGCCTTCTCCATGGAGCGACGGTTTCCCCGGATGGCATGCCGAATGTACCGCCATGGGACGCAAGTATCTGGGCGAGCACTTCGATATTCACGGAGGAGGAATGGACCTGATCTTCCCGCATCATGAATGTGAGATCGCACAGTCGGTAGCTTCGCAAGGCGATGACATGGTTCACTACTGGATGCACAACAACATGATTACCATCAACGGTACGAAGATGGGTAAATCACTCGGCAACTTCATTACGCTGGATGAATTCTTCAACGGTACTCACAAGTTGCTGGCACAAGCCTACACTCCGATGACCATCCGTTTCTTCATCCTGCAAGCTCACTATCGCAGCACTGTAGACTTCAGTAACGAAGCGTTGCAAGCTTCGGAAAAAGGGTTACAACGTTTGATAGAAGCAATTGAAGGACTCGACAAGATCACTCCGACCGCAACAACTTCGGAAGGTATCAACGTGAAAGAGCTGCGTGCTAAATGCTACGAAGCTATGAATGACGACTTGAATACTCCTATTGTCATCGCACAGCTTTTCGAAGGTGCCCGCATCATCAATAATATCAACGCAGGAAATGCAACGATCTCCGCAGAAGATCTGAAAGATCTGAAAGAAACTTTCCACCTGTTCTGTTTCGACATCATGGGGCTGAAAGAAGAGAAAGGTTCTTCCGACGGTCGCGAAGCCGCTTATGGCAAAGTCGTTGATATGCTTCTTGAACAACGCATGAAAGCAAAAGCCAACAAAGACTGGGCTACTTCCGACGAAATCCGTAATACATTGACTGCACTCGGATTTGAAGTGAAAGATACAAAAGATGGTTTCGAATGGAGATTAAACAAGTAATTCAAGTTCTCCCTAGCAAACTGTCTCATTAACCGCATATAAAACTGAGGGTCGATTCTTCGCTGAACCGACCCTCTTTCAAGGTATGAAACACAAACATCAATACCTATTTAAATTCTCTCTTCATTTATTTTCAAGAATCATTTCCACCGGTTGTCCATGCTGACAAGTTACATCCAGTATCGTATGGGCACCTTTATATTCAAGCTTTACATTCGCCGGTGTCTCCAAGAAACTCCAGCGTCCTTTCAGCTCTATTATTTTACGAATAGGGCGGCTCGGTTCTTTTGTCGTATACGTCTTTTCCGCAATATTCAAGTTTGGGTCACAGACGCTGAGACGAATCGCCTTTTTTCCCTCTGCCGCATACATGACCATCGTTTCCGCAGGAATGGAAGCAACCACCAGCTTATCGTCAGCAGACCGGTAATCTTCAAAAACAGCATATCCGGTTATACCCGTTTTCCTGTCATAGACAATATGCGCAGTCTGATCACGTTGCCATACTTCGTATGCAGGCGTTTTCTTCAGTTCATCCAAATCCGAAGCTGAAGGCTGAATCAGTACCATATATTCATAAGTAGCATTCTTCGGGGCGTTGCCATGTTCAATCCAGGCAGAAGAGAATGTTCCTTTAGTCTTTTCGCGGGTTTTCTCATGACGCGACTCCTGTTCGGCTATCTGTGAACGAAGGGTTCCGTCAGCTACATGATAATAGTTATCATAGCCGTCGTGCAGCCAATAGTTATCCTTACCTGTCTTCTGCTCTTTGCCGTTAAATTTCGTCTGGAAGAGAGTGGTCTCCGTAGGATAGTCAGCATTGCTGTTCGTGATGCCTGTTCCGAGGCAGATCATCCGGTTATCAAAACAGAAGACGGATTTACGGGCTACAAAGTCGGGAGTAAAGTTCTCATAATCACGTTCCGTCAGTTTCATTGCAAACATTCCGTTCATGCCGCCCAAAGAGCTGCTTCCGGAAAAGTTTTCCGTAGATCGTGCCATCGTCGTACCTTTCAGGGGACTGTCCAAGAGTTCAAAAGGAAGATGAATGGTGGTCGTACCGGGCAGACGGTTCCAGTCCCATCCTTCCTGTACAAAACCACTTCCGGCACGGGAGACGGGATTTCCTTTTCCCATAATCTGTACCGAGCCGTAGCTTTGATAACGTCCGTAACGATTATCTTTCGCATAGATTTCAGCACCCCATACATCTGTGGTATATCCTTTCAGTGTCACCATCCAGTCTGCACGGCGGAAAATTCCTGCCGATCCATAGTTATAAACAAAAAAACCGTGGGGAGCCTGTGCAGGCTGAATACCTTCTTTCCTGAAGAAATGTGCATTCCTTGTATTCCGATCACGTATCAGACGCAAATAATCGGTGGCCAGTCCATGATCGAATGTATTTCCCTGACCGGACAAATCTCCTGACAATGCAATATTGGCAAATGCTTCTATATCATCGCTTCCCATCTTTCCGCCAAAAGGATGGCGACCGCTAATGCCTGTCCCCCATTCGTAAAGGTTACAATAATTGCGCATGGCGAGGAAGGCGGACTTGATATGTTGCCGTGCCTCTTCCGTCAGTTCAAATCCGGTCCCGTTGGTGAGAGCGATAAATTGGCCGATGGTAGCCAGTACTCCGGTTGTATAGCCGGGATAGAAACCTCCGTGATGAAAGGTCGTTCCATCTACTTTGATACCGCCGAGAGTGCCCGGAGTATAATTCAGCGATGAAGACAACCAGCGCGACAAACCATTCAAAGCCTGTTCCTGTTCTCTTGCATCGGGGAACATCATGGCGGAGATAAACTTTGCCATCAAGAGCGTATGCCATGAATCCAGTAATTCATCCCGTTCCGGCGGACACGGTTGACGGGTCTCCTGCAAAGCAGCCCAGAAACGTAAAGTGGACAGATAGGCATCCCGGTGAGGATGTTTATAAATCGCGTCCCGCATGAGCCAGGCGGTAGTATATATTTTACGTACCTGATAGCCGTAATGATGATTCGTCCCCATGCCGCTGCCAAAAGCGAATCCCTGATCCATTGCATAGTCGAATACGGTAAAATAGTTCTTCTTCGATGTCTCATTCTGATTGTAGAAGGCATCGTATGCAAAACCGGCAAGCATCGTTTCGATATCATTCCATGACATCTCCCCTTTCTTCTTGTCTTGCTCGTCCGGTGCTACAACAGGAGTTCCGGTAAAGCCGGCCCCGGCTGCGGAGGGAGTGATGGCAGCTCTTTCAAAAGTCTTCCTTGCAGCGTTGATCTGTCCTTGGGGAGCTTTCTTCACATCGAGAAATTCAGTCAGGCGTTGTTCGATTGTTTTCAAGTCCTTCTTTTGCCGAGTTGTCAGTTTAGAAAGCAAGGGGACATCATAAGACTGCTGTTCCCATTTCCATACAAGACACCAATGCCAGAGGTCACGATTGGAAAGACCGTTGTTAGCTGGTAGTTGTTGATCCGGTGTCGTGCGCAGGTTCATCTTCTTTTCCGGAAAGGTCAGGCGATCCAGAAAGATGCGCCCTTTACGGTCGGGAGCAACCAGACGATAAGAAACTATATTTTTATCTTTCTTATCACCGTTCATGTAAGCGAAAGATATCCAGCAAGCCCGCCAGCCTGCCGCTTGCAGATGATACGTGAACCAATAAGAGACTTCACCCGCCTTATTTAGAAACTCAAAACGGATAGAGTCCTGTTGGGGTTTCTCGTTATATATCCACAGGGTAATACCAAATTGCTGTTCCTTTTTGGCATTCAGCGATAAAGGTTCTATCTGAACGTCCAGTGTCGAGGCAGGTTGGAAATCCCATTCCAGACTGCTTTCTCCCTCTTTATAGAAAAGAGAAGAAAGTTTCACTTCACCTTTCCCCGAAACTTTGAACGTCTCGGGAACCTTTTCTTCAAACCCTATGACCTGCGCATAAGAGGACAAAGAACAAAACAAGAACAGAAATATAAAACAAACAGCTTTCATGATCATTAATTGTTTAAAGGCAGTTCTTACCACACCCGGGTGTCAGGATGCACGACACCCGGGTGTCAGCATGTATGAGATCCGGGTGTCGGTATGTATGAGACCCGGGTGTCATACAAACCGTATTAGTATACGGTATCAGTAAGGTATACGGTCCGAAAGAATCTTTTCCGTATACCACGGATCGTCGATTTCTTTCAGCATTGCTCCCATTTCACGATAAAGTTGCTCCACAACTTCCTTATTTTCATCCAAAGGCAGATTATTCAGCTGATAAGGGTCGTTTACGTCATCAAACAGCAGACTTTTCTTTAGCTGTTTCGTCTTCCGGTCGATATACAGAGCCAATGTATAGCGAGCCGTCTTAATGCCGCGCGAAGAGGGGAAATAAGATTGCACCAATCCATCCTTATCTTTCTCTCCATCCAGATTCTGAATATACAACGCACCTGCCGGACGAACAATTTCCGCCTTTTCATCGAAGAAAAGAGGTGCGAAGTTGCGTCCCTGCACCTCGGAAGGAATCGAATCCCCCAGACCGCACAAGCCGAGTACGGTAGGCATAATGTCGGGAGCAGAAAGCAACAAATCATCTACCCGGGGCTGAATCTTACCGGGGAAACGAACCAGGAACGGAATATTCATAGATTCGGAATAGGGAGAGTTCTTAGGGTCGTCCGTTCGCTGGCTGCACATTGTTTCGCCATGGTCGGAAGCAAAGATGACTACTGTATTTTTATCCAATCCCAATTGTTTCAGTGCTTCCAAAATCTGTCCGAAAGCACGGTCTACTCCGGTCACAGAAGC
>OOBR01001231.1_pt1 | contig 16072 bp, 13 predicted proteins | sample 1671281 | NCBI WGS metagenome assembly OOBR01 (sample SAMN06348140, study PRJEB24527) | human gut metagenome | biome: human gut; feature: ankylosing spondylitis patient; material: feces | host: Homo sapiens | place: China | collected 2015-10
ATTTGGCTCGCGATTCCTCCGGCATTAAAATGCCTGCGGAATGGAGATTAGTATGGAAAACAGCAGCAATAAAAAAGATGAAAGCACCTATGTATTTGATAAATCCATGAACTGCCCGGTCTGTGATGCGGATTTTAAGACAAAGCAGGTAAAAACAGGAAAGGCCAGATTTTTAGGGACTGAGGCAGATTTAAGACCGCTGTATTCCGGAATTGATACAATCAAATATGATGTATGTCTGTGCCCGAAGTGCGGATATGCATCAACACTGCGTGAATTTAACAACGTTACGCCGAAGCAGAGAGCGCTGTTAAAGGAAATGATTGGAAGCAAATATACGGCAATGGAGGATTCAGCAGATTATTATACGTATGATATTGCGATTAAACGGTATAAGATGGCATTGCTGACCGCAATGACAAAACCGGCCAGAGGAAGTGAACAGGCTTATTTGTGCTTAAAGCTTGCATGGCTTTACAGAGGAGCAGCAGAAGAATTACAGCAGGATGATACAGCCAATCTGGGGCAGATTGCAAAGTATAACAAACTGGAAGCGGAGTATATCGAAAAAGCATACAAAGGCTTTACCGAGGCACTTTTAAAAGAGTATCCGCCAATCTGCAATATGGACGAGGTGACGATCAACTCCCTGCTTGCACAGCTGGCGCATAAATGCAATGATGACGATACAGCACAGAAGTTTGCCTATATGGTGATGGGTTCAAGAAATGCATCTTCAAAAGCAAAAGACAAGGCACGTGAACTGATGGAAGTTATCCGTGAGTCACGTCATGAAACGACAAATGAGTAAAAAAATGAAATGCAGATAACAGGTGAGGATTATGAATCGAATAAAGGCAGTTTTACAAAAATGCTGGCAATATGAGATTGTACATGCTGCCGTATATTCGGCATTGCTGAATATGCTGGTTGAGTGTTTCAACAGGAGAAGTTTAATCGGATTGGTAATGATTTTTACCAATCCGGTTCTGTTTTTATATAATACGTTGATTATTCTGGTGACGATGTCTGTCGTACTCCTGTTTCACAGAAAAGTATTTGTGTACTGTACGGTGAGTGTAGTGTGGCTATTGCTTGCAATTACAAATTTTGTGGTGCTTTGTTCCAGAAAAACGCCATTTACGGCAATGGATATTTATTTAATTGAAGATGCCATAAAAGTCATTCCGGTCTATCTGAATGCTTTTCAGATAATTCTGATTGTACTGGCAGTTGCCGCAGGGATTGCGGGACTGGTATGGCTGTGGATAAAAGGTCCGAAACAGCAGGAAAAAATACACTATATCCGTACAACAGTAAAAATTGGATTACTGTTGTTATGCTGTATGGGAGTTACCCACTTTCTGCTTCTTACCGGAACAATCAGCAGTTATTTCGGCAATCTTGCCAATGCCTATAAACAATATGGATTTGCTTACTGTTTCACGTGCAGTGTTGTGGACAGAGGAATCAGCAAATCGGATGAATATACACCGGAGTATGTTAATAGTCTGAAAGAGGATATTGAAGAAATAGAAGTCAAAAATTCGGAAAAATCACCGAATATCATTTTTTTGCAACTGGAGTCTTTTTTTGATCCGAATCTGGTAAAAGGCATCAGTTTTTCGGAAAATCCGCTTCCGTATTTTGAACAGCTTGTGGCAGATTATCCGTCAGGCTACTTATCTGTGCCGTGCTTTGGTGCGGGAACAGCCAATACGGAATTTGAAGTGCAGACCGGCATGAATATGGATGATTTCGGACCGGGTGAATATCCGTACAAGACGGTTTTACAGTCCAAGGTCTGTGAATCCATGGCATATGACTTAAAAGAAAAAGGGTATGCCACCCATGCACTGCATGACAATGACGGAACGTTTTATGACAGATATAAGGTCTTCTCTCATTTGGGATATGAAGATTTTACATCAATTGAATATATGGACAATATCGAAATGACACCGATGGGCTGGGCAAAGGATAAGATTCTGACCGGGGAAATCGGAAAAATACTGGATTCCACAGATGGTTCGGATTACATTTATACAATTTCCGTACAGGGACATGGCGATTATCCGTCAGATTATCCGGAGGGCTTTGTGCCGGAAATTACGGTAACGGGATTTTTTGATACGGCAAAGGAAAAGGCATTTACCTACTATGTCAACCAGATTCATGAAATGGATAATTTCCTGCGGGAGTTGACGGCGATGCTCGAAAGCAGGGATGAAGAGACAGTGCTTGTTATGTACGGCGACCACCTGCCGGGATTTTCATTTACGGACGAAGTACTTAAAAATGGCGACATTTATCAGACACAGTACGTTGTCTGGAGCAATTTTTCACTGCCGTCCGAAAAAGAAAATCTGGAAAGTTATCAGTTGGCAGCGCATGTACAGCAGATGCTTGGCATGTCGGAAGGTTATCTGACAAAGTTTCATCAGAAACGTAAGGACACGCCGGACTATTTAAAAGATTTAAAGATTCTTGAATACGACATTTTATATGGAAACTGTGATTTATATGGCGGGGAAAATCCATTTCAGGCAACCAATCTGATTATGGGACAAAATGATATTACAATCACTAATGCATATAATTACAAGGATTATGTATGCGTGGAAGGCAGTAATTTTAATGATTACAGTGTGGTCTATATTAATGACAAAGCCTATCCGACAGAGATTATCAACAGCCATCTGCTGCGGGTGGAAAAAGCACAGGTTACAGCCGGAAATATCGTGTCGGTAGTTCAGCAGGGCGATGATAAAATTGAGCTTAGCCGTGTGTATTTACAGGTTGGGGAGTTCGAAAACAAATAGTGAGATTTCATTGACAACAATTGCCGCAAATGCTAAGATAAAGAAGGTGTTTGGCACCATATATTTTTTTGGAGGTACTTGAAATGAAAGGTACAGTAAAGTGGTTTAATAACCAAAAGGGCTATGGCTTTATCAGCGATGAAGAAGGCAAGGATGTGTTCGTACATTACTCAGGTCTGAACATGAGCGGATTCAAGTCATTAGACGAAGGCGCAGAAGTAGAGTTTGACGTAACAGAAGGCGCTAAAGGTCCTCAGGCTATTAATGTAACAAAATTATAATCCAAATGGTTTACAGTGTGCCTTTTTAAATATACATTTCGTTATTAAAAAAGATATATTGTTATGCAATTAAGATTATGAGAGGAGCAGCCGCAGCTATGTGGCTGCTCTTTTCGTCTGTGCGGAACAAACTTTAATAGATATTTTATTGGCTTTTACAGACAAAAATGATATGATTAAGAAAGATAAAAAGCCGTGGCAGATGGAAACGGCGGAATGGAGATTTTATGGAAACAATTGATTTGACACAGACCCTGCCGGCAGGAACGTCATCCATGCTTTCAGCGGGTGGGATTCTTATGCTTTCGGCAGTTATTGTACTTGTAGTTGTCATTATGAAAAGATGGAAAGCAAGAGTTATGCCGGGGATTTTAGGTGTGATTGCCTATGCCGTTTTTGTATTTATTTTTGCCAATCTGGCAACATCGGCGCTGGCACTGATACCGAGTATAGACAATATTTTTTATAACAACCCGGCAACGTATAATATTGTATATGCGCTGTTTGCGACAGCCGGATTTACAGCAGCAAGAGTTGTTACCGGCTATATGTTAAATGAACGTTTTGAGCGTAAAGGCGATGTCTATCTTGCGGGAATCGGTCTTTCAATCGGCGACAGCCTTTTATACGGTATGACAGCGATTTCCTACATTACGTGGTGTACCGCAATCCAGGCAGGACAGGCACAGGATATGCTGGCACAGCTGGCGACGGAAGAGGTGACAACAACCTATGAAACGGTTTCGGCACTGTTTACAACACCATCCGTTTTATGGCTGTTACTGGGTGTCAACTGTATTCTCGATATGGTTTTAAATATCGCATTAATGAATGTGATTTTTGGTGTTATTAAAGGAAATCTGGCAAAATGGTGGTACGGCGTTACAGCGGCAGTGACATTTTTTGCGATGATTTCATTCCAGCTTTATAATCAGGAATCCGTTGCAAGCATAGCGGTAAGCTTTGCTGTAAAGCTGGTTATTTTTGCAGTCACTATTTATTATACGTTCCGCGTTGCGGGTAAGGAGATTGAATATTCAGATGACTAATGAAAACCGTGGATTAAGCTGCGAAGAAGCACAAAAAAGGCTGTATGCCGGTTATGGAAATGTACAGGTAAAAAATCAGTCCAAATCTGTCGGACAGATTATTGCCGGTAACATTTTTACATACTTTAACTTCATATTTGCAGTGTTTACGGCATTGTTAGTTTTTGTAAGGTCATATGTAAATATGACCTTTTTGCCTATTATTGTGTGCAATACAATGATTGGCATTGTTCAGGAAATCCGGGCAAAACGGGTGTTAGACAGGCTGACACTGATGAATGAACCTAAAACGCAGGTTGTGCGCAGCGGGCAGATGCTGCAGGTGGATTCAGAACAGCTGGTGCTTGGAGACCTTTGCGTTTTTCAGGCAGGAAACCAGATTTGTGCAGATGCAGTTGTTGAGAAAGGCAGTCTGCGTGTCAATGAAGCACTGATTACAGGCGAAGCGGATGAAGTGGTAAAAAATCCGGGCGATATACTGTATTCCGGCAGTTTTGTTGTTTCAGGAAAAGGATATGCGACACTTACAAAAGTGGGACTGTCATCTTTTGCGGCACAGCTGATGTTAGAAGCAAAAGCATCGCGTAAAAATACACAGACGGAAATGATGCGTTCCTTAGACCGTCTGGTGCGTATCATTGGCATTGCCATTATACCGATTGGAATCCTTCTGTTTTTACAGCAGCATTTTGTCATTGGTTCGACCATACAGGAAAGTGTCGTATCCATGATTGCATCACTGGTCGGTATGATACCGGAAGGACTGTATCTTTTAGCGAGCATTGCACTGGTTGTCAGTGTCATGCGCCTTGGCAGAAAAAAAGTGCTGGTTCATGAAATGGCATGTGTTGAAACGCTGGCGCGGGTCAATGTCCTGTGTGTGGACAAGACGGGAACGATTACGGAAAATAAAATGTCTGTCCGGGAAATTATTCCGCTGGCAAATGAGGAAGAAGAAACTTCGCTTCATGCCTTAATCGGAGATGTTGTAGCAAATCTGGATGCGGATAATATCACGATGCAGGCATTAAAAGACTATTTTGACGGAAAAAGTGAACGAAAGGCACAAAAAGTCATTCCGTTTTCTTCACAGCGCAAATATTCCGGTGTACGTTTTGAAGAAGGACTGTATCTGATTGGTGCGCCGGAGCGGCTTCTGGCAGAGCGTTACGGAAAATATGACGTGCAAATTTCGGATAAAATCGACAAAGGTGTACGTGTGCTTGCATTTGGCAGGTATGGGGAAGAACAGCATTTGTTTGAACCGCTTGCATTTATTTTAGTGAGTAATCCAATCCGAAGGGATGCGCGGGAAACATTTGAATATTTTCAGAAAGAAGACGTCTGTATTAAGGTTATATCCGGCGATCATCCCAAAGCAGCGGCGGCAGTTGCAAAAAAGGCAGGGATTGCAGAAGCAGACAGATATATTGATGTTTCACAGCTTTCTGACGAAGAACTGGAAAAAGCTGCACTGGTTTATACGGTATTTGGCAGGGTATCGCCGGAACAGAAAAAGAAACTTCTTTTGGCACTCAAAAAAGCAGGCAATGTTGTTGCCATGACAGGGGACGGTGTCAATGATGTGCTGGCATTAAAAGAAGCGGACTGCAGTATTGCGATGGCATCCGGCAGTGAAGCGGCATCCAATGCGGCACAGATTGTTCTTTTGGATTCTGATTTTGCAAGGATGCCGTCCGTGGTATTAGAGGGCAGACGCGTGGTCAACAATATCCAGCGATCTGCTTCGCTGTTTCTGGTGAAAAATCTGTTTTCTATGCTGATGACACTGTTTACATTTGTGGCAGTCAGTAAATATCCGCTGTATCCGACACAGTTGTCTTTTTTGGGAACATTCACCATCGGTACACCGGCATTTTTACTGGCAATGCAGCCGGATAAAAGCCGCATAGAAGGACATTTCCTGACCAATGTCGTGCTTTTGGCACTGCCTGCGGCACTGACGGATTTTATACTGCTGGCAGTGCTTAACGTTGCAGGAAATTGTGCCGGCATCGGACATGAGCAGCTTTCTACAATGTGTATCATGATATTGCTGGCTGTCGGCATGGCGGCACTGGTACGAATCTGTATGCCGCTTGATAAAATCAGAACAGGCATCTGTATACTGATGGCATCCGGGGCAGTATTCAGTGTGCTGTTTTTAAGACCGCTGTTTGCATTGTATCCGTTGTCACCGGTATGGGTAATGGTTACGGGGATTTTAATGGCAGCAGCAGTTCCGGTCTTTGCAGTGATGTGCCGTCTGGTGCTGTTACAGGTTCAAAGGCATGCAAAGCACAGCAAAAAATTCCGCGAACGGCTCGGACGGCACTTTAAATCATGAAATGAAAAAGCGGCAGAGTTAAATCTTACATGTGGCTTAATATGAAACAGATTCGGCCGCTGCCTGTTTGGAATATGTTGTGGTGACAAGGTCTTCATAAGGAACATCCGTGTCTGACTCGCCGCAGTTTCGTAAAATATCAGTCAGCAGTGTGAAACTTTCTTTGGAAAATACCGTATCGGTTTTCCATGTGTCCTGATTTTGATATCGTGCAACAATGACGGCAATATCGCTTTGGGTATTTTCCGGAAACTGTGGTGCAATTACCGCAGCAATTTCTTCGGCAGAGTGGGAATTACAGTAGTCAAGCCCTTTTTGAATGGCTCTGGTAAAGGCAGCAATCACATCGGAGTTTTTAGAAAGAAAGCTCTTTTTGGCACAATAGGCAGTATATGGCACATAGCCGCTTTCCACGCCCAAAGAAGCCACGACAAATCCGGCGCCTTCCTGTTCCAGAAGTGTTGCGGACGGTTCAAATTCCACGGTATAATCGGCAATGCCGGACGAAAATGCCGCGGCAGTTGAGCCGAAATCTACGTTTTGAATAATATTGACGTCTTCTTTAGATAGTCCGTTCTTTTCTAAAATATATTCCAAAAGCATCTGTGGCATACCACCTGCCCTGCCGCCAAGAATCGTTTTTCCGCGCAGGTTTTCCCATGAAAAATCATCTTCTTTTGCTCTGGATACCAGAAAGTTGCCGGCGCGCTGTGTCAACTGGGCAAAATTGACGGCGTAATCTGATGCACCCTGTGCGTATACATAGATAGAAGATTCAGAACCCATAAGGCCAATCTGTGCATCATCTGAAATCAGGGAAGTCATAACGTTGTCAGCGCCGAATCCGGTTACAAGTGCAAGGTCAATGCCTTCTTCCTTAAAATATCCCAATTCAATTGCCACGTACTGTGGTGCATAAAAAACGGAGTGCGCAACTTCATTTAAAGTGATAGATGTGCTGCCGGTGCTTTTTGTTTTGCTGCAGCCCATACATGTACAGCACAGGCAGACAACAGAAATACTGCATAAAATTTTAAGACAGTTCCGATAATTCATAAACAAAATCCTTTGATAGCAGAGTTATTTTAATATATGAAATAAGGGACCGGAAAGTGAAAAAATATGGAAAAAAAGGTGGCGCTGTGTTATAGTGTAGCTGGTTATGAAATTGTCAAATGATTTATAATGATAGGTAATATAAATGTTAAAATTTGTTTTTGACACTGATGTTAAAAAATACAGAATGGAGAATAAAAATGAAACTGGATATGCATTGCCATACAAAAGAGGGGTCTATTGATGCAAAGGTGCCGATTCAGGAATATATCACGAAGCTGGTAAAAGAAGGCTTTGACGGAATGCTGGTAACAGACCACAATTCCTATGACGGCTACCGCAAATTTGAAAAGATTGCAAAGAATCTGCATCTGGAAAAGCCGTTTACGGTATTAAAGGGCATTGAGTATGATACAAGGGATGGCGGTCATGTGATTGCGGTACTGCCGGACTGTATAAATGATGCTTTTATGGAAATCCGTGGAATGACACTGGCACAGTTAGAAAAAATTGTGCATGAAAGAGGGGGTATTTTAGGACTTGCACATCCGTACGGACCGGGATTTTTTGCATTTACCAATACGCGATTTGGTAAAAAACACAATGAATTTCTGGAAAAATTTGATTTCGTGGAAACATTTAATGCCTGCACCAGACCGTGGGCAAATGCCTGTGCTGATAATCTGGCAGGCTGTCTGCATAAGCCGAAAGTGGCAGGGTCGGATGCACATAAGATGCGCGTAGTCGGGGCAGCATATACAGAATTCACACAAAAAATTGCAAACAACAATGATTTAATCCGGGCAATTAAAGAAGGATGGGTGCAGGCACAGGGCGGCAGTGTTTTAAAAGAAATGGAAGAGGAAACAAATTTTTTGCTGCAAAAGGCGGCAAATGCAGGCTACTGGGTTTACAATAAACTGGGAGCGTTGTGGAACTGGAAGAAATTGCGCTGGATTCGGAAAAAGATTTTGTAATATATGCAAAAAATAAGCAAAAATAAGTATTCTTTTTTGTTATTATGTGATAAAATACGACTAAGATAACAGCAAATCAGAGAGGTAATAGATATGTTTGGAAAAAAGACAGCAAATGGTTATTCAGAAGAAAAGGACTTGCAGTTGCTTATGCAGGCAATGGATGGCGTGATTGGCGGTAATTATGAGGATATTGATACAAGCGCATTCCAGAATCCGGCATATGGAGAAAAGTTTAATGAACTGATACACGCATATAAGCGTTCCAATAACAATTTTGTAATGCGTCTGAATCAGGCAATGGGTTCAATCGGTGATAACTCTTATGTAAAAAAGACATTAGATCAGGTTCAGTCCCAGACAGAATCCATCCGGGATATGGAAAATGCAAGCCGTGACATGGAAACATCTATTAACAATATTTCGGAAGCAATGTCACATATCCGTGAGAATACACATGATGTCATTGCAACCGCTGACAGTAGTACGGAAAATATGAACAACAGCATACAGGTTGTCAATGAGTCTTCTGAAAAGATTCAGGCAATTAATGAACAGGTACAGGAATTTCAGGGCAAGATTGATAAAATCGGTGAAATTGTCGATGTGGTAAAGAAGGTTGCAAGTCAGAGTAATCTTCTGGCGTTAAATGCATCGATTGAAGCTGCAAGAGCAGGAGAAGCAGGAAAGGGCTTTGCAGTCGTTGCTGATCAGGTAAGACAGTTATCCGGTAATACTGCGGAATCTGCAGAAGACATTGTTAAATATGTGACAGAGCTGCGTACGGATATCGGGGAACTGGCACTTTCCATGAATGAAACAACCTCCAAGCTTGCAGAGGGCAATGAAAAGGTGGAACAGTCATTGGAATCAATCCGACAGATGAATCAGCAGATGAACCAGATTAAGGATCGTGTTGACAATGCTTTTGAGGATATTGATACACAGACAGACGTAACAAAAGACTTTACAAGGCAGATTGAAAATATTTCAAAGAGTTATAAAGAACTTTCTGATGACTGTACGGAAATGGGAACCCATGTCTATAAAATAGGACGTTACATTGATACAACAAGAAGTGATATGGTACGTGGATTTGCCGAAATTACACAGCAGGACTGGCTGGATGTATTTATCAATGATCACTTTATCCTGATGTGGAGGGTTTATAATAATGCTGTTGATTTTGAACGGTTAAGAAAAGAACAGCTGAATAATCCGGAATCCTGTAAAATCGGTAAATGGCTTGCTGCACAGACGAATCCACAGATTACAGGCAGTGCAGAATTTAAAGAAGTTATTGAAACGCATAATAATATCCATAAATATGCGACACTTTCATGGGAGGCAAAAGACCGTGAGGATATTCAGGGAGCCATGGATTATTTCCAGCAGACATATGATGCATATTATGTTTATAAGAAAGCGGTTGAGAATCTTAAAAAGCTGCTGGCACGTCTGGGAGAAACAGATAAGACCAATATTGTTATTTTTAAAAATTAATGCAGCGTGCTTACAGACAGATTAAACAGACAAAATAAAGGCAAAACGGTTGAAAACCATAAAGAACTGTTATAGTATGTATGTTAGGTAGAAACGGTACAGCTATAACAGTTTTTTAAGTGGAGAGGTGGATATGGAAGGAAAGGAAACAGTTTATGTGATTGGACATAAAAATCCGGATACAGATTCTGTATGCTCAGCAATTTGTTATGCAAGACTAAAAGAAAAAATAACAGGACAGCATTATGTGGCTAAACGTGCAGGACATTTGAATGAAGAAACACAGTATGTGATGGATAAACTGGGGATACAGCCGCCGGAATATATGAAGGATGTCAGACCACAGGTACGGGATATCCAGATTCGAAAAACACCGGGTGTTTCTAAAGAGATTTCAGTAAAAACGGCGTGGACCCTGATGAAAGAGCAGAATGTCGTGACACTTCCGGTAACAAAAGAAAATGTGCTGGAAGGGTTGATTACGATTGGAGATATAGCAAAATCGTATTTTCAGGTTTATGACAGCACCATTCTTGCAACAGCCCAGACACGGTATCAGAATATTGTGGATACATTGGAAGGAACGGTTGTTGCAGGGGAAGCAGACGGTATTTTTAAAGAAGGAAAAGTTGTGATTGCGGCGGCCAACCCGGATATGATGGAAAATTATATCGGGATAGGGGATATTGTTATTCTGGGGAACCGCTATGAGGCACAGCTGTGCGCAATTGAAATGGAAGCAGGATGCCTGATTATCTGTGAAGGCGCACAGGTGTCAAAGACCATCACAAAAGTGGCAAAGGAACACAACTGTCTGTTAATTACAACTAAATTTGATACATATACGGTAGCAAGACTGATTAACCAGAGTATGCCGATACGTTTTCTGATGAAAGAAAAAGAAGGGATTGTCAAATTTCAAACAGAAGACTTTATTGAAGATATCCAGACGGTTATGGCAAAGCTTCGCCACCGGGATTTTCCGGTCGAGGATACACAGGGCAATTATGTGGGGATGATTTCCAGAAGAAATTTACTGGGAGCAGGAAAGAAAAAATTGATTCTTGTTGACCACAACGAAAGGGGTCAGGCAGTCAATGGCGTTGAAACAGCGGAAATTCTTGAAATTATCGACCATCACCGGCTGGGGGCAATTCAGACGGTATCACCGGTATTTTTTAGAAATCAGCCGCTTGGCAGTACGGCAACGATTATTTATCATATGTATCAGGAAAATCAGGCGGAAATTGATAAAAATACAGCGGCGCTGCTGTGTTCGGCAATCATTTCCGATACATTGATTTTTAAATCACCAACGTGTACGTCGGATGACGTGGCAGCGTGTATGCAGCTGGCAAAAAAGGCAGAACTGGATATTGAAACATATGGACGGGAAATGTTCCGCGCCGGAAGCAATTTGTCCGGTAAATCTGCAAAAGAAATTTTTTATCAGGATTATAAAAAGTTTTCCGTTAACAATGTTGCAATTGGTGTCGGACAGATTAATTCTATGAGTGCGGAGGAGTTAGAAAAAGTAAAACCGCGTCTGGCAGAATTTATACAGGGTGTTGTACAGGATAACAGTGCGGGAATTGTTTATTTTCTGCTCACTGATATTGTATCGGAATCCTCTGAGGTACTTTGTGCGGGTAACAATGCCAATGCTGTGATTTATCAGGCATTTGGCGTAGAAGTAAAGGATGCTTGTGTAAAGCTGCAGGGTGTCGTATCCAGAAAGAAGCAGTTTTTCCCGGCAATTGTGGAGGCATTACAGCAGTAACGGATTTTAGAAAAGCAGAAAAGAAAAATAAAAAGAAAAGAGGAAAACAATTGAAAAAGCTGACAAAGGACCAGCCATGCTGGTGCAAGAGTGGAAAGTTATACGGTGAATGCCACATGGATTTTGATAAAAAAATTGAAATGTACAGAAGAAAATTTCATAAGGTTCCACCGCGGGAAATTATTAAAAATGAAGCACAGTTACAGGGAATGCGTGAAAGCAGCAAGATTAATATTGCAGTACTTGATTATGTGGCAGAACACATTTGTGCAGGTATGACGACAGAAGAAATCGATCAGATGGTTTATCAGAAGACAACGGCAATGGGGGGTATTCCGGCACCGTTAAATTACGAAGGGTTTCCAAAGAGCGTATGTACTTCCATTAATGAACAGGTGTGCCATGGAATTCCTTCCAATAATGTACAGTTAATTGACGGCGATATTGTCAATGTGGACTGCTCAACCATTTATAATGGATATTTTTCAGATTCATCCCGGATGTTCTGTATTGGAAATGTTTCCGAAGAAAACCAGAAGCTCGTGCGTGTGGCAAAAGAGTGTGTGGAGCTGGGCTTACAGCAGGTAAAACCATGGGGACATTTAGGTGATGTGGCACAGGCGATTCAGGACCATGCAAAGGAAAACGGATATTCTGTTGTCCGTCAGGTCGGTGGTCATGGTATCGGACTGGAATTCCACGAAGCCCCATATGTCAGCTATGTGATAAAAAAAGGCACTGGAATGGTGATGGCACCGGGCATGGTATTTACAATTGAACCGATGATTAATATGGGAACAAGTGAGATTTACATTGATGAACAGAATGGCTGGACAATCTATACGGATGATGAAAAGCCGTCAGCACAGTGGGAAATTATGGTACTTGTAACCAATGACGGATATGAAGTGATGTCGTGGTAATAAAAAATGGATAAAAAAGCTCCGGATAATGCCGGGGCTTTTTTTGATGGGTGCGCCTGGCGGCGCACGTTTCTAAGTATGACGGACAGAAAAGTCCAAAAGGCAACCGTAACCCATGTATGTAGATCAGGCAAGTAGACGAGGAAAGACTGGCAGGCTTTTAGTGTGGCGGGGCAAAAGAGGGGAAGAACTCTTTTTGTGTGAAATCATATAATAGTATTAAATAAATTATATGGAGTAAGTATGGATTGTATGAATAAAAAAAATCCGCCGCAGGTTGTGGGCATGACATATGTGCCATGGCAGCACTGGGGCGAGGTGTATGAACCATGCAGAGCATTAAAATACGGAACATTGTTTCCAATATTAAATAAGCCGTTTGTCGGTTGCAGATGCGACAGAAGCCGTTAACGGGCAGAAAGCCGGTTAAAATGCAGAGTGCAGGCAAACAGCGGCATTGCGGACTCTGTGAAACAGTATGCCGCGTATAAAGAGAGGAGCATGGCAAACGTGAAGGATATGAGAAATCCATATATGCCAGGTAGAGGGGATTCCTGCGGCTGTCAGGGAATCCGGCCGGAGCAGTCAGGCAGTAAAAATCCTGCCGGTAGAAGGGCAGGAGAAAACTGTCCGTGTACTGACAGAATGGGAAGAGAAATGAGAATGCCAAACAGAATGGAGCATCGTCTGCCAATGCAGGGATGCCAGGAGAATATGCGTCTGGTGCCGGAAAACAGAATGTCAGAAAGAAGACTGCAGTCTGTACAGAATCAGCAGTGTAACAAAAGCCGTTATATCGCAGATGTGTATGAGCTGGGATTTGTTATGGTGGAAACGGCGCTGTATCTGGATACCCATCCCGATGACGGTGAAGCACTGGCATTTTATGCCGATATGAAGCATCAGTACGCAGAAGCAGTGCGGCTTTACAATGAAAATGTGGGTCCTTTAAGTTTTTATCATGTAACAAATGAAAACTACTGGAACTGGGTTGCAACACCAATGCCGTGGGAAATGGAGGGTTAAACGATGTGGAATTATGAAAAAAGATTACAGTTTCCGATTCATATTAAGAATCCCAATCCGGCACTTGCGGCAATGATTATCAGTCAATACGGAGGACCCGACGGGGAGTCCAGCGCCTCCATGCGTTACCTGTCCCAGCGCTACAGCATGCCGTACCGTGAAGTTTCCGGGCTTTTGACGGATATTGCGACAGAGGAACTCTCACATCTGGAGATGGTCAGCGTTATGGTACATCAGCTGACGAGGAACTTAAGCGTTGACCAGATTAAGGGGACACCGTTTGAAGCGTATTATGTAGACCATACGACCGGAATCTGGCCGCAGGCGGCAGGAGGAATTCCGTTTAATGCGTGCGAGTTCCAGTCCAAAGGCGATGCGATTACAGATTTGGTTGAAGATCTGGCAGCAGAGCAGAAAGCCCGCTCGACCTATGACAACCTTATCCGGCTTACGGACGATGCAGATGTATTAGAGCCGCTGCGGTTTTTACGTCAGCGTGAAATCGTGCATTTCCAGCGTTTCGGTGAGGCACTTTCTTTAGTGCAGCAACGCTTAGACTTTAATAATTTCTATGCCTTTAATCCCGAATTTGATAAAAAATGTAAATAGCATTTGTGCATACAGTATGATACAATCAAAGAGTTTAGAAGGGGCTGCCGCAAAGAGTGCCGGCGGCCCTGTCTGTTATGCAGGCAGTATACATAAAAAGGAGTATAAAAATGAAAGAAAAGATATATACGATTCCCGTTAATGATGCATTTGACAAAGACTGCGAGTGTCCACTCTGCGCAATGTATCAGGAACTGGAAAATAATGCGGTAGAATATACGATGGGACCAAGTTACATGGAAGACGATATCCGTGCCGAAACAGACAAAATGGGATTCTGCCGGAAGCATTTGAAAAAGATTTATGCTGTAGAAAACCGTTTGGGATTTGCACTGGTGATGAAGACACATATGGACAAGGTGATTAACGAGATTGAAAAAAGAAATGAACAGCCGGTAAAGGCAAAGACGCTGTTTAAAAAGGCAGAAACACCGTCAGCATGTGATTATATTAAAGAACTGGAACAGTCCTGCTTTGTGTGTAACCGTATACAAAATACATTTGAGCGGTATGTGGATACGGTGCTGCATTTATATCAGTCTGATGCAGCATTTAAAGAGAAATACCTGCACGGCAAGGGTTTTTGTACAGCGCATTACGGCATGTTAATCGAGCGCGGTGCACAGAAGTTTTCGGGCAGTACGGCAGAAAACTTCCGTGTGGATACAGACCGGCTGTATCTGGAAAATATGAAGCGTGTGCGTGATGATGTGGCATGGTTTATCAATAAATTTGACCATAAATATGCAGACGAGCCGTGGAAAAATGCGAAGGATTCACTGACGCGCGCCATGACAAAGGATAATTCAATTTTATAGCAGAAAGGACAAGCAATGCAGATTTCTTATGATGAGGGAAATGTTGTACTTACAGAAGTGAGGGATTTTGATCTTGCGCAGACACTCGAATGTGGGCAGTGTTTTCATTTTAAAAAACTCGCCGAACAGGAATATGCAGTCTGTGCATTTCATAGACTGTTACGTATCCGTCAGGAAAAAGACAGCGTAATTTTGTTTGATACGGCGATGCAGGATTACGAAATGATATGGCGGGATTATTTTGACTTTGGCAGGGACTACGGCAGGATAAAGGCGGCGCTTTTACAGACGGACGATACGTTAAAGGAAGCAGTGGAAACCATGCAGGGCGTACATATTTTACAGCAGGAATTTTTTGAAACTTTAATTTCCTTTATTATATCGCAGAATAAGCAGATTCCGCATATTAAGAAGATTGTGGAAACGCTTTCGGAGCGTTTCGGGGATGGTCTGGGTGAAATAAACGGAATGCGATTCTTTGCCTTCCCAACGGTCAGCCAGATGTGCAATGTCACGGAAGAAGACCTGCGGGACTGCAAAACGGGCTTCCGAGCGCCGTATATTGTAGATGCGGTGCAGAAAACGGCAGACGGACAGATATCGGAGGCTGCATTAAAAGCGGCGGATACCGCAGAATGTGAGAAAATGCTGACAAAGATAAAAGGGGTCGGTAGTAAGGTTGCAAACTGCTGTATGCTGTTCGGGCTGGATAAGCGCGATGCATTTCCGGTGGATGTGTGGATTAAGCGGATTATGGAGCAGCTTTATTTTTCGGGAAAGGAAACGGACAAAGAAAAAATTGCGGCATTTGCAAAGACACGTTTTGGAAGTTACGGCGGCTATGCCCAGCAGTATCTGTTTTTTTTCGGAAAAACAGTGCG